>Ga0100399_1002257_pt1 | contig 13907 bp, 14 predicted proteins | sample CryGeymeta201523_FD_81545 | JGI IMG/M metagenome (GOLD analysis project Ga0100399, IMG submission 81545) | Groundwater microbial communities from Crystal Geyser aquifers in Utah, USA - Crystal Geyser metaG 2015-23 | ecosystem: Environmental > Aquatic > Deep subsurface > Groundwater | place: USA...
CCGACCAGAGATACCTTCACCCAGGCATCAATCACGATACCTTTGTCGAGAATCCGATCTACAACTTCTGCCAAACTCGAAGAATCCGTTGATTTCTGTACTTTAGCCATCGCTATTTCCTCCCTTTTCGTGTTGTTATTGTTTCATCTGAAAATCCCCCCAGCCCCCCTTTTCTAAAGGGGGGATAAGGGGGGATTTTCATTTTACGTTACCGAACCAGGCACGAGAGGCGCCCGCAAGGTCAGAGGCGTTCTCTTTTCTCATCCTGCCGACCTGCTTGTTGATCCTCGCTACATACGAGACTCGCACTCTCCTGGTTTTTTTCGCCATTGCGGTGTGGGCGGCGGCAAAATCAGACTGCATGGCTGAAACCGTAGCGGCCAGCTCCTGCATCAGCGCACCCCGCGCACCCCGCAGGGCGTCAACCTCCCCGCGTAAACGGGTCATGTCATCGGTCAAATTTCCCATGATGATTCTCCTTTACCTTTCTACCTTCTCCCGATATCGGAACACCCCTGAAAGGCGGGCGCATCGAAAAGCCCCCGCCCCACAGGTATCCTTACCTTACGTCTTACGCCGGAGCAGCCGCACTGGCTGTCAAACCAATCGCCTCGGCGTATTTGAGATACGTCTCAACCGAAGCAATCACCACTCTCGCCTCGATGGAAAGCAGCTCAATGCCGACCAGAGATACCTTCACCCAGGCATCAATCACGATACCTTTGTCGAGAATTCGATCTACAACTTCTGCCAAACTCGATGAATCCGTTGATTTCTGTACTTTAGCCATCGCTATTTCCTCCTTTTCATGTTGTTATGATTTTACTGAAAAACCTTGGCAGGCATGCCTGTATAGAGCAAAAAGCAAGATCTGTGCCGCAGCGAGGAAATGATTATTTCTCGTGAGTTTTCAAGGGATTGGGAGGAGGCGAGGAGGGAAGGAAGAGATTATGGGAGAGAAATCACGGAGCAGATTCTATGGAATCCATTTCATGTTTACATGGGAAAGACTCCATAACAAGGCTATGAAGCATACATCTCCCTGATGGTCTTTAGGATCTCATCGTTATTGAAGGGTTTTGAGATGAAACCGGAAATCAGATCCTTTGCCAGGGCATCCTTGATATCCACATCGTCCCTATAAAAGTATCCGGAAACGATCACGATGCGAACAGAGGGATCAAGCTCCCGAATCTCCTTTGCCACCTCAAATCCTTCCTTATCCGGCAGTTTTGCATCCAGAAAGGCCAGCCGGAAGCGATGCCGTTTGACCAGTGCTATGGCCTCCTGGCCGTTGAATGCCTTTTTTGAGAGAAATCCGTTCTTTCTCAGGATATTCTCCAGGGCCCAGCACATATCGGGCTCATCATCAACGATGAGAAAAATGTCGTTTCTGTTGTTCATAATTTATTCTCCAGGTATTCAGCGGCCTCTTTATCGCAGCATTCTGGTCTCCCTGGAATGTCTCAGATCTCTTGAGCTGTGGAAAGGAGCGTTTGGGTAATCGGCAATCTCACCGTAAAGGCGCTTCCTTTTCCCTCGGCACTCTCCACTTCAATGGCGCCTGAATGCTGTTTTACAATAGAATAACAGATAGAAAGCCCCAGTCCCGTTCCCTTCCCGACAGGAGCGGTGGTATAAAAAGGGTCGAATATCTTATCCATATCTTCCTTTGAGATCCCGTGTCCTGTATCGGCCACACTGATTACCACTTCCTGACCTGCCTTTTCAACGGAGACATGCAGTTTTCCTCCGTCCGGCATGGCCTTAATGCCATTGAGGAAGAGGTTGAGGAATGCCTGTTGAAGAAGACTGGCATTCCCGCTGATCCATAGCGGGTCATCAGGCAAATGAGATGAGATCTCGACCTGTTGAATCCTGGCCTGGTTTGCGATAAGGATTAAGGTTTCCTGGATAAGGGAGGATAGAGTGACGTCATTAAATTCAGAGCTTGCGGAGGGGCGTGCAAATCGCAAGAGGTTTTCAATGATGATGGAGGCCCTCTGGATGCCGGCATGAATCTTCTCCGCACACTCCATGCGAAATTCCGGGCTGATATCTTCATCTTTAAGGAACTGGGCGGCAGAAGAACAGATGGCCAGGGGATTCCTGATTTCATGTGCAATCCCGCCTGCCATGACCCCCAATGCGGCATATTTCTGGGACTGCAAAAGCTGCGTCTCTAATTTACGTCGCTCGCTGAGATCCCTGCCCACGGCGACGATTCCCGCTGTCTGGTCGTTTTCATCCTTCATGGGAGAGCAGACCCAGGAGACATGGACACTTTCCCCATCCTTTGTGATCAGATCCCATTCGGCCATCCACGATTTTTCTCCTCCCCTCAGGCCAAGGAAAACACTCTCGATCTCTTTCCGGGGATCGAGAGGAAAGTAGTCAACAAAGCGGTGATCTCTCACTTCCTCGAAGCGATACCCCGAGACCCTTTCAGCAGCGGGGTTCCAGGATAGAATCATCCCTTTTGTGTCCGTGGACAGGATGATATCGCTGGCACTCTCAAAGATACTTGCAAGGTGCAGTTCAACACGCCGGACCTCTTCACTCAGCCTCACCTGTTCCGTCATATCATCCATGAGAAGGATGACATTCTCAACCGTTCCTTTCCGTGAGAAGGGGAGGATTCGATAATAGTAGATCCTGAGGGGAACTCCGGGCGCCCGGTAGGACATGAGCTGACCCTTCGTGGGGGAATTTCTCTCAAAGACCTGACGGATCTGATCGATGATATTCATCTGATTGAGAATGATGTCAGGAAAGACCTCCTCAAGCCTGTAGCCCAAAGTACTGGAAAGGGAGCGACGGTTCTTCTCTAAAAAATTCCGATTCGCCGTTATGATGCGCGTATCCCTTCCAATCAGTAAGACAGAGGAAGGAATGGCATCTAAGAGCATCTCGTAGAGCTTTTCGTACCGGTCAAAAGACCCTTCTACTTTATTCTCTGCTGATCTCATGATCTTTTCAGATCCTCCACTAATTCTGAGCACGATCAGGTATTGCAAAATTATAAGGCGGCCAGGGACCGCTGAGCAGGGCCTTGGATCTTCCGTTCTCCACCACCTGCTGAAAGGATTCCCTGAACAGGTTGACCGTATTTTCCGGAATGAGGAAATAAAGGGACAAGACGATAGCCCCGTTTTTCGTGGCTGTCTCTGTCCGGCACTTGCGATACAGAGACGAAAAGGCCTGGATATAACGATCCAGAAACATCTGGTGATGCTGGGACGTCTCATCCTTCATCCGGTAATGGGCCTTCCGCAGGGCGAGATAGTTGCGCCCGTTCACCGGCTGTTCCTCCTGCTGCGGGTTCACCCCCTCTTCAGGAAGGAGGATACGGATGCCCATTTCGACGTGACCCTCCAGTTCCTCAAGAAGGGAGTCGTACTGACGCTTCCTCTCTTTTAAGATGCGCTGGATATCCGGAACCCCGTTCAGGAAACACCCGTATCTCATGGGAACAACCGCCTTCAAGCGATGGAGGTCCTCCACAACCCTGCCATAGACGAGCAGCTCGGAGACAGGCGGCGCGCCTTCCACGGACGACATCTCAGACACGGCGGCGCACAGGCCATGACCGGCAACGAAGGACACCTCTTTACCCTTCACACCCGTGATGGGCCCACCGCCGAACACCGCTTCTTTCATGATGCAGTACACGAGATAGGCCATTATTATCCCTCTGTTTCAAGAACCGGGGCGAAATGGTATGGCGGCCAGGGTCCGTAAAGCTCAAGATGGAGCCCCCGGTGTTCATGAATTGCGTTCCACTCATCCGTCATGCGTTGCAGTACCTCCACAGACAGATCGGGAACGAGAAAGGCGCCATGGAAAAACATCTCGTCGTCTCTTCCCGTCACCTCCCGCGACAGGAGACGACGTTCACTGAAAGCCGAGGACACCTCCTTGACGAACCTCATGATGTCGTCCCCTGTCCCCTTAAGCCAGGACGTCACACCCCTGTTCGCTGCCCCTTTGATTTTTTGTTCCAGAAAATAGCGTTTGCCGGGAGAAACTCCGGCAAGTTGATCCTTTTCCGCCGCTAAAAGCGCTGCCATGACCTCCGACCGGGCCTGCTGCATGTTTACATAGGCCCTGATGCTCCATTCCTTTTTTCCAGCCGTATCAAGAAAAAACTTCGACAAGGCATCCCGATGCCGCCGCAGCGCCGCCGCCAGGGCCTCTAAGGAAGAAAAGACCGTTCCGAAGCGAACGGGCAGCACGGGGGAGTCGCGCATGATCGCCATGATGACTTCTTCGTGACGCAGCGCCCGGGGTCCAATCCACGCCAGATCTTCCATCTTCTCCCGGGCCTCCGGGCCGGAAAAATCCTCTATGGAAACCTCGGAAAGGATGGCGGCGGCGTTCCCGATGGTCTCAGCAAAAAGAGGATGCGATCCGTCAATCCCCGTTCCTTTGAGTTCCGGAAGGGGATTTTCCGGCGTCAGACAGAAAAGATAGATTCCCAGTCTCATCCCATCCCCCCGTGCACCTCCTCCAGGGCGTCCTCTATGTCCTGACGCTGGATAAGGATTTCCGGTTCCCCGCCCCCTACCTTCTCCATGATCTTCACGGCGCGGCGAACCGCCGTCATGGCCGCTTTGCGCGCGACCGCGGCGATGTCCGCACCACTGAAACCCTCTGTCCGTTCCGCCAGTTCCGCATTGTGAATATCCTCAGCCAAGGGTTTTTGACGGAGATGCACGGCAAATATCTCCTCCCGGTCTTTTTGGCCGGGCATCATCATCTCCACGATGTCGTCGAAGCGTCCCGGCCTGAGAACAGCGGCATCCAGGATATCCAGGCGGTTGGTAGCCCCAAGGACGAGAACCCCCCTGAGTTCATCAATACCGTCGAACTCCGCCAGAAACTGACTCAGGATACGTTCGGAGACATGGGAATCCGCGGCTCCGGCACTCCTGGTCGGAACAAGGGCATCGATCTCGTCGAAAAAGATGATGCAGGGCGCCGCCTGTCTCGCCTTCTGGAAGATTTCCCTGATCCCCTTCTCCGATTCTCCCACCCATTTCGACATCAGGGCCGGCCCCTTGACGGAGATGAAATTCACCTGGCTTTCCGTGGCAATCGCCTTGGCCATCATCGTCTTGCCGCACCCCGGGGGGCCAACCAGCAGAATCCCCTTGGGTGGCGTCACGCCTCCCTTTTCAAAAAGGTGGGGATACTTCAGGGGCCATTCCACGGCCTCGATCAGGCGCTCCTTCAGGGAAGACATCCCTCCCACGTCATCCCAGTGGATATTCGGAGATTCGACAAACACCTCCCGGATGGCGGACGGCTCGATCTCCCGCAGGGCGGACAGAAAGTCCTCCATGCGCACCTCGAGTTTCGAGAGCGTTTCGTAGGGGATCCCGGTCTGACCGAAATCAATCTCCCCCATGATCTGGCGCAGACAGCTCATGGCCGCCTCCCGGCAGAGGGCCTCGAGATCCGCCCCGACGAAACCGTGGGTGATTTCCGCCAGGTGCTCCATCTGGACGTCTCCGGCCAGGGGCATCCCCCGACTGTGGATCTCCAGGATCTCCAGACGGCCGCGCCGGTCCGGGATAGGAATGACGATCTCCCGGTCAAACCTTCCCGGACGCCGCAGGGCCGGATCAATGGCGTTGGGGATGTTGGTCGCGGCGATAACGATGACATTCTGACGTTTGTTGAGGCCGTCCATGAGGGCAAGGAGCTGGGCGACAACCCTTTTTTCCACGTCCCCGACGACGTTTTCCCGTTTGGGGGCAATGGCGTCAATTTCGTCGAGGAAGAGGATGCTGGGGCCTTTCCGTCCTGCCTCTTCAAAGATTTTTCTCAAATGGGCCTCGCTTTCCCCGTAAAACTTGTGAATGACCTCTGGACCGCTTACGGAGAAAAAGTTGGCTTCCGTCTCCTGGGCTATAGCTCTGGCAATCAGCGTCTTGCCACATCCGGGGGGACCATAAAGTAAGACCCCTTTGGGGGCATCAATCCCCAGGCGTTCAAAAACCTCCGGATAGCGCAGGGGGAGTTCAATCATCTCTCTTATGCGCTGTAGTTGGGGCTTGACCCCTCCAATGTCTTCATAAGAGAGTTCTCTGGCAGGACCCTCCCCCTGACTTTTGGCAATAACCAGTTGGGTGGTGGGATGGATAACCACCGCACCTTTGGGGCTGGCGCTCTGTACCTTGAAATTAGCGGAGCGACTACCAAAGAGGTTGGCCCGTATATGATCTCCGGAAAAGACCGGCAGGCCGTCCAGCAGGCTTCCAATGTACTTCAGGTCACGATCAGCAGGAACAATATTGGTTGGGGTAAGGACTACCTGTTCGGCCGGTTGGAAGGTTCCCCTGGCTATGGAGACATATTCATCCAGTCCTGCCCCGGCATTCTCCCGGGTAAGTCCGTCAAGCTGCACCCGTGACTGGCCGCGCAGTTCCTTGTAAGCAGGCATGGCCTTGCAGACGGTTTTACGTTTACCGATAACCTCTACGATGTCCCCAATGGCCACCTGCAACCTTTCCAGATCCTCGGGCCCCATCCGGGCAAAAGCCCTCCCAACGTCTTTACTGAGGGCCTCGGTCACCTTAAGTTTAAGGGTCAGTTCCTCACTTTTGCTCATCCTACCTCCTCATGCTACTTTCCTTTAGTTGAGGCATTTCACTTCCAAGATCCCATTGTTACAGGAAACTTTCATCTTTTGTCGGTCATAAGATCGGGGTAAAAGAATCTCCTTGTAGTATTTCTTGTCCCCCCGTTCTGCGTGAAGGGTCAGCACATCATCTTTGATTTCAAGCCGTACGTCTTCCACCGAACCGATGCCCGGGATTTCAAAGACCAATAAAGTATAGCCCTCCTCTTCAAAGACATCTACCAGGGGTTCGCTCACTTCTTCCACAACCGAATGACCCGTGCTTTTGTCCCGGCGAATGTTTCCAAACGGCTCCACCTTGATTCCCTCTCCCCCCAGTCCCGTTTTAATGGAAAAGCCATAGACGCCTTTAATTGTTTTGTCCCTGCCCTTCCACTGAACTTCACCTGTCCGGGAAAGATGCTCCCCCTTTTCAGCCAGATCCCCGAGTTTCTCTACCAGATCGGTAAGGCCTTTCAATATCCCCCCAAAACTGCCCCGGGGTTGCTGTTCGATGTCCTCTTCTTTTTTCTTAGTCATAATCGCCTCCCTTAACAAAGACTTTAAGCTGTTTGACCTTGGTGTGAATGGTCTTGTAGTCTATTTTAAGCAACCTTGCTGCCTTGGCCTTGTTCCCCCCCGTATATTTTAAGGCCTCTAAGAGGACTTCCTTTTCCACGACGATCTTGCTTTGACGTACAATTTCCTTCAGGGAGAGTTCCTTCCAGGGCAATCCCTGTATCTTCGGGGTAAAGGCAAGCCCAGGTACGGCGGCCCGTTTTATATCCAGATGTTTTTGGCCAATCATCTCGTCAGCGAGGAGTACCCCCCTCCGGATGGTAGACTGGAACTGGCGGACATTTCCGGGCCAGTTGTAATTGAGAAGGGTTTCCAGGGCCTCCTCTGAAAATCCTTTTACATCCTTATTTAGTTCTGCATTGGTTATATCCAGAAACCTCTTGGCCAAATAGGGGATGTCCTCTTTCCGTTCCCGGAGCGGAGGGATGCTGATGGTGAACTCACTTAAGCGGAAAAAAAGGTCCTGGCGGAAGGCGCCTCTCTCAATTTCATGCTCCAGATCCTGATTGCTCGCCACCAGGAGTCGGACGTTCACTTTTACGGGAGCGTTGCCCCCCACCCTATAAAACACCTTTTCCTGTAAGATCCTGAGGAGTTTGGCCTGGGATCCCAGGGGCATATTGGAAATTTCATCCAGGAATAAGGTTCCTTCATGCGCCGTTTCATACCTTCCCTGTCGCCGGGCCTCGGCTCCGGTAAATGCCCCCTTTTCGTATCCGAACAGTTCACTCTCAAAAATGGTTTCAGGGATAGCCCCGCAATCCACAGGGACAAAAGGTCCCTTAGCTCGACAGCTGGCCTGGTGAATAGCCTTGGCTACCAGTTCTTTCCCGGACCCTGTTTCTCCCAAGATGACCACATTAAAATCTGATCCGGCTACCCGGTTAACATTAAGGACGAGCTTCAAGATAGCATCACTGGGCCCCATCAGGATCCTGAGAGGGGTATCCTTTCGGCGATCAGCAGAAAGATTACGAATTCTTTTTCTACGGCCGCTTTCCTTCAAGGCCCGATGCACCAACTCGACCACCTCATGGTTGTCGAATGGCTTGGGCAGATAGTGATAGGCTCCCGCTTTCATAGCCTCTATCGCTCCTAAGATACCGGCATAAGCAGTAATCAAAATAACCGGGATGTCCGGGTCTAATTCCCTGGCCATTCTTAGGACCTCCATGCCGTCAAGACCGGGCATTCTTACATCCAAAAGCATCACATCAGGAGTCTCAGTATGGATCAGCTTGATGGCTGTCTCCCCATCATAAGCCACTAAGGTACCAAGGCCCTCCTTTTTGAGGAGTTGAGAAAGGATTCTACAGATATCTTCCTCATCATCTACAATCAGGACCCGTGTCCGGAGTTCTGTCATCTTCTTGTCCTCCCCGATTACTAAGATGGATGGGATAAATTACCTCAATATCCTTAGCCGGTAAGTTTCCTAAAGAATGAAGAATCCCCAGGAAAAGGATGCCTGTTTCCCCAGCCTTAAGGGTGGTATTGATGCGATGAGAGATAAATTGATCGCGCCTTTTGAGGAGTTCGTCACTTAATGCTTTCTGGCGGACCCCCATCCTGGAAGGTCCCAATTTTTCCCCCGCATCCAATATCTGTTTATTTAATTCATATTCTTCGACCAAAAGTTCTGCTGATTCCGTCCCCATGATCTGGGCGCCTTTCTCCATCAGGCGAAGGAGGAGATGATAGTTCCGGCTTCCAGCCTTGGCCAGATCCCTAACGATCTCAACCTCCCGGCCGCAAACCGGCAGTCCATCCTGGTAAATGAGGACCTTTTTATAGGTGAGATCAATGCCTTCGACGGTTCTCTCAATTTCTGACCAGAGGTTATTAATAATACTTATTTTCCGCCTCCATCCTTGGGGACCCATCCGCTGGAGGCCCTTCTGGCGAACCTTTTCCCTTAAAGCGCCCATATCTGCCGGGGTATGGACGATAGGTATGTAGATCAAGGTCCTTTCCAAATGAATAGGTCGGGTTTCTCTGGTCATTCTGTATTTGCCGAGTTTATCTGATATATGGAAATGATTCTACAGCATAATTTCCATACATATAGGGGAAAAATTTCGTCACTTTTTATCCCCATCCTCTGTTTTTTTAAAAGGATTAAAAGTGATTCAGTACAGGTATTCAGATGGAACCGGGTGAGAGTTTATTATCCCTCATCCTAATAAAGCAAAAATTATGCCGGATTTATCTTTGCGGCTGGGTAACCGGTAACCTCACGGAAAATTTGGTCCCTCCTCCCTTCCCATGTTGAACATAAATATTACCGTTATGATGATGGACATTCTTCAGGGAGATACTTAACCCCAAGCCTATGCCTTCTTTTTTGGTGGTAAAAAAGGGAGCAAAAATCTTATCCCGTTGGTTTTTGGCGATGCCAGGCCCGTTATCAATGATATTAATCTCCACCAGGTTTTTTGAGGGGATTGGGCGTGACTGCACCATGATCTTTCCTTTTGGGGTAACGGCTTGAATGGCATTGAGGAAGAGATTCAGGAAGACTTCCTCAAGCCTCTCCTCATCGCCCATGATAGGGGGGATTTCCGGGTCTAACTGCATCGCCAAGGCTACGCTTTTCTTGGGAGAAGTTAGTTCGGCTATTTTCCATGCCTGGGTTATAAGCTTATTAATATCTATGGAACTTAATAGTAAGGGGGTGGTAGGGGTGGTAGAATTTAACAGGTTATTTAGTATCTTATCAATCTTCTGAACCCTTTGCAGGATTATGGAAAGATTTTCCCTGATGGGTGTGGGAAGATCTTCCCAGTCCAGGCAAAACTGGGAAGATGATTTAATAACCGCGATGGCGTTTTTTAATTCATGGGCCAACTGACCCATCACTAGGTCCATCAACTCCATCTCCGCCCGTTTTTGTCAGGTGGTATCCAACATGACCCCCTGAAAGAATTTGGGTCTGTTTTTAAATCACTTAACCGTAAGTCAGACTTTTTATTAATACCGGTAGTAATCGGCCTTAAAGGGACCTTCGATTTGGACACCAAGATAATCGGCCTGTTTGGGAGTTAACTTCGAAAGCTTGACCCCCAGACGGTCAAGATGGAGTCTTGCCACCTCCTCATCAAGTTTCTTCGGGAGGGTATAGACACCAACCTTATATCTGTTGGTTGCCAGTTCAATCTGGGCAAGACACTGATTGGCAAAGCTGCAACTCATGACAAAACTGGGGTGGCCGGTGGCGCATCCGAGGTTGACCAATCGCCCTTCCGCCAGGACGATCAGGGAACGTCCCGATTTCATAACCCACCTGTCAACCTGGGGCTTGATATTCTCTTTTTTGCAGTTCTCTTCGAGATAAGACATGGTGATCTCGCTGTCGAAATGACCGATGTTACAGACAATGGCCTCATTCTTCATTTTTTCCATGTGTTCACCTGTGATGACATCACAGCAGCCCGTTGCCGTAACGAATATATCCCCCTTTTCTGCAATATCCTCCAGTGTGGTGACTTGATACCCCTCCATCGCAGCCTGAAGGGCACAGATGGGATCAACCTCAACGATAATAACGCGGGCCCCAAGACCACGCATGGACTGGGCACAGCCCTTGCCGACATCGCCATAGCCGCAGATCACGACGATCTTACCCGCCACCATGATATCTGTCGCCCGCTTGATGCCGTCGGCAAGTGATTCCCGGCAGCCGTAGAGATTGTCGAATTTAGATTTGGTTACCGAGTCATTGACGTTCATGGCAGGGAAGAGCAATTCCCCGACCTGGGCCATTTGATACAGCCTGTGGACACCTGTCGTCGTCTCTTCGGAAACACCCCGGATATTTGCCGCCGCTCGATGCCAGCGCTCTCGATCACGTTTTAAGCTATAACTGAGACGTTCCATGACGATTTGCATCTCTCTGTTCTCTTGCGTTTTCTCAATCAACGCCGGGGCTTTTTCGACCTTGACGCCCTGATGAACAAAAAGGGTCGCATCACCGCCGTCATCAACGATCAGATCCGGCCCGGAACCATCCGGCCAGGTCAGCGCCTGTTCCGTACACCACCAGTATTCCTCGAGAGATTCCCCCTTCCAGGCGAAGACGGCCGCTGACCCCGTCTTGGCAATGGCCGCCGCCGCATGATCCTGTGTAGAAAAAATATTGCATGAGGCCCATCTAAGGTCAGCGCCAAGCTCTCTGAGTGTTTCGATGATCATTGCCGTTTGAATCGTCATGTGGAGGCTGCCCATAATCTTTAAACCCTTTAAAGGTTTTTGAGAACCATACTTTTCCCGCACCGCCATCAGGCCGGGCATCTCATTTTCGGCAAGCTCCAGTTCCTTACGCCCCCAGTCGGCAAGAGAGATATCGGCAATCCTGTATTTTAAGTCCCTGTCAATCTCTTCGAATTTCATACGTCCCTCATCCCTGATTTTAGATTTCTCCATCCTTACAAACGGCAGCAGCCTGCCCCAGTTCTTCAATCTTGTCCGTTTTTTCCCAGGGATAGTCATCGAGAAATAGTGTCCGGGGCAGTTTTCTATAGATGTCTCCCCGGAGGAGATCAAACTGTTCGATCATGCCCCGCGGGGATAAATCGAAGAATTCCTTGATCAATACCGCCAGTTTTTCGTCGGACACAACACCTGTGCCAAAAAAATTTACGTAAACAGAGATGGGCCTGGCGATGCCTATGGCATAAGCCAGTTGAAGGGAACACCTTGTAGCCAGGCCGGCGGCGACGATATTCTTAGCAACGTACCGCGCCCCAAAGGCCGCGGAACAGTCAACCTTTTCCGGTGATTTGTTGATAATTGCACCCCCACCTACCTGGGCGCCCGGGCACCCCCCATAGAGCTGAACCACTATTTTGCGACCGGTTAGTCCCGAATCAGCGGCGCTGCATGAATTGATGGCCTGCCACTCTCCCGTAGGGTTGAACAGAAATTCTGTTTTTTCATCCACCCAATCCTTAAGGCAATCCATGGCCATTTGCCTGGCCTGTGGTTCTATACTGGTCCTGAAACTCGGGGGAACATGGCGATAATCAATGGCGTTAGACATGAGAATGGTGGCCACCCGTAAGGGCGCCCAATTATCATCATACTCTACTGTCACCTGCCCCTTGCCGTCCGGGGCGAATACAGGATTCCCGCAGTTCTCAAACGTTCTCATCAGCCGGCTTGCCAACACAAAGGGAAGGGGCAGCAATTCCGGTGTCTCACTGCAGGCAAATCCATATATAATACCCTGGTCACCGGCGCCAATTTCCTTATATTTACCCAGATTGGCCCGGGTACCTATATTGATGTCCGGGGACTGGGGAACAATTGTATTGAGAACTCCCATGGAGTTTCCGTTAAGACCGAGGGCATAATCCCGATAACCTATAGACAGAACCGTCTCACGAATACACTTCTCGACATCCACATAGATCCTCGTATCAACCTCTCCGCCAATGATACAGAGGCCCTTTCCTAAAAAAACCTCAATGCCGCAATGGGGCATGGTATCAACGGTCATGCCAATTTTATGCTCCTCATCCAGAATGGCGGCAATTATATTCGCCGCTATCGAATCAGCTACAATGTCAGGATGTCCTATCTTGACGCTCTCCGATGTAATTTGCATTTTCCCCTCCTTACTTGACAGGTTTAATTTTTTCCTTCCCCTCACTTCTGCCCACTTTCTACACCTTTAAACGGTTAGGCGGGGTAACAATGCCGCCGGAAATAATAAGTGTAAAAGCCTCTTCCACCAGCATGTCCGTATAAATCAACTCGTCTTCCGGCACCATCAAAAAAAAACCTGTTGTCGGGTTGGGCGCCGTGGGCACAAAGAGGCTGATATAGTTGCCGTCCTTTCCTACCCTGGTCCGAATCTCCTCATTGGGCCTGCCCGTTACAAAACCGACAGAATACATCCCCTTGCGGGGGAATTCAACCAGAACGACCTTTTTGAAAGTCTGCCCTGTGCCTTTGAACATTCCATCGGCAATCCTCTTGATAGCCTGGTAGATACTCCTTACGATAGGGATTTTATCCACAAGGCGCTCCCCCCAGACGACAAATTTGTTACCGAAATAACTCTGTGTTAAAAGACCACAGATAAAAATTAGAATCACCGTCACAATGATGCCAAGCCCTGGTATGTGAAACGGCAGAAGTGTATCGGGCTGGTATCTTTTGGGGATAATCGTAAGGAGATCATCCATCAGGTCTATAATGAAGATAAGAATATAAAGCGTCAATCCTATAGGGGTGATGACGGCGAGACCTGTTAAGAAAATGCTTTTCAGTTTTCCCTTCAATATCCCCCCCATTTTTGCCTGAACTTTTCTTTGACCTCAGGGTTGAGCAGGCCCACCGGCCATTCCCCCTTAAAAACCCGCACTACCTCTCTTGCCGGACGGTGAGTGAGCTCCGTAAAAGCAGGTATGGAAAAATGGCCGGAGTGGGCGGTGACGATAAAGTTATCGAGCGTAAGTAGCGGATCATCTATTTTAATAGGTTCCGGTTCCGTAACATCTACTGCCGCTCCCATAATTATGCCCTCTTTGAGGGCTATATATAGCGCCTGTCCATCAATGATACCGCCGCGTGCCGTATTTACAAGGTGAGCGTTGGGCTTCATCTTTTTTAATTCTTCCAGTCCCAGCAGATGCTCGGTTTCTTTGGTAAAAGCGCTATGAACAGAGACGATGTCTGACTCCCTGAGCAACCGATCGAG
>Ga0100399_1002265_pt1 | contig 13887 bp, 14 predicted proteins | sample CryGeymeta201523_FD_81545 | JGI IMG/M metagenome (GOLD analysis project Ga0100399, IMG submission 81545) | Groundwater microbial communities from Crystal Geyser aquifers in Utah, USA - Crystal Geyser metaG 2015-23 | ecosystem: Environmental > Aquatic > Deep subsurface > Groundwater | place: USA...
GCAGCGAAACCCATCGATCCCGCGTTCCGCGCCCGTGGCCCCGGCTTCAACGCAACCCGGTTTCGTTGCGGGCGATCACCAAACGCTGTATCTCGCTGGTGCCTTCGTAGATTTCGGTGATCTTGGCATCACGGAAATAACGCTCCAGTGGCATTTCCTTGGAATAACCCATGCCACCATGGATCTGCACCGCCTGATGGGTGATGAACATCGCCGCTTCCGATGCCACCAGCTTGGCCACCGAAGCCTCGGTGGAAAACCGTGCACCGGTGGTTTCCGACTGCTGCTTGGCCCATGCCGCGCGCAGGGTCAGCAACCATGCCGCATCGAGCCGGCATTTCATGTCGGCGATCTTGGCCTGAGTCATCTGGAAGCTGCCGATCGGCTGGCCGAAGGCTTTGCGTTCCTTGACATATGCCACGGTGGCGTCGTACGCGGCGCGCGCCAGGCCAACCGCCTGTGAAGCAATGCCGATGCGGCCGGCATCGAGCACCCCCATGGCATTGCGGAAACCCTCGCCTTCATCGCCGATGCGATCCTCGACCGGAGCCTTGTAGTCGGTAAACTCGATCTCGCAGGTGGCCGAAGCGCGGATGCCGAGTTTGGGTTCGGTCTTGCCGCGATGAAACCCCTCGCGACCGGTATCGATCATGAACGCGCTGATGCCGCGTGCGCCTTTGCCGGGATCGGTAACCGCGAACAGCATGATGTACTTGGCGACCGGGCCGGAGGTGATCCAGCTTTTCTTGCCGTTGATCACATAGTGGCTGCCATCGGCTGAAAGCACCGCGCGAGTGCGCATGTTGACCGCATCCGAGCCCGATTGCGATTCGGTCAGCGCATAGGCGCCAATCGCCTGGCCACTGGCAATCGGGGTTACATACTTGCGCTTTTGCGCCTCGCTGCCGGACTTGAGCAGGCCATTGCAATACAGCGTGTTGTTGACCGACATGATGGTGGAATGGGCACAATCGGCAGCGGCGATCTCGATCATCGCCAGCACGTAGCCGATGCTGTCGAGGCCGGCGCCGCCGTACTCGGTCGGCACTTCGATGCCCATCAGGCCGTTCTCGCCAAGCAGACGGATGTTTTCCAGTGGAAACTCGCCGCTGCGATCGAACTCGGCCGCGCTTGGTGCGATTTTTTCCTGGGCGATGCGGCGTGCCACATCCTGAATCATCAACTGCTCGTCGGTAAACTGAAAGTCCATCGCGTCGGGTCCTTGGATAGCGAAAACGAATCGTTCATTGTAGCTCGGCAGATTGTGTGCGGCGTCACGACGGTTTCATCCACGGGCCACGCTCAATCCGCAACAACGCGGGCATCGGTCAGCGATTCGGCATCTTGCGGCCCAACGACACCGTCCCAGTCGGCCATCAACGCGAGGTACAGCAACTTCTCGAACTCGGGGCGAAAGCGCCGGATCACGGCATCGGGGTCGGGCATCAGGCGGGCATCGCCGATCAGCCCGAAATGCACGCGGCCGTGATAACTCAGAATCGAGATACCAACGCCGATAGACCCCGTCTGCGGCACCCAGAACATCAGTTCGCGAACCTGGCTGCCGGCCATGTACAGCGGCATCTGCGGCCCCGGCACATTGGTCGCCACCGCGGTGGCCTTGCGGCTGAACAACTCCAGCGCGGTGCGCTGCACCGCTGGCGGGGCCAACCCCATCGCCGCCAACAAGCCATAGGCGACAATCGCCTGGCGTGAGCTTTTGAGCTCGGCCATGCTGGCACGAACCCGGTGCAGGCGGCTTGCCGGGTTGCCCTCGCCGACCGGCAATTCCAGAAACACCAGGCCAAAATGGTTGCCGAGTTTGCGCGCGTGTTCCAGCGGGCGCAGGTTCACCGGCACCGTGGCGCGGATGGTCAGTCCATCGATCCGCTCGCCACGCTCGATCAGGTAGGCACGCAGCGCACCCGATGCGGTCGCCATCAGCACGTCGTTGACGGTGCAATCGAATGCCCGGCTGACGGCCTTGACTTCTTCCAGATCCAGCGGCTCGGCCCAAGCCACCCGCTTGCTGACGCCCAAGCGACCGCGCAGCACGGTTTTCGGATCGTCCGACAGGCTCAATGCGTGGCCCAGCTCGCGCGCGATTTCGCCGCCTTCGCGCGCCAGCACCCCCGCCAAGCTGGGATCACGGTAAAAATCCATGCTCTTTTCCAGCATGCGTTCGCCGAACTGCACCGCGCGGTTGATGCCACCGACCCGCGCCGCCACCTTGGCGCCGTCGGCCTTCAGCCACTTCCTGGCCAGATCGCTGCCCGGCTTGGCCTTGCGGGTGGTGTCGGTGAGCGACAGCAGCACCTGCACCAGCGCGATGCCATCGGCATAGCAATGATGGATGCGGGTGATCAGCGCGCTGCCACCGTCATAGCGTTCGACCAGATGGAATTGCCACAGCGGTTTGCTCTTGTCCAGCGGCGTGGATGCCAACTGTCCGCACAGACGCTCAAGTTCGCGTTTGCCGCCGCGCCCGGGCAACGCGGTCAAGCGCACATGCCAATCGAGATCGAAATCGCTATCGTCTTGCCAGATCGCGCCGGTTGCGGCGTCGACTGCCTTTTGCCGAAACCGCGGATAGGCGAGAAAGCGTTGCTTGATGATGCGTTTGAGCCGGTCCAGGGTGACCGGCTCATCGAACATCATCACCCCGGTGATCATCATCAGGTTGGTGGCGCGCTCCATGCGCAGCCATGCGGTATCCACCCGCGACATCGGTTCACGCCGAACCTTGTCGATCTTCGCCATTGCGATCCCCTCGTAACCGAGGGCCAGTGAATCACGCCGGTTCGGTAGGCGTCAACGCGCGCAATGCCTGCCATGCCGCCAGTGCTGCGTTACGGCTTGCCGGGATATCCACGATCGGCGCCGGATACGCCGGTGCCAGCCGTGCCACCTGCTCGCGATGCAGCCACGGCGCGTGCAGCGCCGGATCGGGCAAGGCCGCCAACTCGGGGCACCAACGGCGGATATAGGCGCCGTCGGGATCAAATCGCGCGGCCTGCGATGCCGGGCTGAAGATGCGGAAATACGGCGCCGCGTCGGCGCCAGTGCCGGCGCTCCACTGCCAGCCCTGCGTGTTGGCGGCCAGATCGGCATCCAGCAACGTATCCCAGAACCAGCGCGCCCCGTGTTGCCAATGGATACGCAGGTTTTTGCACAGAAAGCTGGCCACCACCATGCGTACCCGGTTATGCATCCAGCCGCTGCACCATAGCTCGCGCATGCCGGCATCCACCAGCGGCACGCCGGTACGGCCGCGCTGCCAGGCGCTGAGCAACGCCGGATCCGGCTCGGCCCAGGCGAAGCCATCAAAGCGCGCGTCGAGGTTGTGCGTGGGCGTGTGCGGATAGTGAAACAACAAATGATGGGAAAACTCGCGCCAGCCCAGCTCGCTGCGGTAATGCGCGAGGTGCTCATCGCACGGTGCCGGTAGATCAGCCGCTGCCAGCGCGTTCCATATCTGGCGCGGAGAGATTTCACCAAAGTGCAGATGCGGCGACAGCCGCGAGGTGCCCACACGCCCGGGAATATCGCGCTGCGCCTTGTAGGCGCGTACCGCATCGTCAAGAAACACGCTCAGGGCCTCGTGTGCGCCTGCCTCACCGGGCTGCCAGTGCGACCAGAAACCGGCGTCCCATGCCGGCTTTGCCAACAGCCCGAGCGCGTCGATGGCCAGCCCCGCCAGCGCCGGTGGTGCCGGCAGTGAACGCGGTTGCGCGGCAAGCGCGAATTGCGCCGGCAACAGCGCGCGCGCCGCGCGCCAGAATGGCGTGAATACGCGGTACGGGTCGCCCTTTTGCGTCGCCACTTGCCACGGTTCGACCAGCAACGCGGCGTTGTGACTCGACACCGTGACACCGCGTTCTCGCAACGCTGCCTTGAGCGCACGATCACGGGCGATGCAGGCCGGTTCGTACAAACGATTCCAGTACACTGCCTGCGCGCCACTGGCGGCGATCAGCCGTTGCAGTTGCGCGCCACTGTCGCCTTTGCACACCAGCAACTGCGAGCCGCGCGCGCGCAAATCCGCATCCAGCGCGCGCAGCGAACGCGCCAGCCACGTCTGCGATGCCGCGCCCGGGGCCCACGGCACTTCCTCATCAGGCGCATGGATATATACCGGAATCGGCACATGGCCGTCCGCCAATGCCGCCGCCAGCGCCGGGTTATCGTGCACACGCAGGTCGCGGCGAAACCAGACGATAGCGGCGGTCATCGGCTCAACCCGCCTTGACGTAAGGCCGCACCGCGGTAAAGCCCCCATCGAGGCCGATCACCTGACCGGTGAGCCAGGCCGATGCGGTGGTGGCGAGGAACACGGCCAGCTCGGCCGCGTCGCGCGCCTCGCCGTGCCGGCCCAGCGGGTATTGCGCGGCGGCTTGTGCCGCACCGGCTTGATTGCCGATCAGGCGCTGCGTCATCGGCGTGCGCAGCAGGCCTGGCGCAATGCAGTTGACGCGCAGGCCGCAGGACGAAAAATCCGCCGCCAACGCCCGCGTCAGTGCCTCGACCCCGCCTTTTGCCGCCGCTATGGCCGCGTGATTGGCAACCCCGACGCGCGCCACAACCGACGAAAACAGCACCAACGATCCGCCCTGCTTTGCCTTTTGCACGGCTGCGGCATAAGCGCGCGCAACAAAAAACGCCGAATCCAGATTCGCTGCCATCACCGCGCGATACTGCTCAACGCGGGTGCGCGCGATCGGCGCAATCAAGCTGCTGCCGGCCGCATGGATCACCGCCGTCGGCGGCGCACCAAACTGGCCATGCGCGGCATCCAGTGCGGCTTGCGCACCGTCCTCGCTGGACACATCAGCGCCCAGCACCGCCCCCATCGCTGGATCCAGGCCCGCCACGTCGCGGGAAACCCGCAACAGCGTCCAGCCCAGTGCGTGCAATTGATCGGCCACGGCGGTGGCCACGCCACCACGGGCACCGGTAATCAAGGCGGTATTCATGCTGCAACGATACGGCGGCTGTCGTCAGCACGTTGTGAAAACGCGGCAAGCGAACGCCATGGGGAAAAACCCCGGGCGTCAGTGTTCGACAAACTGCACGCGGCGGGTGATCGAGCAGGTCAGTTCGTAGCCGATGGTGCCGGCGGCAGCGGCAACTTCCTCTACCGGCAGTTCCGGCCCCCACAGCTGCACCGGATCACCGACCCGCGCCGCGGGCTGACTACGCAGGTCGAGCGTCATCAGATCCATCGACACCCGCCCGATCAATGGCACCCGCTGCGCACTACCAGCACCGGCGTGCACGATGGCACATGCCGCGGATAGCCATCGCCATAGCCGATCGCGGCAACGCCAGCCTGAACTGAATCGGTGAGTGGTTGCAATGAAACAACAACACATTTGAGCCAAGTAGAGATGCGGGTTCGGCTTGAATGAATGGTTGGACGAAGCCGCTACGCGGAGAAAGCCCCACCGCGGCCACCGTGAAGTCAAGATGGTACCTCGCCTCCTTGAACAATGGATGTCCAAGACCAACGCAAGACCAACGCGGCTGCCGTCGCATGCATCGCTGCACCCCTGACGACCGCGAGTGTGGCACACTGGCCCGGTGCGTTCACACCGCCATCGCGCGCAGCATCGGACGGCAGCGCCCGCACGCTGAGCCATGCGGCCACCCGTCATCTGGCCGCTGACAAGGGACATCCGGCTCGCAGCGCCCCGCCCAGCCGCCGCATCCCCAGAATCCCCACGTATTTGTTTTCAGAGAGCGCCGCTCGCGCCCACGGGCGGGCTCGTCCAACAAACGATTCAGATCGTGGCTGCGCACGATCTAATCTTATTCGTTAGGCAGCGCTTCCGCCATGTCAGCGCACTGCCGGGTTGTACATGTTTAGCAACACGGGCACCGCAAGCCCAAGCAGATTGGCCAGCATGTGCCCGGCGATGGTCCACCGCAAGCTACGGGTGCGACGATAGACCAGCCCCCAAATTACACCGACGAAGAGTAGTGCCAGTATCACAGGCCATTGGCGCATTGCTGTGGAATGAACACCCCATACAAGTGGGTGACTCAGCGTGAACCACGCGGCCGAGTAAGTGATGCTGAGAGCGGCGCCCCAAGACTCTGTTGCGTCCATCATGAAGCCGCGCCAGTACGCCTCCTCGAACCAAGGATTGATAAGTGCGAAGGCGAGCCAGAAAGAGATAATTGACGGGTCGCGGAGAATTTGCCAATGGGACAGAAAGCCATGGAGCGACAGGAGTCCGACGCCGAGGCCTAGAGCGCCCCAGAGCATGGCTCCCTGGGAGGGCTGTAACCACTGAGCAATGGCGTGAGCGCCCACGAACCATTTGATGGTGATAGCGATGAGCGCCCAGAACACAAGCATGGTTGGTACCCATGCCCATACGCCGAGCATGGCTCCGAAAGCATGCTGCGCCCCCATGCAAATGCCAATGAGTAGCACTGGGGACAGGACGGCCAGGGACCGCCCGCGCGTAGTAGTTAATCGGAATGACGTAGCGGTAATCTGCATGCGCTGCCTAACGTGTTGTTCTGCGGCGGGCCAAGATGACGGCGGCACTGGCACGGCGCTTGTGGCCCGTCCGCAGCAACAAAGGGTTGGGCCTCATTTACGTTTCGAACAGAACTGCATCGTCAGTTTTGTAGTAGCTGACGGCAGCTTTCTTGAACCCCTTCATCGTAGCCAGATTGAAGCCACCACCGACTACCGCACCTACGCCGAAAGGAACGAGTCGGCCAACAGCGATGCCGCCGCGCTTAGTGCCGTATTTTGTGACGATGGTCACTCCAACTCTTTGATTGATTTTCTGGAATACCACAGCAGGAACTCTTTTGAATTGCGCAATCGCCACCTTTGACGCGACGCGAAGTGTCGCCTCCTTGCCTAAGCTGAGAACCCCACACCAAAGACCGAGCACCCTTACAAAATCTTGATTGAAAGAGGCCTCTGTGTCGCGTTCATAGATAAGACCAACCCCAATCGTAAGCCCGGCCATGCACCGTAGCATGTAGGCTAGGTCAGCTGAAATGGCACCTGCCTCAATTGCGACTTGCGCTGAAGTTCCCCAACCTGGAATTGCTCCTGGCAGGGCAGAGACGGAGCCCTCCGACGCGTACCGCCAACAAATCTTGTTTGCCCACTTCGTCGCCAACGCATCCTTTGAAAGGGTTGGGTGTGCGTTACGAAGATCGTCAATATGCCTCGCCACATCAACTGTGTTTGGTTGAAGCGTCGCAATCGCTTTCATTACGACGGTTGTCAGCAAGGATTCTTTAGGCATGGAAGAGGTGCTCAGGTATTGAATGAGGCCCAACGCCGTGCTAACCGGCCGCGGGCCGATATTGGTTGGTTTGAATGTAACATGTCCCCGCAGGTCCGGTTGAGCACATAGTTAGGCACTACCCCGAAGCGCTACGATCCGTAGCTTATCCAGGCACCGATGGCTATTGCGACCAGTGCCACAATGATGCCTGTCAGGGCTGTTGTGGCCATGCCCACGAAAACCGCAACCATTATGCCCACGAGGGCGAAGGCTTGGCCAAGATCCCCCCTTAGTTTGGAACGCTGCGTGCCCTTTTTTACCGACTCAGCGCTTCCCGGAGAGAACTTACCCTCCACACCAGCAACCATCGGACGACCGCATCCATTGCAGGACACTGCTTGATCCGAAATACTCTTACCGCAGTCAGGACACGTAATCAATGCCACAGCAGTCTCCTTGTGGGGCTAACGCCTGAGTTAAGCCGACCCGCAACGTGCGAATCGGTGAGTTGTGGCAATCGAACAACAACACATTTTAACCAAGTAGAGATGCGGGTTCGGCTTGAACGAATTGTTAGCCCTCATTGCCGGGCTGCGAGCGCATGTTGTTAATGAAATCCTTCATCTCTTGAGCGCAAAACGTACCGTCAGGCTCTGGTTGGACGTTCGCTTCCCCAGGATGCTTGCCTAGTCGGGCCGTGGCAGGAAACCAGTCTTTCCGCCCCGATAGTGGTGTAACTGTAAGAACGCCGCCATCCCGAACGAGCTTTAGCTCAGCAAAGTCCGTCTTGTAGCCTTGAACGATGTCCCACGCAGTTACCTTTGCTGTGTTTCCACTGACAGTTCCCCGCAATAGGACGAAGTTCAGAACGGGGATAGAACGACAGATGGCTTTAGTGGCAATGGTGCCGTCAATCTCGCCTTGAGAGGCCCAGATTGTAATTTGCATGTCTGTGTTAGACAGGCGCATGTCCGCCATATCTACGACGCCCTCAGGGAACGACGACCAATGAGCGGTCCACTCCGCGTCTTCTTTTACCCAACTTTGGTACTGACTAGACGTCTCCCGAGCCTCGTCCGGGAGCTTCCGTACATTTTGAAGCAACGTGGGTGCGTTTAGCAGAAACAGGAATGACGCGGCGCTTATCGTGGAGATCACAACCCACGCCCGCTTGTACCAAGGCACGCTGACGGTAGCCGCGACAGGCGACCGTGTTGGTGATTGCTTTCTCTTGGATATGCGAGTCATGTTGGTATGAGGGCTAACATACGCTTAACCTGCGAGGCGTACATGGCGCGATTCTTGCCGAGCGAAGCGACAGCAAGAATCGTGACATAGCCGAGTCAGGTTGAAGCGGTTGTTGTACAGAAGCCCGCCGCGACTACATCGCCTGAGCCATGGACGGCGAAGGCGATTGCTACTTATAGTCTGTAGACTTATAAGCATCATTTATAAACAATACATTCTATGAAACCAATTTTACTTCAATTCGGTACCAAAATAAAACAGTTAAGGCACGAACAAAACATTTCTCAAGAAGAATTGGCAGAAAAATGCGATTTACACCGAACTTATGTTGGTGGAATTGAGCGCGGAGAAAGAAATCCTAGTTTAGAGAATATTTACAAGATTGCCTCTGCCTTTCAAATCACCCTCAGTGAACTCTTTAAGGAAGTTATATGAAAAGCCCTTACGACGGATACTCCATTGATCAATGGACAAAAGTGACAGAAAAACTTATTGAAAAACATCCACTAAAACCTGATTTTTTAGTACATGTTGTACTTTCTTCATGGGATGCAATTCTTAAAACAAAGATTGCTGACAAAATATCAATTGCATACGATGTTAAGCCAAAACCGCAGATTATGGGATTTTTTTTGCATGAAGTTGTTGCACACACAATTCAAATGCACCTACCAAGTGAATGGCGTAAAGAATTAAGTGCAAGTGATAAAGATGTTGTGTGTATTAATAACCCTGAATATTCGGTTGAAATTAAAACTTCATCAAATAAGAACAAAATATTTGGAAACAGAAGCTATACGCAAGAAACTTCATCAGAGAAAAAAAGTAAATCAAGTTATTACTTGGCGATAAACTTTGAGCAGTTTGATGAAACTCATGAACTACCAAAAATTAGGCTAATTAGGTTTGGCTGGATTGATCATGAAGATTGGATGGGGCAAGCGGCAGCTTCTGGCCAGCAAGCTAGATTGTCTACAGATGTTGAAACAAAAAAACTCCTAACCATTTACGGACCATAGTTCTTGTTGTGACTTTAATTCCTTCTGTTCATTGCGATATGCGAGTATACGCTCTATCTCCATATCGCAATAGTCTTTTCTAATTTCAAATCCAATAACTTTTCGATTATGTTTTATTGCAGATATTGCGGTTGATCCTGAACCCATAAATGGATCTAAAATAATTTCATTCTCGTTTGAAAAACCAAGCACGATTCGATCTATTAAATCGGTCGGAAATTGAGCTGGATGTGAAGTTCTTTCAGGTGAACTTCTATCTGTTCCAGAAGTAACTTTCGCTATTTGCCAAACGTCTGAAGGATTTTTACCGAGAGTATTACACCTTAGTTTTCCATTTTTTTTCTGATTAGGATATTTTACATCTGGATCCCTAATAGAATCTAGGTTGAAAGTATAATTTTCAGAATCTTTAACATACCAAAGCCATTTTTCGTTTCTAGGTGAAAGGAACGTCTTACCAGCAACACCAGCTCCATAATTCCATACTACTTCTTGAATTAAAAACATCTTAATTTTATCCCAAAGCAGATATGTGAGCGGCAATGCTTTTGCGTGTTGTTTATATTTTACGTACCCAACATTAAGCCAAAATCCTCCATTTGGTTTCAAGGCTTGTGGGATTCTTCCCAGCCATTTCTGACACCAATCTACATATTGATCCATATCCATAATGTTTTCATATTCTTTCCCAATATTATAAGGAGGGCTAGTAATAAATAAATTGATACTTTCTTTAGGAAGCAAACCTAATCCGTCTACACAGTCAATGTTGTAGAGGATAACTGAATCATCCTCGTAATATGGAGTACCAATTGCGCTGGTATATTTTGTAGACCACTTCATGATACTTATAGTATTCTTTTGTTCCTTTTATGTCAATAGATTCCCGCGCCATGGATGGCGCGCGCGTAGAACCAGGTGCGGGCTGGTGCGCCGATAGGCGCATCTGTACAACGTGAAGTAGCCCCCGAAATCGGGGCGTAGCGCCGCACGGTAGTCCTGCGCTTACCCCTATGTCAAGAAAAGTCCTACACCAGTTCAGGTGCTTATCCGATACCCGCGCCATTGCCAGTCGGCGAGGATGTGTTGCTACATCCCGAAGGAGGGGGCATATGGAATATCAGCGCGGATCTGCGGGCATATCCAGCACGCAGGGCAAGCCGCAACCCGGGCGCTTGATGGACGAAGTTCGACGGTGTTTGCGGGTCAAACACTACAGCTTGCGTACCGAGCAGGCTTACGTGGGTTGGATACGTCGGTTCATCTTGGCGAGTGGCAAGCGGCACCCGAAAGACATGGGTGGGCCTGAGGTGGAGCGCTTTTTGTCGAACCTCGCAGTGCAGGGCCGCGTCGCCGCCAGCACGCAGAACCAAGCGCTGTCGGCATTGTTGTTTCTCTATCGCGAAGTACTGGCTGTGGATCTGCCGTGGCTGGACAACGTGGTGCGTGCAAAACGGCCACAGCGCGTGCCATCGGTGCTGTCGCGCGAGGAGGTGCAGCGCTTGTTGTCGGCGATGGAGGGCAGGACGTGGCTATTGGCCAGCCTGTTGTATGGTACCGGGATGCGCTTGATGGAATGCCTGCGCCTGCGGGTGAAGGATGTCGATTTTGCTCGCAACGAAATCACCGTGCGCGAGGGCAAGGGCGGAAAGGATCGACACACCGTATTGCCGCGCATGCTGCTGGAACCGCTGCGACGTGAAATTGAGCGGGCACGCCTGATTCACCAGCGCGACCTGACCGATGGCTTCGGCGAGGTGTGGCTTCCGTTTGCGTTGGCGCGAAAGTATCCGCGCGCGCCCAGGGAGTTCGGGTGGCAATACGTGTTCCCGTCGGTGCAGCGTTCGCGCGATCCGCGTGACGGCATCGTGCGCAGGCATCATATCGACGATAGCGTGCTTGCACGGGCGATCAAGCGTGCGCGAACGCAGGCTGCCATCAACAAACCCGTCAGTGCGCACACCTTGCGTCATTCGTTTGCGACGCATTTGTTGGAGGCAGGCTACGACATCCGCACGATCCAGGAATTGCTTGGACACAAGGACGTAAGCACCACCCAGATTTACACGCATGTGCTCAATCGTGGCGGGCGCGGGGTGTTGAGCCCGTTGGATCGTGGGTCGCGGTAAGTGTGCGGGCCGTTACAACGTGGCGTCCCCGGGTTTCGAAGCACATGGATATGCAAGTGAGCGGCAAAAACAAAGGCCCGGAAAACCGGGCCTTTGCAGTGAAACCATGTCGCTACGATCAGAACCCGATCGTCGAATCGTTGCTGCATGCCGTGGTGCTGGCAGCAACACATACCTTGTAGGTCGCCGAGGTACCGCTGGCACCAACGAAACTGTCGCTGTAGCTGCCGGTGTTGCTGGCGGTGGACACCTTGGCGCCGTTGCGATAGATATCGACTTGTGCCGCCGTGCCAGTCGTCCAGCTCAGCTTGACGCCTGCGACCTTGCCCCGCGTCTTGAAGGTTGCCGTGCTCAGCTGGCTCGGTGCGACATCGCCGGGCGGCGGCGGAGTGCCGGCACCATCGAGTTCGTCCAGCGCAGCCTTGGCCTGGACCAGACCCCAACCGAAGCTGTTGTCGCGGCCGGCAGCGCCGAGATCCTGGGCGGTGACCGCCATGGCGTCGCGAATCTGCTGGTTGCTCGCTTCCGGATGTGCGCTCCACAACAGTGCTGCCACGCCCACCACATGCGGCGTCGCCATCGACGTGCCATCCCATGCTTCATAGCCGCTGCCCGGCGCGGTGAATATCGTGCTGACCGAAGCGGTGTTGCCAAGGCGGGTGGCGACCAGCGATTGGCCATCTTCCTGGCTTGCGCTGACGGCGGGAATGCTCGATGCACCACCCAGCGTGCCGGCGAACCCGCCCGGCGCGTTGTTGTAGACTACCGCCGCTACCCCGCCGCCGAGAGCGACGTTGCTCACCTTGTCGGCAAACGCGATGTCGCCGCGCTGGCACAACACCACCTTGCCTGCCCAACTGCCGCTGCTCGTGCACAAGCCACCGTCGACCAGTGCGCCGCTCGCGGTGCCCTGGAAAGTGCCTTCGAGCGACGCCACCAAGAAGCTGTCGGCGCCCACCGTGAGCGAAGCCGCCGTCCACGGCACGGTGCTGAGCACCGAGACGCCCGGTGCGGCCAGTTCCACTTGCGAGTTGCGCTGCGAGAACGTGGCCAGCGCCTTGTTTTCGTCGATCGCCGCGACCGACACCACGCTGCTGTAGGACGCCGGATAGCTCAACCGGGTGTTGCCGTCGTTGCCGGCCGCCGCAATGCTGAGCACGTTGCCGGTGGCAAACAGGTTGTTGAATGCATTCTGCTCGGTGGTGCTCTTGGTGCCGCCACCAAGGCTCATGTTGATGACCACCTTGCGGCCATTCGCCGCGGCTGCACAGTTGTCCATGGCTGCCGCCAGACCGGAGCTGAAGGTCCAGCCGCAACCATCGGTACCGCCACTGAATACGCGCACGATGTGCAGATCGACCTTGCCTGGGCTGACACCCAACACACCGACATCATTGTCGATGGCGCGGATGGTGCCCGCGACATGTGTGCCGTGACCGCACACGTCGGTATCCCATCCGGCATTGCCACCGGTGATGGATGCGCCGGTGACGCCCGCGTGATCTTCATGCCCGGTATGAAGGCCTGAATCGACGATGCAGACCAGCACACCGGAGCCATCGGCACCGGCGGTTGCGGCTTCGATCGCCTGCACCATCTGGATGCCAAACGGAATGGTCTGCGCCATCGGCGTACGAATCGGATCTTCTTCGACGTACTCGACGTTCGGGTTGTTGCGCAACGCCGCCGCCTGTGGCGGCAACGATACCGCGAACGCGTCGAGACGATCTGACGCGTAGTGGATCTCGGCGCCGGCGCGGTTCAACGCACTGCTGACTGCCGCCTTGCCACCTTGCTTGAACTTGACCTACACCCGCTCGCGCCCATCGGGCTGGCCGGCATCCTGTGCCGCAACGCTGCCCGCGCCCAACAGCACGGCGAGGCCCACGCCGACGGCGTGTGCCAATCTGGATTTCATCATTTGTGAAACTCCCCTGAGTATTAGGTAGCGTGGCTACCGAAATGGTGTGATTTTGCTCTCACCCGGCCGATTCCCCTCGCCCGGATAGGCCAAAAGTAACAGTTGACAGGCGGCTTGGGAAGCTGTCGGCCAACATGTTGGTCAAAGCACGGGAACGTCAGCTGCGGCAAGCGCAGCGGACGGGCGATTTTTTCTCAGGCCCTCAGGCTTCGACAAACTGCACGCGGCGGGTGATCGAGCAGGTCAGTTCGTAGCCGATGGTGCCGGCGGCAGCGGCAACTTCCTCTACCGGCAGTTCCGGCCCCCACAGC
>Ga0100399_1002284_pt1 | contig 13818 bp, 12 predicted proteins | sample CryGeymeta201523_FD_81545 | JGI IMG/M metagenome (GOLD analysis project Ga0100399, IMG submission 81545) | Groundwater microbial communities from Crystal Geyser aquifers in Utah, USA - Crystal Geyser metaG 2015-23 | ecosystem: Environmental > Aquatic > Deep subsurface > Groundwater | place: USA...
AATTATGTAAAGGGCAAAGACCTCATGTTTTGCCCTTTACAGACGAGACCGCCAACCCAACGAGCGCAAACTGTTCATAACTGGGAGATGTACATAAGGGCACTTATGCAGAGATGTGCATAAGTGCCCTTTCCTGACGGCCAGACTATTGAAATGCTCGCCCGATACCTGCCGTTGAACCCACCATGTGATGCTCACCGGATTCCCGGCGGAGTTCCATAAAGCAGCCCGTCAATTCACCTCGGCTGAATCATATTGCCGACATTGGTGGCGGAATAGTCTGAGACAGGACTGCAGCGGTTCCGGTCTTAGAAGTTTGAGATCTGCCTGATCCGTAGCAGCCGCTGGCAACGAGGGATCGACCGGCGGCTTTGAGGCGACCAATTCGTCAAAGTAGGCACATCTCGACTGGGGCAGTTGTTCCAGTATGATTTCCGCAATGCAAGACCTTTCCAACGAAGAAGTCACAACGCTGCTGAACCAAAGCGCCAGTGGCAACGACAAAGCAGTAATACAGCTTTATCGGCACTATTTCAGCTTTTTGTATGCCTATGTCAGACACCAGCTTGCCGACACCCAAGCCGCACAAGAGGTCACCCAAGATGTTTTTTTGGCAGTTTTTCTCAAGCCCCAGTCTTTCGCCGGCAACGCCAGGTTTTCGACCTGGCTTTGCGGCATTGCCAAGAACAAGTGTGTGGACTGGTGGCGAAAGGAGCGCGGTCCAATGGCGCTCGCCCGGCTGGATGAAAATGATCAGTACGACCAGATCGACCCCAACTGGGACCTTGTGGCCAATCTGGAGGCCAAACAAGATAGCGAGGCCATGCTCAAATGCATTGACAAACTCCCCACCGACCAACGGGAAGCCATTTTTTGGGTTCACTATCAAGAGGAAGGACTTGAGGTCGTGGCAAAACACCTTGAATGCCCGGTTGGCACCGTGAAGTCCAGGCTGTTCAACGCCAGATTAAAGCTGCGCGATTGCATGTCGCGCTGGCGCAAAGGGGGGCGCAATGTCTGAAGCCAACACCGAGCGCCAGCGGTTTGCCCAACTGCTGCCCTTTTACGTCAATCAAACGCTGACCGCGCCTGAACGTGACTGGATAGAGGTTTACCTGCGCAATCACCCGGAGGCGCAACAGCAGCTTCAATTTGAACGGCTTTTGCATGAGACCACACAGCAAACCGCCTCCAGCGTGCCAGAGTCGCAAAGGCTTGCCAAGCTGCTCGATGCGCTACAGCAGGCCCGGCCTAAACCAGCCTGGTACACCCGCTGGCTGGGCATTGACCTGGCACAACCAGGGCAGGCCAAGGGCTATCGGGTTTCACTTGGTGCCCCTGCCTTTGCTGCGCTGGTGCTTGTGGTTCTTGGGCAGGGGCTTTGGCTGGGCATCATGCCGAGCGCCCCAGAGAACGAGCAAACGGTTTACCGCGGTGCAAGTCTCCCTTGTCAGCCGGCTGCGCAGCTACGTGTTACTTTCAAGCCGGATGCAAAAAGTGCCGACATGATGCTGCTGTTGCGCTCGGTTGCAGCCACGGTTGCCGCCGGCCCCAGCGAAACTGGTGATCTTTGGCTGCTACTGCCCAAAGGCGCATCTGCTGAAAAAGTATTGGCTGAACTGCGCAGCAACCCCCTCATTGAAGACGCCATGCAGGTCAATCCACCGAAGCAAACGCCTGACTGCAAGTGAATATGCCAACACCTCTCAAAATACGCCCAGGTGCATTCAAGACTTTGGGCACCTGGGTGCTGGGACTGGCCCTGTGTCTGACCGCGCTCAGCGGGTTCGCTGCCGCGCCACCGGCCAATGCAGCGCCAGCCAAATACGCGCTCATCATCGGCAACAGCAACTACCAGTCCGGCAAGAGCAGCCTGAAGAATCCGGCCAATGATGCCAAGCTGATGGCGCAAAGCCTTCAGAAGCTGGGCTTTGACATCAAGCAGTTCACTGATCTTGACAGGGCCGGCATGGTGACTGCAGTGCAAGCGTTTGCAGACCAGTTGCCCAAGGGTGCGACCTCAGTAGTATTTTATTCAGGGCACGGCATGCAAATTGGCGGTGCCAGCTACCTGTTGCCGGTGGACATGGCCGTGACCAGCGAGACGGCGGTGGCACTGCGAGCCTACCCCTTGAAGAAGTTGCTGGAGCGGGTTTCTGCGTCCAAATCGTCTGTGAACATCGTCATTCTGGATGCTTGCCGCGACAACCCGTTTCAGCCTGTACCTGCCGTGCGCTACCGCAACTTTCGTAACCTGGGGCTGGGGCCGGTAGTGGCACCGCGCGGAACCTTTGTGGCCTATTCCACCTCGCCGGGGCAGTTGGCAGCGGATGGCGCAGGGGTCAACAGTGTTTACACCAGCACCCTGGCCAGCGCACTGTTGGAGCCGCAGATGCCGCTGCAAACCATCTTCAGAAAAGTGGGCGACCAGGTTCGCAAGAAAACGCTGGACGACCAGATCCCGTGGTTTGAGTCCTCGATCAGCGAAGACTATTATTTTTTGCCACCCGAAGGTGTCAAGGTGCTGGCTGGTCAACCGTTGAATACGGGTGGTACATCCACCGCAACGGCAAGCGCGCCCCGCCAGGCCGGCACCGCTACGCGCAGCAGCAAAAGCACCCAGGTTGAAGACGCCTGGTATCGGAGCATGAGCGAGTACGAGTGGTCACGCCTGGACTACGACATTGCACAGCGGGTCAAGTTCATGACGCAAGATGAAGTCCCGCTGATGGAACACCGTGCCAAAGGCGGCAGCGTGGTGGCGCAAACCACCCTGGGACTGTTCTGGCTGGCCGGAGCTGACAGAGCCGTCAACACCAGCACGGGCCAGGTCATGCGCTACCAACCCAACAACACCAAGGCCGTGCGGTGGCTGCGCCAAGCCGCTGACGCTGGCTTTCCGATTGCGCAGACCGAGCTGGGTGAAATGCTGCACCGAGGCAAAGGTATTGACCGTGACAGCGCCCAGGCAAGGCAACTGCTGGCGTCCGCCGCCCAAGCCAGGTACCCGCGCGCCAAGCTGGACCTGCTGCACATCGACATTGAGGAAGGCAAGGCTGGAGACACCGACTTCAATGCGATCATGCAGTCTGTAACCCGCGCCATGATGCCGTCTGGTGATGCGCGTTAAGTTGTACAAAAAAACCTGAACCGAAGTCACATGGGCTCCGACTAACTGGCATGCGTTCATGTTGAACGCCACAGGAGTCAACGCATCATGTTCAGTTCGGTCAGTTTTTTGAATGTCTTTTCTTCTGCCGCCCAGACTCCTTGTAAAACGACTGATTTGCAATGGTGCATGGACGCCGTAATGTCCTTAACAGGTAATCAGGAATTAGCCACTAAATGGTGGCTATCTCCAAATAATGCATTTGGAATGCAGACACCTAATTCAATGCCGATTACTGATCGTTAAAGATTATTTACTAAAAATTTATGGATAATTTAACTATTGCAGGAAGATTTGCATAATGCGTCTACTAAATTTAATTAACAGGAGACTACTATGCTATTTTAGATAAACTAAAAAGGGCATAACATGAGTAGAACTCATAAAGATAAACCACGCAGCATTACAAACGAGCCGTGGGATAAAGACTTAGTCTGGCTTGAAGGGTGGAGGTATCGTCACCGTAAAACAACTAAGACGAAAAAACGCAAAGAAGTAGATACATCCGACAAGTGGTATTCATATACACCTAGCTGGTGGAATAACCTGTTTCATACAAGACCTATTAGAGGCAAGTTTCGCCTCTTTTGTAAAAATGCAGTGGGGCATAATAAAACTGCTTTAGAAGATATATTGGAACCAGAAGATTCTAGGCGTCCACACAAATACTATTACTAATATAGAAGAAAAGGGTTGGCAGGCTGCTGAAATACCCCACGAATAATCGTGGAGTCATGATGCCACCTGGCAATGCGCGTTAAGTTGCACAAAAAAACCTGAACCGAAGTCACCTGGGCTCCGACTAACTGGCATACGTTCATGTTGAACGGCACAGGAGTCAACGCACCATGTTCAATTCGGTCAGTACACCACGGCAGTTGGGTCAATCACAGGACAAGGCCAGCACAGGCTCACTCTATCGCCCCGGCGAACATTTGCTGCCGTGGATTGATCACCAGGATGTTGAAAAAGAAATCAGCTTCCTCGAAGCGGCCACCGCCACCCAGGATGGCGACAAAGCCGTCAAGGCGCTGCTCAAGAAGGTGCTGGCCAACCCGGAGCGTAAACGCTATGTCTTGCCACCCACCTTGAATGCGGTGCAGGCCTTGGCCCAGCTGTTTCCCAACTTTGCACCGGTGCTCGAGTTTGTCTTGGGGGAATTGGCACTCAAGCTCTCGATCAGCGCCAAACCGCGCCGACTCACACCCATGCTGCTGTTGGGTGACCCTGGCATTGGCAAAACCCTGTTTGCCAAATCGCTGGCGTCGCATATGGGTGTGGCCATCAAGCTGGTGAGCATTAGCACGGCCACCAGCGGTTTTGTCTTGTCCGGACTCGACCGTGGCTGGGCCACCGCGCACCAGGGTGAGTTGTTCAACGTGATGCTCAAGCAGCACGCCATCAATCCACTGTTTGTGCTGGATGAGGTGGACAAGTCCAACTCGGATGCCAAGTCTGATCCGCTGGGGCCGTTGTACCAGTTGCTTGAAGAAGAAACCGCCAGGGAGTTTGTCGACGAATTTGTCGGTGTCCCCATCAACGCCAGCCTGATCACCTGGATCATCACCGCCAACGACGAAAGCCGCATTCCGGCGGCACTGCTGTCGCGCATGCGTGTGTTTCACATCAAACCACCCGACGCGCAGCAAATGTTGGCGGTGGTGGAGAACCAATACCGACTGTTGCGTGACAGGTTTCCGGCCCTGGTGAACACACTGGCACCAGAAGTGATGGCCGTCATCACCCGGATGAGTCCACGCCAGGCCGGGCTGAACTTGCAAGAGGCGGCTGGCAAGGCAGCGCTGCGGGCGCGCATCAACCGCATCGGCGCAGTGCAATTGCATGCTGAAGACGTGGGTGAAGCCCCAAGCGTCAGGCGGGCCATCGGGTTTACCTGAGCTGATGCAAGACAGATCAACTCGCAGAAGTCAGTGCAGGCATTGATCAAGTGACGGTGCATCGCAACGCAGTGTCAAGTCCCACGCTTACAACAAAAGATGTCAAGACGAAAGAAAAACTTTAGCTTCTCATCAAATTGAGACTTCACTCTGTAAAATGTGTAAAAAAATTAACAAACTAAGGGACGGAAATGAAAATTGTTCGCCGAGCATTCCCCAGCCTCGCAGCGCTCGCTCTTCTCAGTGGTTGTGTCACCATGCCAGGGGAACAAACGGCATCAACGCCCGAAGACGCAAGACCTTGTGCCAGAAACTTTGTTGTTGAAGGCTCATCCCTGAGCCCGTCCGGCACGCAGTACAAAAACACGGTGTTTGTGCCCGGTGTCTCCATGAAAAATGCCATGGATCGGGCCAGCAAACAAATTGCACTTGAGGGCATGACCATCACCACGCTTGACAGAGAAGGTGGACTCATTGTTGCCGCTAACAAGGTAATTAGCGCGAAAGTCGACACGGTGCCGCTGGTCGTGACCTTTGAGCAAGTCAAAGACGGATTGAAGCTAGAAATGAAATTTAGGAATGGCTTTGGTCAATTGACTTCTGAGGATACGGTTCGAAATGGCTTTTGCAATATCGTTTCAGCTATAGAAAATAAATGATGTCATGAATTGCAAGCACTTTCTTGATGCTTTCAGAGCAGTCCTGACTAGATTGAAACCAGTAACACGCCAAACACATGCAGAATAGACAAGTGACAAAAAGAGACTTTCTGAGGATCGTTAAATTCCTCGCACTGGTCGGGGGCGCCAGAGGTGATCAAGGGATCCCAACTGATCAAAGGGGTATTCCAAAATTTTTGGTCAAAAAACATTTGTATTGGGCACTGGGCTTTTTCGAGAAATCCACCGATTGGCCTGATGGCTTGAACATTCCAGAAAAATACACTATTGAGCTTATCAATTCCAGCGGCGCGATACTCAAACACATGGAGCAGGCTTTTGCATTGCCCATCATCCAATTCGATGAGGAAGCCAAACAATTAGCAGAAAAACTTCCAAACACCTTCAGCATTAACGATGTAGATAGCAGTAACGATGCGTCCAAAGTTAAGGCCACAGGCGCGCTTTACAGCAAAACGTCTTACCCTAATGTGGGTGAATTCGAGCCTTCGGCTGAAAAATTGAAAGACGATGAAAGCGCCAAACTGTATGCAAATGCGCTCAACCTGCTTTTGACGCAGCAGGTATTTGAACCAACTGCGGGCGGTTCGGCAGAGTCCGTTGTTGCACCAGTACCCGCACCAGCACGGCAACCGGCCGCAGTGGCGTCGTCGATTCCCCCGGCATCCGCTACACCAATGGTTGAGGCCCCCCGCCCCGTTGCAGACGCCTCACCCGCCGCCCCACCCCAAGCAGCAAGACCAGGGCCGCAGCACGACATCAAGGCCCTGCGTGTTGCCCTGAAGAACAGTGTGATTGATCAACCTCTGGCCATCAGAGAGTTTCTTCAAGAGGTTCAGTTGCGAAATATGGGCTTGAATCCGACTGACAAACCCGCTTTATTTTTGCTTGCAGGGCCGCCCGGCTGTGGCAAGTCACTTATGGCAAAAACCATCAGTCAGGCAATGAGCGCGAAAAAGCCGGTGTTGCTGCTTAACATGGCCGCCATGACGTCAAGAAATGAGGGTTTCGGTCTGACTGGATTGAGACGTGGCTATGACAGCGCAGCCCCAGGGAAGCTCACAGACTTCATTCGCAAGAACCCGGAAGGCATTGTTATTCTTGATCAGTTTGACCGTGCGCACCCCAATGTGCAGAACTTGCTGATTCCATTGTTCACTGACGGCGAATTGACCGATGAATATGGCTTCAAGGAGTCTTTTTCAAAAAACTCCGCATATTCCGCCACAATCTCATTCAACAAATGCTGGATATTTTTGATTTCAGCGAAAGGCGACGGCGCATTTGAATCGGCTGGCTACGAAACCCAATATGCCAGTGATATCGCCAATGACACTCGCCACTTGGCAGATCGTATCCTGGCCGATCTGACACGCGTTGCAAAGTCAGCCGATGAAAAACAAAACGATGAGGTTGGTCAAAGTGCGCTTGCTGCCTACTTGCCAGCTTGCCGGGTGTTGCCTTTTCACCCCGTTGGGTTACCTGGTCTGTTAAAAATTGCCGACAACGGGGTTGAGCGCTTTCGAGCTTCGCTGTCCAAATCAAATATCCCCACGCCCTGGGCAGACGAACTCCGTGACCGCCTGAAATGGGCGCTGGTACTGGGCAGTGGGCCTGACATCACACCATTGGACGCAGAGTTGGCGGTCAGTCGGGATCTTGCAGCGGCATTTACCTCTGTTGCACTGTCAACCGGACTGGAAACGGTGTCACAGTTAAACCTGAAGGTTGACTCTTCGGGTGAACCCTCGTTTGAGAAATGGCATCAAGGCGAAGTCGCGCCAGAAACCATCAAGAAAGACTTGTTTCGCAGAAATCAGCGACTGGCCTACGTCGTCACGCCCGAGTTCAGTGAGAGCACTCAGGAACTCACGCTCTTGGTGAAAAACTTCAAGTTGGTCAGCGTTCCCAATGTGCTTGACCACGGGCACGATACCGGCATCAACCTGAGTATTCCTGACATCCGTTTTGGCGACATCAAGGGCCACGACCACATAAAGGCACGTCTGACTGAAGTCAAAGACTTGTTGCGCAAACACGAGCAGTTTTCAGCCCCCAAAGGCATGCTGCTGTATGGGCGCCCCGGCACCGGTAAAACCATGCTTGCAAGGGCGCTGGCCGGCGAAATCGACATGCCCTTCATTGCCGTCACAGGTCCCCAGTTACTGAACATTGAAATTGTGCGCAAGGTGTTCAAACTGGCAAGAAAGTACGCACCTAGTATTCTGTTCATTGATGAGATCGATGCGCTGGGTGTTCGTGGAAAAGGCGGCGTGGACGTTGTCATTAACCAGATGCTGGCTGAGATTGATGGTTTTAAAAGCTCCAGTGATGGCCGTGTCTTTGTGCTGGCGGCAACCAATTTCCGGGAAAAGGTTGATCCGGCCATCACTCGATCCGGCCGCCTCGACTGGGTGATGGAAGTTCCCGCACTCGATAAAGGCGCGCGGGAACACTTCTTCCATAAAATACAAACTGCGCTGGGCCTAAACTGGCCCACAGCACCAGAAAACCTCATGGAAGAGTTGCTGCATCTGAGCGCGGGCATGAGCGGGGCCGATCTGGAAAGACTCCAACGTGAGCTTCAAATGCTATTGATGCGACGCCGGGGTGGCATTGGCTTGACCGACATTTTGGAGTGTATCAATGACATCAAACACGGCACCCGGCTGAAGAAACCACCATTGAAAGAGCAGTTGGAGTCAACCGCTTACCACGAAGCAGGCCATGCTATTGTGTCTTTGGCAGTGAACCCAAATTTGAGCATTGAGCAAGTCACCATCGGCGCGCGCGGAACTGCATTTGGCTTTACCGCCTATAACGCAGAAGACCTTTCGCCCGAGGTCATGACACGAAAAGAAGTGCTGGACCTGATGAGCGTTTCATTGGCTGGCCGGATCGCCGAAAGCAAAAAGTTCTTTTCCGACGCTCTTGGCAATTCAGGTGGACCTGATGCCGGCGCCTCCAGTGATCTGGCCAAAGCCACAGAACTGGCCTGGATGGCCATCACACAATGGGGATTGGACGAAACGTTTGGATGGGTGTCTCTAACGCACTTTTCAGCCGTACCGCTTCGCTTCAGTGAGAAAGCCGCCGAACGCATCGAAGAGTGGCTGAAGGAAGCTCGCCACGAAGCGACTCAACTGGTGGAAAAATATTGGGTGCAAATTGACGAATTGGCCCAGCGATTGATCAAGCAAGAGACCGTGGTCAGTCCAAAGTTGCTCAATACCGAAACCAACTGAAAAGACAGCCACGATGAAAATCGAGAAGGCTTTGGAAGTGGTCGCCACTTGGCACTGTGATTCCAGTCATAACGATGCCAGTTATTTATATGAAGTTCATTTCTGGCGGCACCTCACTGACGATGAATTAGTTGACAAACTAAAGAATTGGGCCCGCAAAAAAGAAACTACCGAGGGAAATAAAACCATTGCAAAAGCAGAAGGCGGACCAGAGTGGAGCATAAAGGTCAGAAGTCAGGTAGCTCAACTTTGTAATTTCTCAACTCCTACATACGTAAATAACTTTAGATTAAGATTTAACAACCTCACCCGAAGGTTAATTCCCGGTAAGAATAACTCCAAATTGGATCAGCTATCTTATATAGAAGACGATATTTGGACAGACCTATTAACCAATACTTTATCCGATACGTCAAATGGTTTACCCGATACATCCAATGATCTAGAAGAGTTTTTTCAATTACTTGCAGCCATAGCATCAAGAGATACTTTTTCAAATAAAATATTTTCTCAATGGTGCACGAAATCAATTTCTGAGTCCAAAAAACAAATTCGAATACATTTCGAAAAATTCGAAAAATTCGAAAGCAATTCATCAAATATAAACTTTAGAACTATCAAAAATACCCAAATATTGTTTGCACTCTTTGCATATCATCACTTTCGCGAAAACGGGAAAGAAACAACCTTCAGAGATTTGTATGGACAATATAAAAAACAATGGAAAAAGGTAATAAGCACTATAGCAGAAGCCGAAGAAATAGCTGTTAAAAATATTTCTGAACTTTTGCTGACTGACCAAACAAATGGAACAGTTGGAGCAATTAGCATAGAGGATAAAATAAATTTTCGTGAGTTAGTTACAAGAACACCACTAGATAATCATGTTATGACTCAAATACTTAGCGCTACTGATACTTATACTAATACACCACGAGTTACATCTAACTTTAATGATTCAGCTAACGATTATTCAGCCGCGTCTACCCAAGAAAAAGGTTTACCATTGCTGGATCAGAAAATAATGACAGATGCCTTTAAAGCAGTTAAAGATGAAAGCAAAAAACTACCGCAAAGGCAAGAGCAAAAATTAATAGGAGCAGAGTTTGCGTCCGAAATAATCAGCACCAGTGATCATAAAGATTTGTCTGCATTGCATGTGTTTGGCATCGAACCTGGCATTATTTCTATCAGAAGTACTTTTATTTCAGACTCGCTTAGTCTCGGGCTATCTAAACTTAGCAGCGTAACCTTCCATTACGATAAACTAGAAAAAGCCAGAACGATGACCCAAAACCCGGCAAGTGACACTTCACAGATGTATTTTCGCAGCGAAGATAGCAAACCTATTCCTATAGAAACTGATTTGCCATGTATCGCAAGGGCTTACCTGCTTGCGAAAGTTATGCTATGTAGGTATACAGTATCTCAATTACACCGCAATAGCTCAAAAACCGCATAAATGAAGTGCAACTGAGCCATGGCTGCTGATCAAGATTCAAACATATCAATCTTTCGACTGCTTCCTTATCTGAAAAAGGATGAAGTCGCTTGGTGGAACACACTGGAGATCCATGGGAACAGGCAGCATCTTCGTTGGGCTCTGTGGATAATCAATATAGAGTTATTGTTTTTTATTTGGTTTCCCATAGTTTTCCAAGATTCAAAAATATCTTCAATTTTTATATATACTTGCCTCACACACTTTATTATATTGATTATCATTTTTTTTATGTTTTCTTTGAATTTACACAATTCAGATATGGAAAACATAGATCAAGATGAACAAGAATTTAGAAACAATATTTCAAAAATATCTTTTTCACTGCTTCAAGCGAACTTAAAAGTTGCATCGAATCATATCAACGTAGTCGATTTGGACGAGGACAAAAAGACAAAAACCACTGTTTCAGCAGTTGATTACAGTGAGTCTTATCTTCGACATCTTGACAGAGACATGATGATCAAAGAATCCATTGCGTCGATCAATAATGTCATCCAAGCCCGTCAAGCAGCGGTATCTAGTCAAGTGGCGGATGTGCAAAAACAGAAACAAAAAATCTCGCGGGCAATGACAGTAGCAGTTTCAGGCGGAACCGGTGGTTTCATCGCTTATGAACTGGGAAGTTCTGTCAAAAATTATTGGCTGCTTAGCACACACAAGCATCCCATTGACATGAATTACTGGTTGACTGGCACGGTACAGCACTTTGCAGATCCCACCAAGATTGCAGGGTCATATACAAGAGATGAGGTCGACTTTCGGGTAAATGGTAAAGCTGAAACGGCAGCAGTAGACGCACCTGTATATTGTCCAAGTGACGTTCAATCTCTCACGTCGTCGCACAGATGTGATTTGGTGAAACAGCCAGGGTGGGCCGCGCGGTCTGAAGAGTTAGATGCCTATGTGAACTCTCAATTTCGTCAGCCCGAGCTTCTGTCAGAAGCTATCGTGCTGACCGTTACTTTGTTTGTCAGCCTTGGTGCTGCGATCATTGGGTGGAGGAAAAGCACAATTTCCTCTGATAATTAAGCTAAGAAAGGATGAAATATGATTGATAAAAAGGATTTGGCACAAATTTATATCAATGCCCTAGAGCATATGGGATTATTGGGGGAAACTGATGACGATGGAGACGTTGTTTTCAAATATCCGAACCTTGGTGGCTTTTACATTTCGTTGGATGCCGAAAAAGACCCAGAGTTTTTAAGACTGGTGTTCCCTAGGTTCACTGATCAACGTTTGACTGGTGGAGATGAGCAGAAGTTGATGTTTGTGGTCAACCAAGTCAACATGAAAAACAAAGTCGTCAAGTTCTACTTGCGCCCCGATGATGACGGCACGCTCAACGTATCGGCTTCGGCCGACTGCATCGTTGCTGGCCCAAATATGGCTCCAGACCCTGAATTATTGAAAAGCATCATGCCTCGGGTGATCTCCACCATTAAGGCTGGCGTTGAGAACTTGGTGCGAACTGGCGCTGAAGGTCAAGGGGCATGAAAAGGCTCTAAGGTAATGTCCCAAGGGGTGGTGTAACTTATTGAGCCAGCAGCAAGGCGTGAAGGGCGCAGCCCGTAGCGGCTTGCTGCTGGCTTGGATCATCTGAATTTAGTGGTCATCGTGAATTCCGGATGAGGTTGAGGTGCGACCCACCAACCTTTTTTTAGGAAACACAATGACCACCCCTACTATGGCACTTGCCGAACTCGCTGAGAAGGGCTCCGATATCGAAATGTTGCGCCAGATGGTGCAATTCATGGCTCAACGCCTCATGGACATTGACGTTGAGGGGCGCTGCGGTGCTGGCTACGACGAGAAAAGCCCTGAGCGTACCAACAGCCGAAACCGCTATCGTGAACGAGCGTGGGACACACGCGCTGGCAGCGTTGCCCTGAAAATCCCCAAGCCGCCCTGTGGGAGTACCGCAACCCGGCGGCACGGCAAAAATAATTGTATTTTTTGCAGCAGCTGTGTCATACTGTTAACGAATTAACCTTGGTCGATAAGAGTAATCTTATTTGCCAAATCCTCTCTCTGGCAAGTAAAAAAGCCAACAAACCATAATCAAGACCTGAGTAATGAGAGGACTCATTAAGCCTGGCGGGATTAAAAACGTCTGACTTCATGACGAAATTATCAGTGCTTGATTTGATACCTGTAACTTCTTTAAATCTGATCGCCAATAAGGACTTGATGGCAAGTTCACAAAAGTGCTGTTCAACAACAAGCCCTCAGACTTCATTTTCTTCTGGATGTTCTGATATGGCGAAAACTTTGTTCATGGTATTTCCTGAGGGACGTTTCATTAATCAAAAATAATGTATCCGTTTACTTTGCTGCATCTCGCAGCCGCCATCATGCCCTCGGCATCTTATTGCTTATTGTTCAACCCGGCGGTACAACGCAAACAAACTGCATCTTTTGCAGCAGTCGTGTCGTGCCGCTCATGATGGCGCTGCTTTTCAGCACTTCTCTGTCCGTGGCGACTGGCTTGGCTGGTGACCTGGCTAACTTGAGGTACCACACCTGTTGTGCCTTGCCGGGGTTGTCTACTTCCCTCGTCCAGTAGTTACCCGCCTTGAGAGTTTTATCGCCGTTGAAGATAGTGGCCATGTCGGGTGCGTTGGTTAGTTCACCTTTCCGCGCCTTGCAGTACGCCATGGCGTCGTTCCAGGGCAGCGCTGCCACGCTGGCGATGTGGTTGATGAAGCGCTCTTGCGGGCAGGCGTTGGCTGCTGTCAAGTTGCTGTAAACAAGAGGCAGCAAGACCAGCAACGCGCCTTGTAGCGCCCAAAGCGCACCGGTCTTGCCGTGTTCTGTTCTGTATATCCAGATAAATCCCGACCCGGCCAGGCCAAGGAAGATCAGCAGCAAAACCAGCGCATCGTCAACATGGGCGCGCTCCCAGGCGACACCCGCTGGCAGGGTCGCGATGACTTCGCTTTTGAGGGTGCGTTTGGCATTGGGTGAAAGGAAACTGCCAGGTTTGAGGTATTCGGTTTCCGCGATCGCCATATTCTTGGTGACCGACAGGTCGCGCATGGCATCAAAATTGAGGCGGATCACCATCTGATGAGCCCAGCTTGATGGCATCAGGGCACCGGGGATGGGGCGCTGGCTGGTGTCGCGCGTTTCCCAAAGATAAACCCCCTTGCCCATGTCTTTATAAGGCAGCATGGCGCCACCCAAAATGATCTGGGGAATCAGCACCAGGATGATGACGTTGTAGGCGCCAATGGGGGTGGAAAACAAGGTGGACAACAGCAGGCCGATGCAGGCACTGATCAATTGCGCAAAGTAGATGACCAGCAAAATGCGCCAAAAC
>Ga0100399_1002302_pt1 | contig 13773 bp, 8 predicted proteins | sample CryGeymeta201523_FD_81545 | JGI IMG/M metagenome (GOLD analysis project Ga0100399, IMG submission 81545) | Groundwater microbial communities from Crystal Geyser aquifers in Utah, USA - Crystal Geyser metaG 2015-23 | ecosystem: Environmental > Aquatic > Deep subsurface > Groundwater | place: USA...
CTATCACTTGACGATGATATTAGAAAATTCATTCCTGAAGTCCCTGACTTTGGTAAAAAAATTTCACTAAGAAATCTTGCAAATCACACAAGTGGATTAAGAGACCAATGGAATTTACTTGCGATGGCAGGATGGCGTTTGGATGATGTTATTACCAAAGAACAGATTCTAAAACTTGTAAGTAAACAAAAGGAGTTAAATTTTAACCCCGGGAACGAGTTTGTATATTGTAACACCGGATATACATTATTAGCTGAAGTGGTGGCAAGAGTGTCCGGTAAATCTTTTCCGGAATTTACTGATGAGTATATTTTCAAACCGTTAAAAATGACAAATACACTCTTTTATGATGACCATGAGAAGATTGTTAAAAACAGGGCATATTCATATCAAAGCGCAGGTAATGGATATAAGAAAAGTGTATTAAATTATGCCAATGTTGGGGCAACGAGTCTGTTTACCACAGTGGAGGATTTAAGTTTATGGGCAATGAATTTTGAGAATCCTGTGGTTGGCAATCAGGAAATATTCAATAAAATGAGTCAAAAAGCTATCCTGAACAAAGGAGATACAATAACGTATGCGCTTGGACAGGATGTTGGCAAATATAAAGGGTTGAATATGATTAGTCATAGCGGCGGAGATGCAGGATATCGAACTTTTTTAGGACGATTCCCTGATCAAAAATTCTCAGTAATTGTATTTAGTAATGATGCGTCCTGTAATCCCGGATCATTAGCTTTGAAAGTTGTGGATATGTGCTTAAAAGATGAAATAAAAACTGAAGATAAAGATGACAAGAAAGAAACAAAAGAGAATAAAACTTCAGTAAATATTGACACTCTTAAAGCCTATGTTGGAGAGTATGAAATACAACCGAGTTTTATTTTAACAATTACAGAAAATAATGGAGAATTATTTTATCAAGCTACAGGGCAATCAAAGTTTAAATTAGAAGCTGTTTCCTCTACGGAATTTATCACCAAAGGAGTAGATGCCAAATTAACATTCCACAGGGATAATGATAATAAAGTTAACCTTTTAAAATTACATCAAGGGGAAGTATTTGATGCACCAAGAATGAACCCATTCTATAAAACTTCAGTAAATCTCAATGAATTTGTTGGGACATTTCATAGTGACGAACTTTCTACCGAATATACCTTTGTAATTAAAAATGACACACTGGTTGCAACTCACATACGATTGAGTGATATAAGAATGACCCCAACCAAAACCGATGTTTTCAAGGGAAATAAATGGTTTTTTGGCCAAACTGAATTTATAAGAGATAAAAATAAAGTAGTAATCGGATGTAAAGTATCAAGTGGCAGGGTTAGAAATATTTGGTTTAAGAAGGTTATTTGATTCTTTAATAAATCTTTATCAGATATTTTAAATGTGTTGAATAATTTGAATTTTTCAAAACAAAAATTCTTACCAAATTTTTGCATTGTTTGTATGTCGGGCATGGTATTAAGCTGGCAGGATGTAAGTTCCTGCATGTGCCGAGTTGATAGGAAACATTAGTGATTGGCAAGGGTGTCCCGAGTAATCGGGAATCTGAAAGAAGCCATTAGCAAAACTGAAGTTCTGACGCACAGAAATCTGATATAAGGCTCAAATGAGGGGGCAACCGAGCAATGGATTGGGAACGCCCGAAATTCAACCGTAACTCAAATGAGTAAATCAGGCAGAACGCAGAGAAAGTTTAATATCTTATCCCGAGAGGTCTTGTAAGATGCACCAACAGTGCAGAACTGGCAGCGATGCGAGTTTATATTTTACAAGAAGTCAGCAGAGGACATAGTATTCGGTTAGTGTACAAACATCGAAGAAGGTCTGAATCGTTTAATTTAAGGAGCAGTGAGTTCAAAATTTGTTTTATGGCGCAGCAGCAAGAAATAACGTACCAATATGACCTGTTTAGTCAAACAGGAGCGGAAGTTATTCGCCCTTTTGTAAACAGTGAAGCCGTAAGCGGAGCTGTATCAACAACGGCGTTGCAAGTAAAAGAAGCAGGAGAACAGACACGAGCCTTAGCCGCAGATTTAATGGGGGTGATATTGTGCCACAGCAATATCAAACGCGCCTACAAACAGGTAAAGCAGAACAAAGGCGTTGCAGGCATCGACCAAATGGCGGTTGGAGAATTTGCCGCATGGTATGCCGAAAATGTGAGATATCCTGATAAGCAAGCTAAGCCAAGGCAGTTACCAGCCACAAGGGGTAAAACAGGTCGAAATACCCAAGCCGAACGGTGGCAAACGCAAGCTGGGTATTCCTACGGTAACCGACAGGATAATCCAACAAGCAATTGCACAGTTGTTAAGTCCAATTTACGAACGGAAATTTTCCGACCACAGCTACGGTTTTCGTCCGAATCGAAGTGCCCATCAGGCATTAAAGAAGTTGTCTAACATAGTTTTAGATGAATTGGATGAAGAGTTGGAGCGCAGGGGACACAAATTTGTTCGATTTGCCGATGATGGTGCGCAACGAATGCGAGATGGACCCACGTAATTGGGAAAGTCAAGCAATGCTGTACAAACGATGATGGAAGGCCCATCGGAATCACCATACAGGCGGGGATTCCAAACCACCTGTATGGTGCTGTAGTCAAAAGCTATGGTATTGAGCGTTAAGGAAAAGGCAATCATAAATTGTCAGGTACATTCCAAGGAGATGAACGAGCAAGTGAACCTCTTACGAACGTGTCGAAAGCGTAGTGAATCCATCAAAACCAGGGGGTAGTCGTTAACCTTGGATAAGCATAGAAGCAATCTGTTTACTGACTATGCGGTGGGCGGCATAAAGGAGGCATGAACTTGGAATAGGCGTATGTACGGAACGTTGGAACCCACGGGCTGATGTTAAGAGAGTATTTCAAGTGGAAGCACCACAAGAAACGAGTATCGAGGCAGTCATGGGGGCAGATTGAACTGTAGTAGTGAAGAAGTTTCTGTAATGGGAATGGAGCGAAGAGTTCAAGTTATCCGGTTTTATAAATAAGACAACTTAAATCTAAGGAGGATTTTATGAATGAAACAAAGCCTTACAATATTTCAAATTGGGCAGTTTATGAAGCCTATGAGAAAGTGAAGGCAAACAAAGGAAGTCACGGTGTAGATGGCCAATCCATTGAGGATTTTGAAAAGAACCTGAAAGGGAATCTGTACAAGATATGGAATAGGATGTCATCAGGCTGTTACTTTCCACAACCAGTGAAAGCGGTATCCATACCGAAGAAGAATGGAGGTGTTAGAATATTGGGTATACTTTCACGCACGGTTCCGTGAGAACGTGAGGGTGAAATTCCCTCGCGTGACTCGATTGGCGGGGGCTGTGATTGTTACTGTTTTTCCTTTGCTTTTTTTAACCCTTTACCAGCCGCTAAATGCACATGCATCAAAATAATTGAATTATGCGGCAGTTGTTGTAATTTGTTTTTGCAATTGGTTACTTAATTATTGTGTTTCATACGATTAACAAAAGCAATACAAAAATGGAAAATCAACCCGACCTGAAAAATAAAACTTATCAACCGTTTGTAGAACTGGAGCGCAGTGTTCATGCTGCTTTGGAAACCTACTCCAATGTTCACCGGGGCAGCGGGCACAACTCGATGGTGACCACGCATTTATTCGAACAGGCCAGGGACATCGTACTTGAATACCTCGGTCTGAATAAAAGAAAATACAAGGTAATTTTTTGCTCTCCTTTAGGTGCTTCAAAACTGACTGCAAAACTGGATACCGAAAGTTACCGGATTTTATCGTGCATCGATTTTGGTCTGCCCTTGGGTGTGAGGGCAGTGGCAGTAAAAAGAAAAGCATTGCCCAAAAGTGGAGAATCTCACCGGACATAAATTGCTGACTGAACTCAGAAAAACCCTTATCGGACAAGATATCCAGGTGCCTGCCACTGACGGGGCCAGACCTTTTATCAACTTCGATAATGCTGCCAGCTCTCCTACGTTTATGCCGGTTTGGAAAGCGTTTCGTCAAACATGGCGGCAACCTGAAAAAATTCAGCAGGATATCGCTAAGGAAGTCAGGTCGGTTTGTGCCGGAATGTTGAGGGCGCCGCAATCTGATTATGAGTTCCTTTTTACTTCAAACACCACCGAAGCCATCAACCTGGCCGCCGAAAGTCTATGCCGGGAAACCGAAAAAGGCATAGAACCGGTTGTAATCACAACACTTCTCGAACATTCCTCAAACGATTTGCCGTGGCGCATGGTTCCAAATCATTCACTCATTCGTCTGTCGATTGACAAGGAAGGATTTTTGGATTTGAATGAACTGGAAAAATATTTGCTTGAATACAACAGGGAAGCGAAACACGGCAAAAAGCGAATCCGCCTGGTAGCTGTGAGCGGGGCATCGAATGTATTAGGCACGTATAATAATCTGGAGGAGATCAGCCGGATTGTGCATCAATACGGAGCACGGTTACTGGTGGATGCTGCACAGTTGGTTGCACACCGAAAGGTTGCCATGGAAAGATTGGGAATTGATTATCTCGCTTTCTCTGCCCACAAAGTTTACGCACCCTTTGGCAGCGGAGCGTTGGTGGTGAAAAAGAGATTGTTGCGTTATAGTTCTGCCGAAATGGAACTCATCCTGACATCCGGCGAAGAAAATGCAGGTGGTATTGCCGCAATGGGTAAAGCGCTTGTGCTTTTGCAACGGATTGGTATGGACATGATTCAGGGCGAAGAACAGGCGATGACAAGCAGAGTTATAAAGGGTCTTGCGCAGATTGAAGGTGTTAAGATTATTGGGATATCTGACACAGCCTCACCAAAGTTCACCGAAAGAGGCGCCGTGGTTGCATTTTCCCTGAAAGACAAGATTTCCAGCGGGATAGGCAACGAACTGGCTGTGCAGGGTGGGATCGGGATTCGGTTTGGTTGCCACTGTGCCCACATTCTTGTAAAACACATGCTTGGTGTTGGTCCAAAACTGGAGCAGTTTCAGCGTGTCATTGTTACGGTGTTTCCCCGGTTGCAACTGCCCGGTGTATTACGCGTGAGTTATGGAATAGGAAACAGCGAAGAGGAAATTGAAACATTGATTCACGTGCTGGGTAAAATAGCCCAAAAACCTGAAAAATCAGGGAATAACCAAACTACATCCCCAAAAAACGGAATACCTGTGTTGCCAAAGACAGAAGCACAGAAGCAGATGAAGGAGTTTGTGGAGGCTGCATCGCACAGGGTCTTTCCATTACTTTAGTTAAATTGTTCGTCTCGCAACCTGATTATGAAATCACCTTTGTCAAACTAATTGTAAAAGAAACTTACGTCGATTAAATCTAAATACTAATCGGCTTTTTACGTTTAGTCCCACTTTATGAAAAACTCAACCAAAATTACCAAAATGGTAACTATTTTCATATCTTTCACCGGCACACATAGAGATTATGAAAGAATTGATGCTGAAAAAATATAATAAAGATGAAAATGAAAATTTTGAAAACAGAAGAATGATTCGAAACCTTCATGAAAAGCTGAAAATACCTTATGAATCTTTAATGGCAAATTATTGATTTTATAGTCATCGGTTGACAGAATCCACAAATAAAAATACCCACAAAAAAGATTGTTTTTTGCGGGTATTTCAATTATAAACCAAGTCTTATCGTACCGGCGCCGGATTCTTTTCAATCATTTTTAAAACTTCAGTTTCGTAAATTTCACCGGTCATTTCGCCCAGCGATGTGCGTGTAATATATTCGTAACGTTTAAAACTGTTAAAATCTTCTTTGGTAAGCATGTACCCGAAAGCATCGTTTGTTAATCCAAACAGGAATGGCTGGTCGGTTTTCATGTGTCGTTTTACATAAAAACCAATGTTTGGTAATGCTTCCCCCGGTATGGTGAGAACCTGTGCTTTACCGATGTTTAATAAATTCATCTGCGTTGAAACAGCGCTGAAATCGTCGTTATGTTTGGTTCCTTTGGAGATGGGAGAATTCATAAGAACGTAGCGCATTACATCATTTTCAATGGGGAACTCAATCATTTTCGAAGCACAGTAAATATCAGGATTGGCATCAACAACAGCGGGCTCAACAATGCGCAATGCTTCGTCGGCCATCAGGTTTCCGATGCGGATACATTCGTCCCAGTCGTTGGCTTCTTTTCCATTTTCAAGCCGGGTATCGGCTGTAACCATTCCACCCTGGGCACTGTTCATAAACAGGGCAACTCCGCCCACTTTCGATTCAATCCGGTCGTAAAGCGGTCCGCATAAATCGGGGCTCAATGTTTTCCGGTCTGTTCCCAGAATTTCGGGATGTGTGGCATAATTTACAAGCGTTGCAATGGTTTTACCTTTGTTATTGCCCGAAGTTGCAGTTGCCTGAATTACACCCATTCGAGGGTCGTACAAGGCAGGCGCGTAATAGTTGTAGGCAATTTTACCTTTTGCCTCGCCAACTACGGTTTTCAGCGATGCAGGTTCAAGTTTCGAAAGGGCGTCGTTTACCGCATCGGCAACCTGTGTTACGCACCAGTCGAGGTATTCTAAATCGGCGCCGGTTTTCCCGTTTTCATCCGGAAAAGCATACGCATCGGGGGCGCTGTGGGTGTGGGTAACGCCAATCAGTATATTTTCGGCAGGAATGCCTTTTATCAGCGCCCTCGAACGATCGCCCAGCGCGGCAGGCCAGCCAATATTATCGATACTTACAATGGCAATCCGGGTTTCGCCTTTTTCCAAAACCAGTGCACGCGCAAAAAGGTCGCCTTTTTTATTGTCGGGCATAACAGGAGTTCCCATTCCGCCCGAAATGGGGATCAGCTTTTCGGGAGTAATTTTTCTGACAGCAGCGCCGGCTTTAAAAGTCTGGGCATGTGCCTGTGTGAAAAAGAACAGGATGAGGATGAATAAAGAAAATGTAGTTTTCATAGTTATATTTTGTTGATGAAAAGAACCCATCATTTATCCTTATAAATTAAAACTACTTCTGCCAACCGGTTAATTAACCCGAAGGTGTAATCACCCATGGTCGGGCCAAAAAATCCCATGGTTTTGGGTTCATATTCATCGAGATAAAAATAGCGGCCCGGAATGATGTACCCAACGTAACTGCCATTAAAACTGGAAACATTGGCATCGAACCCTTTTACGGCAAGTGTGTTTTTTAACTGAAGTGCAAACTCGCCGCTGAAATCAGCAGGTGCGGTCACCCAAACCATGTTGCCAATTCTCATTCCCTGTAAAACTGCATTTTCAGGAATGGGCATTAATTTTTTTGTCAGTCCCGATGAAAGGTTCCGCGTTTTGGTTAGTCTGAAGTGGTATTCCGGCAGGTTCAGTTTTGTGGTTACTGAAGAAAGAAATACTGAATCTTTTAACACCATATTTTGCATGTATTTTATTGTACTGCCGGCCAGCGCTTCACCAATAAAACGGGGTTTTTCGAAACCTTCTCCTTCGCCGATGTTGGTCTGGCTGCCCATTGCACCGGCCATAAAAATGGCAAAATCAATCCCGTTATTTTCCATCTTTCGTTGCCAGTAACCGGGATAGTCGCCGCTGATTTCAAAGTTTTTGCTGCCCAGGCATGTGGAATGGGCCGAAAATGAACCGATAACTGCCTTCTTTCCTTCATCTTGCTGAATTACAATATAACTGAAATCATCGTTTTTTGTGCCCAACTCTCCAATTAACCGGTTTCGGGTATATTTTGCAGCATTATAATCGCCCGTTGCAATTGCTGCCGGGTTCAAGTCTTCAATTGCCTGTAAAACTGCTTTCGAAATTTGCCGGACCAGCCATTTTTGAACGTTTTTATTTTCAGGGCCTGCAAATTCTTCTCCTGTAAAACCCGGTCCCCAGGCCCCCAGACTTGAATGTGTGTGAGTTGCCGAGAAAAACACCTGGTCACGCGAAATGCCGTTCTTGTTTAAAACTTTCATCACCGAATCGGTAATGTTTGGCGGTATAATCAGCAAATCGGCGCCCACCAAAACCACAAGTTTATTTTTAACTTTCAAAGCTGCGGCTTTCACAAAAATGCTGTCGTGGATTCCGGTTGCCGGCGCCCCTTTTCGCGCGCCAAATCCGGCTAAAGGGAGTTGTACAAATTCACCTTTTTCAACATTGTCGGCTGAACTTCCCAGTGCGGGAGTAATACACACTTTCGAAAAGCCAGCTTTTAATGAACCATTAACAGGGGTGATAACCGATTTCAAACTGTCTATTTCGTGCAGGCTTTTTTTGAAATAATCGCTTTCATAAAAAGGAGTGTTTACCACCGGGCCGGTGGCAGTGAAATAAATCACAATTAGAAGTGCAATAAGAATTCCGAGAACAGTCCCGGTTATTTTCAGGAATCTCTTCATTTGTACTAAAATTATTCATTCATTTTTAAAAGACCGGCGCTGTTGATTAAGAACATGCGTGTGCTTTGTGTGAAACTTCCGGCAACCGGGGCTTTATATTTTAAATCGATGTAAAACGCAAAAAAACCTGTTTGCGGTAATGCAACTTCATGAATAAACTCATTCACATTTGAATTGCCAAGATTTACGGAATTCCAGGTTTTATCCCTGAATTCCCGATCGGGAGAAGCAGCGCTCCACATAACGGCATCTTCCAGTAATTCCGCGGTGGCATTTATTTTAACCCGTATTTTACCATTCTCCTCGGTTATCGAATAATCTGATTTTGGAAAAGGCGTGTTCGAAATGGTTGCACCAAAGAATGCGCTCAAAGTACCAAGGGCGGTTTTTTTATCCCCCAAACCGTGCCCGGCATTGGGCGTATAGCAAATATAGTTTTCACCCGGAATGCTGTCAATGTAATTTTTCACAGCGTCAACAGGCCAGTATTCATCGTTGGTACCCATCAAAAGCATCTTTGGCATAGTAAGCGAACTGCGGTATGCATAAGGATCAACCATTTTTGTAACCTTTTGGCCTTCAGGAGTATTTGCCTGTTGGGCAATCCCCAGTTTTACATAGTCCTCAATCTGGATGCTGTAATCGCCCCAGGTTACTTTGTGGTATTCAATATTTAAATCCCAGTTCAGCATGTCGATAACCATTGGCGCAATGGCTTTCACCCGGTTGTCGTGAGCCCCGGTGAGCCAGGTTGTCCAGCCGCGTTTTGATGCGCCTGAAACAACAAACTGGTTAACTTTCGAGTTTAGCTCTTTTGAGGAAAATTCCTGAATGGCATCCATCGCACGAATGGCGCTTTTTGTCATTGGGAACAGCAGTGGCCAGGTATAGTCGCTGTCGTTTTGAAAATTATGAAGTGTGTATGATATCAGTTCGTCTTCAGTTTTACCGCCATACCGGGGCTGGTTAGGTATCTGCCAGATAATGGAAACAATGGCTTTGTTCATTTTAGCAAGTTCGTTCATCGAAACAGTTAAACTTTCGTCCCATTTGTGGGTGTTTGGTTGAAAGTTGTTATTTATACTTCCGCCGGTAATAAATAACAGTGCATCGTTGTATTTTACAGAATCGGGGACAATTACTGTTAATTCATGGTTCCATGCGGTATCGCGCCATGTTTGCGATGTGAGCTGAAGACGGTACAATTTGCTGCCTTCAGTTTGAGTTGAGTCCTGAACTTCCCATTTAAATGAATTATCGCCGTTGTTTAAATACGATTGCAACGCATTTTCGGGTGTAACTTTAACTTCCGGTACTTTTTTCGTCTGGCAGGCAAAAGCCAGTGATGCGGTAAATAGTAGAATTAATATTCTAATTGATGTTTTTCTCATGTTAAGTTATTTAATTAATAAGGTTTTTCGGTTCCCTGTAATAACCACATTTTTGACCAGGAGCTGTTGTTGGTCTGGTCGGTTCCCTGGTATTGGGTAGGTTGTAGTTTGCCGATTGCAATTGCTGCATTATCCGGGTTCTTGGATATTTCGTTGGTATAATGATAATACCACCTTAACGGTAAGGCCGGTCTTTTTGCCGATGGGCCTGTAACCAATGCCGGAAGCCCTGTTCTTCTCCAGTCGAACCACGATTCCTGTGCAGTTGTCCAACTTGCAAACCATTTTTGCTCGATAATACTTTCCAGCCCGTTATATGGAGCACGTGTAATATAACTGCTGAACTGGCCTCCAACGCCCCATGCATCCAATGACTGCTGGATACCTTGTGCATAATAGTTTTCAGCGCCTCCAATCCATCCACGGAAAGCAGCTTCGGCTAAAATAAAGTTAACCTCGGCAGCCGAAATCAATCTCATCAGCACCAGTGGGTCGGCAGTCTTTTTATACCTTTCGTTCAGGTGCGAAGCATACGGATTTACTGTTCCCTGGGCCGGATTGGCGGTGTTCATATTGAATATCTGCACTTTGGGATGTGAGATGGTAACCCCTGCATATTCAGGATCTAAATCAACGATCATGGTGTTATCTGTTTCAAATTTGGTAATTACATCCTGTGAAACCTCGCGTTTACCATCTACAATCCTGTCGATACCGGTTCCTTCAACCAAAACCAGTGGGGTTTGGATTTTATTTGCCCAGATTGCCAGCCGTGGGTCGTTGAATTTCTGAAGTGCATCAACCAGCGTAATGGCCATTTTAACCCGCATGTACGCGCCTGACGGGTCGGTATCATAAACCGTGTTCAGCGGGTTTGAATTTTCCCTGGCCGAACCAATAAAGCTGATGTTGGTATCGTCGTTTGAAGTTAGGATCAACGGGTATTTCCCCGGATCACCTGTAATTTTTTTAATTCCCTGTTCGGCAATACCTGGCTCTTTGGCTTGTAACCTCATGTAATATCTGAGGGCCAGTGAATTGGCAAACTTCCTCCATTTTTCTGGATCTCCGCCATATATCACATCCTGTCGTGCTGAAACATTGGAGTATGCAGAAGCGTTTTTCGAAAGCAGCACATTGGCGGTGTCGAGATCGGCAAGAATACCTAGATAGATATCCTTTTGATCATCGAATTTTGGTTTGAAATAATCGGGGCCAATTTCGGCTTTCAGCGCCTGGCTGTATGGTGCATCTCCCCAAAGGTCGGTAACCATTCCATAGATGTATGACCTCAAAATGCGGGCAACACCTTCATGAAATTCGTATTTGCCCTGAACCGCCTTTTTAAAATACTCATTGTTATTCATGAGCATACCGTAGTATCCGCCCCAACTGTGCGAAAGGTCGTCCCATTCATAATTGTTATAACCTCCCTGCCAGCCGGTTTGTTGAGTATGCTGCATAACTCCTGAGAAAGTTCCGAAACCTAAGCCGTAAATTGTCTGTCCCAGGCTGGTTTCTGTGGTTGGCAAAAGAAAATTGAGGTCGGCGTTAGCCGGGTCAACCCCATTCGGATTGATATTAAGCTCATCGAGGTCTTTACACGAAATTACAAGTGTAAATACTAAAGCTAAGGTTGCTAAAATGCTGTTTTTTATTTTATACATGATCATCAGATTTTAAGATTAGAAAGAAAAACCAATTTTGAATCCTACCGGAATTACCCAGGGTTCGGCATTGTAGCGTTCAACACCCGATTTAAACCTGCCACCGCTTTCTGACTGGTAAGCCCTTTCAGGATCAATCCCCATTCCTGAATTTTTGGTCCAAAGCATGATATTCCGGCTGTAAACAGAGAAGTTTACATTCTCAACCCCAATTTTGCCGGTATATTTATTCGGTAAATTGTAACTTAGCGCTATTTCCCTCAGCTTAATATAGTCGGCATCGAAAAGATTGGCTTCACCAAGATCCCACGGATAACTGCCTACATAAGGCCTGACTTCGGTTCCCGGATTACCAAGGTTTTCTTTTTCGAGTATGAATTTTCCGTTTGCGTCATACGATCCAAAAACACCGGGAGCAAAAGTTCCGTCATAAGCATAAATACCAGTGTAAAAATCGTTGTAATAACCGCCATCGTCTTTGGTTGCCCCGCCAACAGGGCGCGGATTATCGATATAAATTAACTGATCTGCATTGGCAACCACCCAGTCGCGCAATGCCTGGCTGGTTTGATTACCCAGACCGTCAGGCGGTGTAACCAACTGGTTCAGCCAGGTATTTGAAACAACTCCTTCGGTTAAATAGCGCCAGGTTTGTGATACGTACTGACCACCTGAGCGCCAGTCGAAAGTCATGCTCAGCGTAAAGTTTTTATACGACAGCGCTGATTGAAGCCCCATGATAAAATCGGGGTTGTAGTTGCCTACTTTTGAAAACTCAGTTCCCCTCTGCCATTCGGTATCTTCGCCACCGGGAAGCAACGGGTAATTATAGTATGGCGAAGTTTCATCGGTTACCCTGAGAATTTTACGGGTGTAAAGATTACCGATTAACCCATCATGTCCTTTTTCTTCATTTTTAACATTAGCAGTATTTCTTACCCTGGCTTCATCCCAGAAATCAACAAATTCAACACCATCGGTCAGTTCGAGCAGATACGTATCGTTGGTGCTAAAGTTCAGGTTGAGATCCCAGGTCCAGTCGCTGGTTTTTACTGCGGTGTAGCCGAGCAATATTTCCCATCCTACACTTTGCAACAATCCTGCATTTACTTTAATGCTTCCAAAACCTGTTGACCCGGCAAGCGGAACTCCAAGAATCTGGTTGCGGTTATCTTCCTTGTAATAAGTTCCTTCAAAACGTAAACGGTTGTCAAAACCTTTAAAATCGAGCCCGAATTCATACGAAGTAGCTTCTTCCGGCAATAATGTCGGGTTTAATAAACTTCCCGGTTTCCCCAATCTGATGGCATCGCCCCACTGTCCTGCATCGTAGTAAGTTGCATATAAACTGTATGGTGAAGTGTCGTTACCCACCTGTGCAATACCTCCCCTTACTTTCAACAGGTTTACAGAGCTTCCCATATCCAACATGTTGCTTATCATTAAGCTAAGCGATGCTGACGGATAGAAATAAGAACGATTTTCAGATGGAAGCGTACTCGACCAGTCGTTACGGGCAGTAACATCGAGATAAATTAAATCACGGTATCCCATATTGGCCATCGCATAAACACTGTTAATGGCCCTTTCGTATCTCGAATTTGAATAATTCAGCGCAGTATTTTTAATATTCTGCACAGTATAAAGATAAGGAATGATTAATCCCGAACCCGGTTTTGCAGAGTTGCTGATACTTGAACCTCTTGAATACAGCAGGTTCCCTCCAACTGATGCTGACAAATTGAAATCATTCCAGTTGTTTTTATAGGTTAACAAGGCATCCAGGTTTTGTTCCATTCCTTCTCCTGCAACAATACCATACGTGCCATTGTTGGGTTCTTTGGAGTATCCCGGGTCCATTTTGGTTTCACGTATATCGTCCGACTTGTTTAGCGAATAGCGGCCCATTAAACTCAGGTTTTTGTTAATCTCCCAAAGCCCCTGTATATTCCCCATTAAACGGTTGCGGCTGAAACTGTTGTTAATTCCATACGCAAGGTAATATGGGTTATCATAACCATTGCCTATATTTTTAACCTGTCCACCACCCAAATTATAATCCTCCAGTACCCTGATATCCACGTTTGGAGGAGTTGATGCTGCCCACTGTAAAGGGTTAGTACCGCGTTCCTGTGTCGATGGGCGGTTGTCTGACCAGTTGTGTGTATAGCTGATATCGCTGCTCACGGTAAGGTTGTCCCTGACTTTTGAAGAAACAGAAAGATTAAGGTTGTTCCTGTTCAGGTCAGAATTGGGAACCAACCCTTTGTTTGTCATATTCGAAATGCCCAACCTGTAATTTACTTTATCGCCTGTGCTCGAAACCGAAACTCCGTTGGTTGTGGTGAAAGCGTTACTA
>Ga0100399_1002306_pt1 | contig 13757 bp, 16 predicted proteins | sample CryGeymeta201523_FD_81545 | JGI IMG/M metagenome (GOLD analysis project Ga0100399, IMG submission 81545) | Groundwater microbial communities from Crystal Geyser aquifers in Utah, USA - Crystal Geyser metaG 2015-23 | ecosystem: Environmental > Aquatic > Deep subsurface > Groundwater | place: USA...
CCTTTACCATAACACATCACCAAGTGTGTTATGGTTTTGATTTAAATTAGAAAGAATTGTAACCTATGTGTTGATAGTTATGAACACTTAAAAAACTGTAACCCATGTGTTGATACTTTCCAGCTACTCTCTGAAATTAATCTCTCTCAATGATTTGTGCCTTTCTTTAAACAAATCTAAATTTTAAAGAAATTTGATTTTGAAACAAAACTGCCCTTTTATAAGCTTACCTCTACCTTTTCATAACTAACCTATAACTAACCTGTAACTAAGTAAAAGAACTACTGCGTCTGATCGGAAAATGTGAACTACACCCCCATGTCCGAACTCACATCTTCCGACTACAAAAATTTCATTTCAGCGCACAACGAGATACTCATCGAAGATGTGAAAATACCGATAGGGGAGCGCTGGAAGGTTAAAAGATTGCAGCCTGAGAAATTTGAACTCGAAACAAACACAGTCTGGAGTTTTCCGAAGCGCGGGGACTGGGCGACGCACAAGGGGAATTACAGGGGAAACTGGCCCCCTCAGCTCGCTAGAAACATTATTCTCAGATACACAAAGCAGGGTGAAAGGGTTTTGGACCAGATGGCTGGGAGCGGGACAACGCTTATAGAATGCAAACTGCTCGGCAGGAATGGAACAGGGGTTGATATTAATCCTGATGCAATAATGCTGACAAAGGACAGGTTAAATTTTTCGTATGAAACAATAGATTCTTCAATTCCGAAAACTGAGCAGAAAACATGGGTTGGTGATGCAAGAAACCTTGATAAGATAGAGAATGAATCAGTGCATTTGATTGCCACGCATCCGCCTTATGCAAGCATAATCCCATATTCTAAAGAAAGGGTGAAAGGGGATCTGTCCAGTGTTCATGATGTAAAAGAATTTGTTGAGCAAATGAAAATAGTGGCAGAAGAAAGTTACAGGGTGCTGAAGCATGGAAGATACTGTGCGCTCCTTGTTGGGGATACAAGGAGGAACAAGCATTTTGTGCCAATTGCATACAGGGTGATGCAGGCATTTTTAGAAGAAGGTTTTATTCTAAAAGAAGACATAATCAAGCATCAGTGGCAGTGCAAGACAACGCCTTTCTGGGCTGAGAAATCAAAAAAATTCAATTTTCTGCTCCTCATGCATGAGCATCTTTTTGTTTTCAGAAAACCAGAAAAAGATGAGAAAGTGAGCGGGTTTAAGGAAAGCGCAAAATGGTGGTAAATATCGGCTTACCCAGTTTTTATCCGATACCGATATATAGGATGAAATATATATCGGATAGATGACAAAATGTCCGATACCGATAATTTGATTAGTAAAGCGCTGCTTGCTAGGATCGAAGAGAAAAAGAAAATACTTGATGAAAGAAGACCTCTCCCAGAAGAAGCAGTGCGAAATTTAAGAGAAGAAATCAGACTCCAGCACACATTTCATTCTAATGCAATTGAAGGAAATACTCTTACTCTTCAGGAAACAAAACTCGTACTTGAGGAAGGTATAACCGTTGGAGGAAAGCCGCTGAAGGACTGTTTAGAAGCAAGAAATACAGCCAAAGCATTCGACCTGATCGAGGAAATGGTAAATGGTAGACAGGACATTACGCATGAAACAATACAGTTGGTACATGAAGATTTAACCAAGGGCATTCTTGAAACCCCTGGTAAGTACAGAACGCAGAATGTTCGGATTACTGGTGCGATAAAACTGCCACCTGATTTCTCAAAAATAATTCGTGCGATGGATGAATTAATTGACGGGGTAGCGCGCAGAAAAACTCATCCCATTGAAACTGCTGCTTTTTTCCATCATAAATTTGTAGAAATTCACCCATTCTTGGACGGTAACGGACGTACAGCTCGATTGTTGACTAATCTATATCTAATGAGAAAACATTACCCACCAGTTGTTCTGAGAAAGGAGGACAGAGCAAAATACTATAAATGTCTTAAAGAAGCAGACATCGGCAACCTCAAACCGTTTGCAGATTTTATTGCGAAAGCTGTTGATGAAGCAATTACACATTACTTAAGCATATTCGGTGGAGAAGATGGGTTAATACCGCTCAAAGAGCTGGCAAAGAGTACAAGATATACCCAAGAATACCTAAGCCTCAGAGCAAGACAGGGACGGCTTAGCTCTGTGAAAATCGGTTATATATGGTACTCGACAAGATACTCTTTAAGAAGATATATTGAGCAACACAAAAAACAGACAGGTTTAAGGAAAGTATGAGATGGTGGTAAGATACTTTTTATGCCTATTTTTTTCTAACAGGCACCTGGACTTCCGCATAAATCATTGTTTCTCTGCCCACAACTTTTGGCTTTTTTGTGTACACCTCAACGGCAGGACCTGCCCACTCATAATTGTTTTGCGCCATCCATTCACCCAGCATTCCATACGTTTTGCAATAATCCTTTGCAGGACCTGCATGCTTAATCGCTGCTACCTCCATCACAGGCATGTCCTTAATTTTAACGTCCCCCTCAGGCTCTGAAGTCCCATGGATCGGTATGCCTATTTCACTTCTGCATTTCTCAGGTGGTGTATGCTCAGGGCTGTCATAATATATCCCTATCGGCCTAAAACCCGGTCTGACCCTTTTTTCCTTTGCCCATCCATACAACTGGGAAATGTATTTATCAAACGGAACATTCCCGTAATCCCCTACATGCTCGACGTACGCCAGTTTGTATGGTTTCGTTTTCTTTATTTTTATTTTAGCCATTTCTGTCACCTGATTCTATTATTGTTTTTCAAGTAAATAAATGTTGTTTACTGCTTCTATGCGCAAATCATAAAAACTACATTTGTTTAAATATTCTTCAATCCTCTGGTTCTCTCAGGTTTTCATGGGTTCAAATCTGGAAAGTGCGGGGAGGAGAAAAACAGTTTTTGTTTCGAAAGGAGGTGGAAATAAATATGTTCCTCCCTGCAAAAAGGTAAATGACTTAAAAGAATTTAAAACTTTGCAACGCCTAAACAGGGCATAATAATTCCTATCGTTTTTAGGCACTACAATCAGACGTTCTCTAAACCAGGTTCTTTCAACTTTTCAGATGCAACATTTTTCCTGAAAACAGGGATTGCGTCCTCAAACATATTTTTACTAATAGTAGCATTGCCGGCACCTCTATTAATACGCCAACAACCGTAGCTAATGCAGCACCGCTTTCCAGCCCGAACAGCATTACCGCAACAGCGATTGCTACCTCAAAATGGTTGCTTGCACCAATCTGGGCGCTTGGAGCAGCATCCTCATATTTGAGACCCATGATTTTTGCTGCCAGATACGTGATTGTAAATATTGTCATTGTCTGAATATAAAGTGGCAGTGCAATCATGCCGATTATTATAGGATTCTCAACAATAACATTTCCTTGCAAAGTGAACAAAACAATTAATGTAATGAGAAGCGCTGATATAGAGATATAATGCAAACTGGGCGCAAATCTGCTTTCAAACCACCCCATGCCTTTTCTTTTAATTATTTCTTTTCTAGAGTAGTAGCCTGCAAGAAGAGGCAGGCCCACATACATTCCTATTGATAAACCCAATGTTTCCCAGGGTATGGGAATATTAGAGATACCTAGCAAGAAACCTGCTAAAGGGGCGTACAGAATAAGCATGCTGAGAGAGTTTATTGCAACCATAACCAATGTATGACCCATATTGCCTTTTGACAGATAACTCCAGACAAGTACCATTGCCGTGCAGGGCGCTACACCGAGCAGTATCATTCCTGCAGTATATTGTGATGCCAATTCTGAAGATATGAACTGCGCAAATACAACTCTCATAAAGAGCCATGCGAAAAAAGCCATCGTGAATGGCTTGATACACCAATTTACAATCAATGTCAATACGACAGGTTTAGGTGTTTTGCCGGCTTTGACTACTTCCTTGAAATCTATTTTCACCATTATTGGATACATCATGAAGAACAGGCATATTGCGATTGGTATTGAAACATGCGCATATTCAAATGCGCCTAATGTTTTCGCAGCGCTTGGAAATAATCTACCCAAAAGTATGCCCAAGATTATACAAATTATAACCCAGAGCGAAAGATATTTTTCAAATGTTCCAAGCGGTTTTTTTTCAACCATTTTTATTCCCTTTTATTTTTATCAAATCTTTTAGAGTTGTCGTTTGGTGGCTCTTTCTCATCTTATAACCCCTTTGCCAGATTCCGCTTATGTAATAGGTTTGCGGCAAGAACAAAAACGCAGGAGAATAAAATCAATCCGCATAAATCCAGCCATATTGGGAGCATGGAGGTTCCATTTAAACATAAATGAAAAATATCTACCAGATATGTAAGAGGTGAAAGATACGAAAGGATTAATCCCGTTCCTTCCAACTCTTGCAGAGGGATGAAAATACCGCTGATGAATATCAATGGAAATCTGATTAAACTCGAAAGCATCATAACGTTGGAAGGTGCTCGTGAGGAGGGTGAAGCTAAAAGAACCCCTAATGCTGCAAAACAGAAGCATCCTAAAAGTATGGCTATTAGCATCAAAAGGAAATTGACTATCGCAATATTTAGGAAAATTATCCCAGATATCAATACTATTGTTGTTATACTCATTCCGAAAATTAGACCGGCTAGTATATCTCCGAAGATTATGGTATTAACCGTCACGGGATACGATAACAGTCTTTCATAGGTTCCCGCCTGCTTTTCCCAGGGTGTGATCAAAGGACCAACTGAGGAAGCGGTAAAGAACAATGTCATGGCAATAAAGCCCGGGAAAAAAAGAGCCAGGTCGATTTTTCTGCCAATATAGAATGAGAGGAACATGAATAGAGGGAACAAGAGACCAAATATTATCACGGGTGCCTTTTTGTAATATATTTTAATATTTTTTTCTGCAGTGACGATAATACTTCTAATAAAAATAGGAGTGCTCATCCTCCACCCCCAGTTAGTCTAATAAAAGCCTCCTCAAGGCTCGGCCCACAAGTTGTTAGTGATAAGATTTTCATCCCTTTCTCCTGTGCCAAAGTTACTATGTATTTAACTGCTTTATCTGGGTCGGTTGTGTAGATTCGCCATTTATCACCAAAAACTTCAGCTTTTAATATAGGACCATGTAATAACGACTCTTCATCTATTTTCTGGTCAAATGAAACTTCAATCGACTGCGTTTTATCAAATGTATTCTTTAGTTTCTCGGGTCTATCTATCGCCACAACCTTTCCTTTGTTGATGATGCAGACCCTCGCACAGAGTTTATTCGCTTCCTCAATATTATGTGTCGTCAGAAAAACCGTACACCCCTGTTTGTTCATGCGATAAATAGTATCAACAATCAACCGCCTACTCTGGACATCCAATCCTTCGGTAGGCTCATCCAAAAAAAGGATATGGGGATCATGAATTATTGCACATGCAAAGCTTATACGCTGTTTCATTCCTTTCGAGAACGTTCTGACCAGATCGTTTCTTCTCTCAAAAAGCCCGATGCTTGTAAGTAACTCTCGGGTTTTTTTCTCAATGAGCTCTCTCGATAAACCATAATAGCGCCCTGTAAGGGACAGGTTCTCCTCTGCCGTCAGATCAACATATACATTTCCAATCTCAGGAATCACACCCATCCTCATTTTCGCACGGACAGGATTTTTTCTTAGCTTGATTCCATCGATTATTACATCGCCCTTATCCGGTGTTAATATTCCTGTGAGCATGCGTACAGTGGTGGTCTTGCCCGCACCGTTTGGCCCGAGAAAGCCGAATATCTCGCCTCTGTTCACAGCAAAACTCACGCCTTCGACGGCGACAACACTTCCAAAGGACTTCGTGAGATTCGATGCTTTTATTGCATAGTCCTCTTTGCCCATCATCAGATCCACTTTATCGACCTCCAATCTGGATGCCCACCAGCTTCACACCAGTCTCAGTTCTCATAGACAGTGTTGCTGGTTCAGTGATAAGACACTGCCCTTCCATAATTGTTGTTTTATCCTTGTTGACAGTTACCTTAGCCGTTCCCCGGATCACATAAAAAACAACATGGGACGTCATTTCACAAGGCGGCATCTCGCCTCCTGGTGGAAGTTCAATAATTCTTGTTTTGAATTCTCTGGCATTATAAAAGACGTTCTTGTCCCTTTGATCATATGGATATGATTCCATTGCCTTCAGATCAAATACTTGCATCTTCTTTACCTCCTTCCATTGTTTTTACTATTGGAGATTCGTTCCTAAGATATTTCATTTGCTCCTGGAGATAGTATGTGCATGCGCATTTATCTTTATTCTTCTCTTCAACCATTTTTTCTATCACCACAGGATTATGCCGTAGTAGCGTAGCGCCATCAGTACTCCCATCACTATTATGATTGCACCAAATATTTTAGTTGCCCATTTTCCAATTGAGACATATTTTTTGCCAAGTTCTACTTTAACACTTGTCGAAGCTACTGAAAGAGGAATAACAGGAATGCCATGTCCCAATCCAAAGATAAAAAGGAGCAGCCCACCAACTAGAATCGGAATTTTCTGCATCATTACCATTATCAGAACAGGGAATATCAGGGGCACTGCGCATGGCGCCCATGCAAAAGAGAATAATATTCCTAAGAAAAGCGCTCCGAGCAGTGGTGAACGTTTTGCGATTTTTTGTATCCATACTTGGCCTCTTATGGTTGTTTTACAACTTTCTCCTTCTTCTCTTTTGTGTTTGAATAAGCGATTTACCGGAATGAGTCCTCTAAGCGGTTTGATAATATTTATGCCCAGCACTACTAAAATAACACCTGCAATTAAATTGACTATTACTAACTGCGGCAGAAACACACCGAAAAAGGCAATCAAACAACCCAGTAAAAAGAATACAATTGCCATACCAAGCGTAAACGCCAGCCCGATAGCTAAGCCGTGCAATACAGTTCTCATTCTATTTTCCTTTTTTATTCTCAACTCTTCTCTCCTGCGCTCCCTTTTTTTCATTCTTCTCCATTCTTTACTGTTTGGATCTATGGTTTCTACTTGCGGCTTGCTTACACTAGCAACGTAAGATATCATAGAGATAAGCAGAACAATAGAGCATGGAGAAAGTGATGTGATAATGCCCAGCCCCAAAAAAGCAATACTTTGCTCAAAAAGTGGGAATTCTGCTTCTTTTCCCAGACCAGATTCTAACTCACCGCCTTTTAGTAACACTGTTATGTTTGATGATAAAACATCTGCACTTGTAACGCCTGAGAATTTCTTTCTTAGGTTTTGCTCTTTGTCCACAAGAAATAATGTTGGATTGTGGAAGATACCGTTTTCATCCAGTCCATAGTCCCAGTAATGCTTTATTGCATCCCACTGCGCATCGTTTGCAAACCACCATGTAACACCATAATTCTGTTTTGCCTCCATGAGATCAAAACTACAGCTGCTCACGAATACTGTGATAATAGCTACCTCTGGATGCTGGTTTAACACCAACTTAAATTCGTTAAACTGCTGTTCATTAACACCTGCATCTCCTCCACAACCAAATTGCATGAAATGCAAGACCACAATTTTACCATTAAAATTATGTAGTGAAAAACTTGTGCCGTTAGCATCCTGAAGCGTGAAATCAGGCGCTTTTTCGTAATGCACTACTGCCGTTTCCTTCTTTAAAATATCAATTTTTGTTGCAAGTGTTTGAGCATCCACATAACTATATCCCTCGAAAATACTTTGCGCTCTGTCCAAAAGCAAAACTGTAGGGTCTCCCCAGGTAGTAGTATAATTGCCATATAATCTACACGTCTGATTATCCGCAGCAAACCACCATGTAATACCATAACTATTTCTAAATTGTGTAAGATTTGTAGAGGCATTAGCTGCAGAAGCAATAGTGATAATGCTGAGATTCCCGGTTGTATTTTCCCATACCATTCTTAAATCGGCTAATTGCAGCTCGTTTGTAATATTGATATTGCCATTTTCCTCTATTTTCATAAAGTGGAGAACAACAACATAACCATTAAAATCACGAAGTGAAAATGCAGTGCCGTTAATATCATATGTTGTGAAGTCTGGTGCAATATTTTCATCCTGCTGCGCACGAGTTGGAATAGTAAATAACATAGATAATATTGTTATTGCGACTATTATAAGGCAAAGATATCTGCGGTTAGCAGTCGAAGATTTCATACACATTACCTCTTTTTTAAACGGCGTTCAGCAAACTCCACCATATTTTTATCACCAGACTGGCTTATTGCTTTGGCAAACTCAATTGCTTCGCGAATATCTTCTAACGGAATTTTAAGTTTTTCTGCCTCTTTTAGGTGATAGATGAAGCAAGGCTGACAATGCCCTGCAATTGACGCGGCAATACCTACCAGTTCTTTTGTTTTTTCATCCATGTTCTATCCCCCTGCCAATGCCCTCCTTCACTCATTTTTTCACCTCAGGATTTAAATCTTGCAACATTTTTTTAATCTCCTCCATCGTTAGTATCTTCCCGGTAGATTTTACCTTGTTGTTTATCACCAACGCAGGCGTCATCATCACCTCATACTCCATTATTTCGCCTATGTCCGTTACCTTTTTTACCTCTGCATTGATACCTGCTTCTTCCACCGCTTCTCTGACGCTTTTCTCTAATGCAATACATTTTGCGCATCCAACACCCAATATTTTTATTTCCATTTTTTTATACCTCCTTTTTTATTTTTACATCTGTGTCATCCAATCATTCCTCCGTAGATTACACCAATGATTGTTGAGATAATCACAACCAATGAGATATACACAGATGTTTTCTTTACACCTATAATCCTGCTGATAACCAGCATGTTTGGCAGACTTAATGATGGCCCTGCAAGAAGCAATGCAAGTGCAGGTCCTGGGCCAATCACACCATACTGATACCCGAATATAGAGCCGACAATAGGCACCTCAAGAAGCGTGGGCATGTAAAGAATAGCACCAATTACTGATGCGATAAAGCAGGCACTAATCGAATTACCGCCAAGCCATGGCTTAATCGCACCGTACGGGATAAAGTAGGAGATTACGCCTGTCATAAATACACCAATCAGCAGGATAGGAATAAGTTTCTTGGATAAAAACCCGGTTTCTCTTCCCCAGTTTTTTATTTCCGCTCTTGAGTAATAAAAAATGAGAATAATCGAAAGGGCAACTGTTAGAAGATAAATAACAATAAACTTTGGAATTAATGGTACCTGTCCTGCGCCAACAAGAAGTATGGCAACCAGTATAATGAAAAACAGGAGAGAGATATACCATTTTCTTTCTGTTTTTTCAGAATCCATTATTAATGCTTCTTTTTTTTCTCCTTTTTCTCTAAAAACAAAAGCCATTACTAAACCAATAACTATGGACATTAAAATCGCACTAATAGCCCTTGCAATGCCGATATCATAACCGAGAACAGTAGCAGTGTACACAATTGCCAGAAGATTTATTGCAGGACCTGAGAACAGAAATGCAGTAGCAGGACCTATGCCTGCACCTTTTTTATAAATGCCGGCAAACAATGGTAGGATAGTGCATGAGCATACTGCAAGAATTGTTCCTGAAACTGATGCCACACCATATGAAATATATTTCTTTGTTTGTGAGCCAAAGTATTTGAGTACCACACCCTTTGATACAAACGCAGCAATGGCACCGGATATAAAGAATGCGGGCACAAGGCAGGTAAGCACATGTGCTGATAGATATTCCTGTAAGGCATTCAGCCCGCTTCCGAGAGCATCCCAGAGTATATTTTCCATAGGACTCAGCTTCTAATGGTATTTCAACAAAACTTGAAATATTTGTAAGAATATAAATCTTGCGGTTTCAAAATAATTTGAAACATTTAATAGATGAGATAATTCCTATGATAGTTACCAGAAAACTATATTTAGTCTATAGATTTATATCCATTTATATGGTGCGAAAGAAATCGAAATACGCTTTAGAAGAGTGCGAACTCAAGGATCTGATCGGAAAGCTTCTTAGTAAAAAAGAATTGGGAATAAGGAGCAAAACATTTCATGCACTATCCGAGCCTGTTAGATTAAAAATATTGAGCGCATTATCAATAAGACCGCTATGCGTTTGCGTTCTTACTGAGATTACAAAAATGAAGTATTCAAAACTCTCGTATCATTTATCAGTATTAAAGGAATGCGGGCTTGTTTCCTCAAAAGAAGACGGGAACTGGATAATCTATTCTATCACATCCCCTGGGAAGAGAATGATAAAACTATCAAATATTTTCCAGTCCTAATTCCCTCGACTTTTCCTTTGTAGGATTCCCGTTTTTGTCCCAACCCCGGGCTTTGAAGTAATCATCAAGCATCTCCTCCGCTTCCTCTGGTTTTATGTATCTTCCTTTTGCAACACCATCTGGGAGTGGTTCAGATGTGATTCTTTTAGGCAGTTTGAAATATTTTCTTGTTATTCCTTCCCTGACATTGTACATTCTTTTCAGATTGTTTGTCCTTTCAGCAATCTTCAGTATTTCGTTTTCAGAAAGCTTCATTCCTGTGACTGCTTCAACAAAATCCAGAACACCGTTTATGAGGAATATTCCCCTTGAGAACTTGCATACACCAAGAATGTCATATACTGTCATGAAGTCCTCCATGGATTTTATTTCATTTCCCTTGTTCTTTGATGAAAATCTGTCAACCCCTTCAAATTTCCAGAATTTTCCTGTGAGCTCCAAAGCGTATGCGCCGCTTCTCAGATGACAGGCCCCACGCGGTGAGGTCATGAATGCAAGACCCATACCTTTTATTCCCCTTACTTCATAGGCAGGAGGCTCCATGCCTTTAACATGTATGGCAAAGTCTTCTGAACCTTGGAACTTCTTTGAAGTCTCCCTTACACCATCTGCAAGAATGTTTCCTATTCCTTCCCTCTTTGCTATTTTCTCAACCATTATTGGCACAGCATCAGAATTCCCAAACTTAAGTTCTATTCCATCTGTATCCTTTTTTGTTATCATACCTTTCTCATACATTTCCATGGCAAAACCAATGGCACCGCCGCATGAGATTGTGTCAACACCATAAAGGTCGCATAGCTCATTTGCTTTTGCAAGCGCCTCAGGATCAGCGTTGCCGCAGTTTGAGCCGAGGGAGAAAAGTGTTTCATACTCTATACCATCCAACATCGTTCCCTTGTATTTACCGGAATCGATTTTGAAAAGTTTACCGCATGGTTTAACACAGGACAGACAGGCTTTGTTTTTTTTCACATATTTTGGTGCCCAGTAGTATGGTGATATTGTTTTATGACCATCAAATGTACCTGCTTGCCAGTTTTTTGTTGGGAATGTTCCTCTTTCGTTGTTCATCCATTCAAGAAACTCACCAGTGCCGTATTTTGTGTCATCGTTGTATGCAGGACTTTCTATCATGGGTTTGTACCATTTTTCAACAAGCTCCAGAAGCTTCTCTGGATTATCCGGCGTTAAATCCTTTGTTCCTTTCACACCTATTGCTTTCAGTTTTTTTGAGCCCATGACAGCACCTATGCCTCCCCTGCCTGTCTGCCTGTCCTCACAGTCTACGGATGCAAAACGTACAAGGTTCTCACCCGCTATGCCGATGGATGCTACAACGACATCTTCTCCCAGGTTTCTTTTCAATATTTTCGCTGTCTCCCTGCTGTTTTTACCCCAGAAATCACAATCCCTTATCTCGGTTTTTTCGTTTTCTATGTAAACATAGCATGGCTTCTCTGATTTCCCTGTAATTACAACACTATCATATCCTGCATGCTTTATTGCTGCACCTATGCCCCCACCTGTCACGGATTCAGCATATATGTTTGTCAATGGTGATTTTGAATGAAAAATTGTTTTACCTGCCGTGGGAACAGGAAATCCTGTGAACAAACATGGTGTTATTATAACAGGGTTTTTTTCTGAAAAAGCAGGACTGCTGCCTTCATCATACAATAGTTTTGTTCCGAAACCGTCGCCGCCAAGGAAACTGTTGATTAGTTTCTTTGGTGTTTCATTTTCTGAAATTTCTTTGTTTGATAAATCCATTCTGAGTATCTTTCCAGCATAGCCGTTCATGCTTTCACCTCCTCAAACTTTACTCCGCCCTGGGAGCAGTATTTAACGCATAATGGATTGCCATTGCATAAATCGCATTTCACAGCAACATCATTTACCATGGTTATCACATTAAACGGACATGCTTCAACACACAAACCGCAGCCAATGCATTTCTCAGCATCGATTTTAACAACGCCATTATCCTTGCAGATTGCTTCCTGAGGGCAGCCCTCAATGCATTTCCCGCACTGCGTGCAAACAACAGGAATATCACTGGCAACGTCCTTTTTCAATATTCTCAGTCTGGCTTTCCTTGGATTCACCAAGTTCTCCTTAGCAAGCGAGCAGACCATTTCACAAAACCTGCAGCCTGTACAGTTTTTAGGATAAGGGACAAGGGCTTTCATTCTTTCACCGTTTTCTTGAAAGGGCTTAGATGCTAAAAAATGTTTCTATAAAACATCCTTCATTTTTTCTACTGCCTCTTTTATGTTTTCAATCGAGGAGGCATAAGAAAATCTGAGATACCCTTCACCGCCAGGACCAAACGCTGTCCCTGGCAGAACAGCAATACCAGACTTTTTTAGCAGATAGTCTGCGAGCTCATTGCTTTTTTTTCTTGTTCCTGTTATGTTTGGGAAAGTGTAGAATGCGCCCATGGGCATGATGCATCTGAAACCGTTTATCTCGTTGAGTCCTTTAACAATAACGTTTCTTCTCTCCCTGAACTTCTCAACCATTTTTTTCACAGAATCAAAATCTTTTAATGCTTTTATCCCTGCCTTTTGAACAAAAGCGTTTGTGCAGCTCACAGAATTAATCAGGAAAACTGTGAGCTTCTTTATCATCTCCTCAGGCCCTATGGCATAACCAAGCCTCCATCCTGTCATCGCAAAACTTTTAGAGAAACCATCAATCAGTACTGACCTCTCAGACGCATTATCATACTCTGCTACAGAGTAATGTTTCTGCTCATAGGTCATCTGGGAATAAACCTCATCAGACAAAAGATAAACATCATTGTCCTCTGCAATCTCATATATTGCTTTTATCTCATTTTTTTTCAGCATTGAGCCTGTAGGGTTATGCGGAGAGTTCAAAATAATGAGCTTCGTTTTTTTTGTGATTTTCTCGTTAATGTCATCAGGGCTCATTCTGAACTCGTTCTTTTCAAGAAGTTTCAAAGGCACATCACCTGCGCTGGTGTAGTCAACAAGTGAAGAATAGGTAGGGAATCCAGGATCAGGATAAATCACCTCATCACCCTTATTGATTAGTGAGAGCATGGAATAAAAAATACCGGGCTTAACCCCTGGAACAATCAAAACCTGCTCAGGTGTCGGCTTAAAATTTCTTGTTTTCTCAATGTACTCGCAAACGGCTTCTCGTAGCTCAATTATTCCCTGAGATGGAACATAATGCGTGAAATTTTCATCCAATGATTTTTTAGCCTCATCCTTAACAATCTCTGGTGTGTCAAAATCAGGCTCACCAATCTCAAAATGGAGAACCTTTTTACCTTTTCTTTCAAGCGCTTTCGCCTTTGCAAGGACCTCAAATGCTGCCTCAGAATGCAGTCTGTCGAGACTGGGTGCGCATTTCATAAAAAATGGATTGATTTAAGGGTTTAAAATGGTTTTTGCTAAGCCTCCTTTTTCTTTCTTTTCAAGAAAGAAAAAGTAGCCTTGGGAGTCAAAAAGAAAGAAGGAGGGGTTGCCTTTGGCAACCCCTCAA
>Ga0100399_1002309_pt1 | contig 13744 bp, 14 predicted proteins | sample CryGeymeta201523_FD_81545 | JGI IMG/M metagenome (GOLD analysis project Ga0100399, IMG submission 81545) | Groundwater microbial communities from Crystal Geyser aquifers in Utah, USA - Crystal Geyser metaG 2015-23 | ecosystem: Environmental > Aquatic > Deep subsurface > Groundwater | place: USA...
TTAGAATAATAGGCTTCGGTAGCAATCTTGTCATAAATCCAGGCCTCCTTACCGGCGCTGTCCTTTGTAACAATGTTAGGAGAACCTAACGCAGTTGCCACATCAGCTTGTGACATTCCAATACGAATTTCCTTTTGAACTATACCAAGGGTCATTTCTCGCTCTTGCGTCGAGGAAAGGCTTCGCTGATGCTGAGCGGCACTCATACAGCCAGATAGCAGAACAAAGACTATCACGAAAAGCCTAAAGATTAATTTGTTCTTTGACATTTTTCTAAACTCCTTTCATTTAAAATTTGTCAATAATTGTGACTTTGGTAAAAGTTTACCAAATTGGTATAAAAAATCAACAAGAATTGAAAGAGAGAAAAGAGCGGGGCCTCCAAAGCCACAAATTTGATAGCCTTGGGGGTCCCCTTGTCTTCCCACTATTTTCCCACTATTAATTGACAAAATAGGGTTTTTTGTGATAATTATCATTACAGAAAGTGTGAGTCGTTTCGCTAACTTATTGAAATCATTAAACTATAGTTACATATTCGTAATCAGTAGGTCGAGGGTTCAAATCCCCCCGCCGGCTCCATCCGCTCATCGCGTAAACGGTTTCTTCAGAGCTTCAAATCTGCTTAAACATTTCAGCAAACCTCTTTAAGATCTTCAGTTGACACATGAGTTTTTTTTCTTTATCTTGTGTTTAGAAAAAATGATTTTACAAAAATGGAAGGTTCTGAAGTAAGGGGCGTGTTAAATAGGATTAGAGTTTTCTAAGGGAAGTTAAAGGTTTTTCGAAAATAGTTCGATGAAAATTCGTATATTGTTTGAAAAAGATAGGGCAAGGCTCCTTTCGATGCTGATCAAGACCCGCGCCTTCACTTCTGCGGAAATCGATGTGGCGATGGAATTGATCGACATCGTGCTGAAGGATCAGATCCAAAAGGATTATCAGATTTGTTGCATGGTGGATGATCAGGATCAGGCCTTCGGTTATATCTGTTATGGTCCCACTCCCATGACCCAGGGGACTTTCGACCTCTACTGGATTGCCGTGGACTCTGATTTCCAGGAACAGGGAGTGGGTTCAAAACTTTTAAGTTTTTTAGAGGAAGCGGTGAAGGCGGAAGGAGGACGGCTGATCCTTGCAGATACCTCGACGATACCTCGTTATGAAAAAACTCAGAGATTTTATCTAAAGAATGGATTTCAAGAGGTGGCGAGAGTTTCGGATTATTATCATCCGGGTAATGATCGCGTTACTTTCTGCAGAAGACTTCTTTAGCCTAAATTGAGTGAGTTTCAAGAACCGGATTTGTAGGGCAACCTTTTAAGGTTGCTTTTGAAGCAAGGCTAAAGCCTTGCGCTACATTTTCGTGGAGGGGGAAATGGAGAAGAGAAGAATCGGAGTTCTCACAGGCGGCGGGGATTGCGCCGGGTTGAATTCAGCCATCAAGTGGGTGGCGAAAACGGCATTGGATGATCGGCTCCAGAAGACCAGGAAGATCGAATATGAGGTCGTTGGGATCCGGGACGGCTGGAAAGGGCTGGTTTTACCGGATGGCGATGAGGATGACCCCACGACGAGAGTTGGCGCCTTGACGGAGGAGATGGTGAGGACCTGGGATCGATATGGAGGGACCATGCTTGGAACTTCACGAACCAATCCCTATGATCCAAAGAACAATCGATCCAGGATCGTCCTTGAGAATTTAGACAGGTATCATCTGGATTATTTAGTGGCCATTGGAGGGGAAGATACCCTCGGAGTGGCTCACAAGTTTTATCTGGAAGGCATAAAAGTGGTAGGCATTCCTAAGACCATCGACAAGGATCTTTCTGGAACGGATTACACCCTGGGGTTTGAGACTGCCGTGAATGTGATCACGGAAGAAATAGATCGTCTCCGAACGACCGCAGGCTCTCACCGAAGGATCTTTGTGGTGGAGACGATGGGAAGACATGCGGGTTGGTTAGCTCTGGAAGGAGGGGAGTCGAGCGGGGCCTATATCATTCTGATTCCGGAATACAATTTTGAGATGAACAGGGTCAACGAATTGCTCATGGAAGGAAGGAAAAAAGGAGCTCGATACGAAATTATTGTCGTGGCGGAAGGGGCGAAACCCGTCGGATACTCTGAGATTTTAAAAGAAGAGGGCGTCGACAGCTTCGGTCATAAGATTTTAGGAGGGATTGGAGAATTCCTGGCGAAGCAGATCTCCCAGTTGACCAAAATCGAGACGCGAAGCATTACACTCAGCCACTTACAGCGCGGAGGGGTTCCTTGCGCCTATGATCGGCGGATGGGAAGGTATTTTGGAATTGCCGCCGTGGACCTGATTGTCAAAGAAGATTTTGGAAAGATGGTGAGCTATCGGAATGGACGAATCATGGCAGTTCCATTGAGAGAAGCCATTGGCAAATTAAACTTAGTGGATGTTCAGGCCCAATATGATACAGAACGTTATAACGGCCGAAGAACCATCCTGGGGGGATGATGGAAAAATGGAATATTGGAATGATGGAACATTGGGAAGAATTGATTCTAATCTCTCTTCTTTCAACGCATTATTCCATTGTTCCAACCATCCATTATTCCGTTATTTGAGGAGTCGTTGGCGCTCTTTCTTCATGCAACGATCCATGACCACCTTTAATCCAGCCCTCTTAGCTTTTTCTCCCGCCTCTTTGTGAATGACCCCTTCCTGCATCCAGACCATTTTTGCCCCTCGCTGGATAGCCTCTTCCACAATGGGTGGGACATCTTCTGACCTTCGGAAGATATCCACCACATCCACCCCAATCTCTTTGGGAATTTCTGAAAGGCTATGGTAGACCTTTTCTCCCAGGATTTTATCCCCATCAGGTCGAACCGGGATGATCCGATATCCCTTCGATTTAAGGTAGGATGCCACAATATAACTGGGACGATCCTCTTTTGGAGAAATCCCTACCACAGCAACTGTCTTAAGGTTATGCAGTGTTTCCTTTATTTCCTCGTCTTTCATGCTTCCTTCCTCTAATCCCTCCCTGCCTACCGGCAGGCAGGCAACCCCCCCCTTTAGCCGCCGGCCCAAGAGGGCCTCTGGCCCGGAGGGTAAAGGGGGGAGGCGGGGGGATTTTTTTAGTAGCCCGATGGAGCAGGGGGGTCTGTCGGATCCCTTCCCCTGAGCGGAGCTCCTGAGGAGGGTCCTTCTTTATCATGGCCATCCTTTTCAGCAGGGGTGGAAGCGTCAATAAAGGCCTCCAAGATGGTCTCTTGAGAACCTCCGTCGCTGGGAAGTCCTGTTTCGATATTCACTTTGATGAGTGTAATCCCCTGAGGAGGCGTAGGGGTTTCGATAGGAGTATTTTTTAAAGCCCGATCCATAAAAGAAATCCAGATAGGGAGGGCCGCCCGAGCCCCAGTCTCATTTTTTCCCAAAGAAGTCTTATCATCAAAGCCCACCCAGACCCCTGCCAGAAGAGAGGGGGTGTATCCAATGAACCATGCATCGGAATAATCGCTGGAAGTTCCCGTTTTCCCGGCGATCGGCCTTCCGAGAACTTTTGCTCTCTGGCCCGTCCCATGTTGGACAACTCCCTGTAGGAGATGGGTCATAATAAAAGCATTTTGTGGCGAGATCACTCGTTCCTTTAAAACGGGAGAAGGAGTTTCAGAGGTTTCCTCCTCTTCCTCTTTTTCCTCCATTTCTATGTAAGGAGTATTTTCCTCGAGGACTTCACCTTTCATGGTCACAATCTTTTTAATGAAAATGGGTTTGACCCGTTCTCCTCCATTTGCAAAGACAGCAAAGGCAGAAGTCATCTCCAACATGGAGACTCCTGAGGTGCCCAGGGCGACAGAGAGATCCCTTTTGACAGGAGATTCGATACCCAACTTTTTGATGAATTTAAGGGCGTAACCCACCCCGATGTCTTCAAGGATTTTGACGGTGACGACATTTCGAGAATGGGCCAAGGCGTTCCGGAAAGTGATGGGTCCCTTAAACTCTTTATCATAATTCTTTGGAGCCCAATAAGTTCCTCAATCGTGCTCAGAATACTCTACTGGAGAATCCCTGAGAATGGTGGAGGGAGTGTAGCCTTTCTCCAGCGCCGCTGCATAGATGAAGGGTTTGAAGGCCGAACCGGGTTGCCTTCGAGAATGGATCGCACGGTTAAATTGGCTCTCGCTGAAATCTCGTCCCCCCACGATGGCTCTCACATAACCAGTTTTTGGATCAAGACAGAGCAAAGCGCCCTGGACGAGAGGTTCTTGTTCTAAGGCGAGAACAGGGGATTGGTCTTTTTTAGGAGGTTCTTTCACCCGAACATGGACCACATCTCCGATATGGAGAAGATCTCCAGGGGTTTTTACCTTTTGTGGTTTGTAGTTCGGCGTGGATTTAATGTTGAGGGCCCAAGACATTTCGGAGAAGGGGAGAATCCCTTTTCGGTCTTCTACCCAGACGGTGTAGAACTTTTTTGAGTCGTCTTTAGAAAGGATTACTCCTTCAGAAATCTCATTTGGGGGGAGGGGGTTCAATGTCCCTTTCTTTTTCTTTAAAAGTTCCTTCACCTCCTTTTGAGAAAGAGTATGGAGAGGGCCTCGAAACCCCTGTCTCTTATCCAGGCCCCTTAGCCCCATCTGCACAGATTTTTGAGCGCCTCTCTGAAAGGATAGGTCAAGCGTGGTGTAAATCCTCAATCCTTCCTGATAGAGTTTTTCTTTTCCGTACTTTCTTTCTACCTGTTGCCGAATGAACTCCGTAAAGTAAGGCGCTTTGCTGAAATAGGCGCTTTCCCTCGATTGAATTTTCAATGGAACCTGAAGAGCTTTTTCCTTCTGCCCCTCGGAGATGAAGCCCAATTCGGCCATGCGGGTGAGAACGTAGGCCTGTCGGTCTTTGGCCCTTTTTAAATTGTTGACCGGTGAATAACGGCTTGGAGCCTTTACCAGGCCAGCCATCATGGCCATCTCCGACAAATTGAGCTGTTCCGCCCGTTTATTGAAGTAACTATCGGCAGCGGCTCCCACGCCATAGGCTCCATTCCCCAAATAAATATTATTGAGGTAAAGGGTGAGGATTTCCTCTTTGGTTAAATCCCGTTCCAGACCAAAGGCATAGGCGACCTCCTTCAACTTTCGAAGAAGGCTTCTCTTTGGCGTAAGGAAAAAGGTCTTGGTCACCTGCTGAGTGATTGTGCTTCCTCCCTGGACAATCCTTCCGGCGAGGAGGTTCTTGAACATCGCACGAAGTATTCCTTTGTAATCGATCCCCTTGTGCTGGAAAAATTCTGCATCCTCTGCGGCAATGAAAACGTTGACCAGTTGTTTGGGAATCCGTTCGTAGGGAATGGGGATCCGATTGTCCATCAAAAATTTTCCGACCACTTGATCTTCTTCAGAGTAAACGATAGAGTAAGCGTTGAGGTTTCGTTCCTTCAGCAGTGTAAAATCAGGGAGACGATGGGAGTAATAGAAAAAGAGCAAGGCTCCGCAGAGGAGAAGTAAAAGGGCCGAGAGGATAAAGGCATAAATGGCATAAAATACCAATCCCTTTTTCCCTCTCTTTTTGGAACGATTTTGTTTTTTCATGAGGAGAAAGCATGAACCCAAAAAGGGAAAACCCTTGACTCGGGTCTTCCCTTTTTTATGGCTTCAACATCGGGTGGCTATTTTTTCTTTTTTGCTAATTGGACTTTTAATTCTTCCACCTGCTTTTTCAAGGCTTCATTCTCTGCAGTCAGAGAACCAATGGTCGCCTCCTTCTCGGCGGCCTTCTGGATCTCTTCCTTCAAGTTTTGCACTTCCAGCTTCAATTTGTCGTTGTCTGATTTAAGGTTGGTGTTTTCGGTTTTTAATTTCTCATTTTCAGCCTTGATATCTGCCCCACATCCCATCAAAGCCGAAACAAACATGGCGATCAAGAGCAACGACAAGATAGCGGATATTCCTCTTTTCATCTCCCCATCACCTCCTTTCCAAAAGATTAATCAATGCATTTCTCTTAAAACAAATTATAGATATCTGCCATAAAAAAATCAAATAATTTTTTGAACTTGACAACCCTTCCAATTTATAGTGATATTTTAAAAAATGATTCACCTTGTAACACATCTTCCTTCTTCTTCCATTCCTAACCCTGCAGTAAACCCCGTTAGAAAGTATTCGACTTTCCAACGGGGAGGCTCATTCACCCCGTTAGAGAAAGTCTCTAACAGGGCAAGCGGGGCATTCTTTCTAACGGGGTAAAGGGAAGAGAGAGGGAAGAGGCGATTAACCTTCAACCCTAATCCCTAAAAAGTGGAACAAAAACCGATCTTCTGGTGTCTATAGAGTTAGGGGAAGAATGGTTTTTTGATGAAGACTTCTCCCAAGATTCAAAAAGAGGTGATCGAGAGCTGCAAGGCTGGGGATGAAAAGGCCTTTGCAGAGATTGTTCTCCACAAACAGAAAAAGGTGTTTAACATCGCTTACCGGATGCTGGGCAGTTTGGAAGAGGCGAAAGATTTGACCCAGGAGGTCTTTATCTCGGTTTTCGAGTCGATCAAGGATCTGAAGGAAGAGATCAAATTCGATGCCTGGCTTACACAGATCACTTTAAACCACTGTCGGAACCGTTGGAAATATTTAAAGCGGAGGCAGTATTTTAATTCCGATTCATTGGACGATCCGATCGAAACAGAAGACGGAAATATGCCAAAAGCCATTGTTGATCCTTCTGGTAATCCCGAGACCATCTACGAAACGAAGATGATTCAACAATTCATTCAGAGAGCGCTCCTGAAACTGAAAGAAGATCAGAGGGAATTAATTGTGCTGAGAGACCTTCAGGGATTTTCTTATGAAGAAATGGGTGAATTGCTCGGTCTTCCCGGGGGGACGATCAAATCGAAACTCCACAGGGCGAGAATGGATCTGAAAGAGGTATTAGAGAGGTCCGCTCATTAGAAGAAAGGAGGAGGGTCTATGGATTGTGAAAAAGTACGAGATCGGTTTTCCTCCTTGCTGGAAAAGGAGTTGACGCCGTCCGAGGAAAAAATCGCCAGGGAACATCTTTCCTCATGCCCTGAGTGCCAGAGAGAATTGGGGCGATTTGAGAAAACGATGCAATGGCTTCACTCTGTTGGAGAAGTGGAAGCGCCAGATGGATTTCTCCCCGAACTTCAAAAAAAGATGGGAGAACAAAAAAAGGCTACCCCGGACGAGAAATCCAGAGGGAGATGGTTTAACTTCCCGCTCTCCTTGAAACTTCCGATCCAAGCAGCGGCCCTGGCGGCCATCGTTTTTTTAGCGCTCTATCTCACTAAGATGATGCCAATGGAGGTGTACCGTCTGAAGGATGCAAAACAAACATCTTCCTCTCTTTCTGCAGAGAAAAAGTCTGAACAGGAATTGGTTCAAAAAGAGGTGGAGAGAGAAAGAAGGGCGTTGGAAACTGCTCCTGAGACACCTCGTCCAAAGGATGTTGAACAGGCCAAGCCCCCTATTCCAGGGGAGGAAAAAATGGAAGGGGCAAACGTTCCACCGGTGAAGGCGGAAGCAAAAAAGACGGAGGCGCCTTCTTCAAAAACCGAGGTCATGACGCATCAGGCAATTGGTTCGAAGGAGGCCGCGGGGGGAAAAGTCCTATCACTAAAGCCGGGAAAAATTGAGAAAGGACTGGTTGCAAAGGAGAAGTCTGTTGCGGCTCCGAAACCTCCTCAAAAAATGATCTTGAGAATCTCCGATCGGGAAAAAGGGATCTCCCAACTTCGCGACCTGGTCAAACAATTTGGAGGAGAGATGATTACCACAGAGGGAAATATGTTCCTTGCTTCTCTTCCCACGGGTTCATTTCCAGAGTTCGAAAAAGAATTGGCAGGGCTAAGCGTTTCCGCCAAGACAGATAAGGTGATAGCGAAAAAACAGGTCACAGGGAGTTTGAGAGCAGCGCCAGTAGTGAAGAGAGAAGAGGTTGACGAAAAAAGTAAGGAGCCTGCGAGACTTGCCACCGATGTGGAGAGTCGAACTATCGTTCGCATCCTCCTGATTCAAGAATAATCCTCTTTAACAATCCTTCCAACCCTCCTGAAGGTGTGAAAAATAACTTGAGTAGGAGGTCTCAGGCAGGCAAAGCTTTACCAAGCGATCATTTGGAGGTAAGGGTCATAAGCCACAGTAGGTAAGCGACGTTGCAAAGTTTTTGGACCTCGTCATCAACTCTGGAAAAGGTGTCGCTGTAAAGCTTCTCCGATACCCCCGCCCGACCTCCCGACTTTAGGGCGATTTTTTAACACCCTCCCTTTGCAAAAGGGTGAAGCGGGATTATCGGGTTTGACTTCTGGACCTAAGTTTTGTATAAATAAGCGCTGTCATTCATCCAATTTACTCCGTTAGAAAGACCCGCTTTTATAATTGGGATGAGCGGCGTTCAGAAGTTAGATGCCTTTCTGAAATGACGGGGTTTAAAATTACATCATTTCTAACGGGGTTTTATCTTTCTCCACATTTCCCCAGCTTGTTAAAAGGGAAAACTATCCTTCATGAAGGGAGGAAAGATTTTATGATCAGGCTATTAAAAATTTTAGGAATGGGATTAATCATCCTGTTCATAGCGTTGGGCTTTTACCAGAAAGGATGGGCCGAGGAGAGATATACGGTCAAACCGGGTGATTCGCTTTATGGGATTTCAAAATCGTTTGGCGTCAGCATCGGGACGTTGAAAAAAGCCAATGCATTGGGGAGAGATTCAATCAAGCCGAAACAGGTTCTCACCATTCCATCCCAGGGAGAAAAGAAGGTGGATGAGGTTGCGAGAAAGTCTTCAAGTCGGAACCCTAAAAAAGTTTCATCTCAGACGGTTAAAAGAACTTCGGGAGAAATGGATTCTTATGCCGTACAGAAGGGAGATAGTCTCTCCAGTATTTCAAAGAAGGCGAGGCTTTCGATAGAAGAAATTAAGAAGATGAATCATCTCCGCACTTCAGCCTTAAAGATAGGCCAAATCCTTCTTTTCCCAAAAGACGAGAGTCAATTGGATGAGGAGGTAGAAGAGTTAGGGGATGGAGAAGAAATTGCAGTAACTTCACAGACACAAGGTGAGAAAGGAGAGTCAGTTGCCTCCAACACCCTTGGGACATGGAACAATTCAGAGGAAAGGAATCTTTTAGTGAGGGTGGTGAAGACCTTTTTAGGAGTGCCGTATAAATTAGGAGGGTCTACATTAAAGGGGATTGATTGTTCCGCCTTTGTGAAGAGGATCTATGGGATTTTTAATATCCAACTTCCCAGGACTACCCGAGAACAGTTCTCGATAGGGAAAAAGGTGGAGAAGGAACAATTGGAAGAAGGGGATCTGGTCTTTTTTAAACGGCGGGGAAATAGCGCCCATGTGGGGATCTATATTGGCGGCAATCAATTTGTCCATGCCTCTTCTCGTAACAGAGAGGTGAAGATCGATCACTTGGACATGCCCTATTTTAATACACGGTTTCTCAAGGGGGTCCGGGTGAAGGAACTGGAGAGGGAGAGCTAAACGAGTGTCAAAGGCCAAAGCGTCAAAGTTCAGATCAAGGTTAAGGCTGAGGTTAAGGTTAAGATTTTAAAAAATAAATTCTCAACCTTAACCTGAACCTCAGCATTTCCCTCGATGAAGGAGAAGATGAGATGATCGTCGACATCAATGCTAAAAATCCGCAGCCAAGATTGATTCGGAGGGTTGTGGGGGTTCTTGAAGAAGGAGGGTTGATCGGATATCCTACCGATACGATTTATGGAGTGGGGTGCGACCTCTTCAACCCGGAGTCGATTCGAAAAATCCATCGACTGAAGAAATTGGAAGGAAAGAAGCCTTTAAGTTTCATCTGTTCCGATTTGAAGGATATCAGTCGCTATGCCTATGTCTCCAACTATGCTTATAAAATGATGAAACGCCTGCTTCCGGGCGCCTATACCTTTGTCCTGAAGGCGACGAAGTTGGTTCCCAAGATAGCCATGACCAAACAGAATACAGTGGGGATAAGAATTCCTGACAACAAGATATGCTTAGCTCTCGTCAAGGAGTTGGGGCACCCGATTATCAGCACCAGCGTTTATAAGCCCGATGAGGGGCTGTATAATGATCCCGCCGAAATCGAAGAGCGCTTTGGAAAACAGTTAGACCTTGTCATTGATGGAGGGGTGATCGTCGCCGAGCATTCCAGCATCATTGACCTCACCGATGATTCCCCCAAAGTGATTCGAAAAGGGAAAGGGAATGTAAGCCTTTTCCAATAACGGCATTTGGCGCAAGAAAGTCCATCCCTATCAAACCATGATCATTGACTGCCATACTCATATCTTTCCAGATGAAGTGAGAAAGGATCGAGAGGCCTTCTGCCAGAGGGATGAAGGATTTTCATCCATTTATAAAAATTCAAAGGCGAAGATGGTCGGGGTGGAAGATTTGATTGCCTCGATGGACGAATCTGGAGTAGACCGCTCTGTCATTTGCGGGTTTCCTTGGAACCAACCTGATCTTTGTTCCCTTCATAACCAATATCTGTTGGAGTCCGCCTCACGGTATCCAAATCGATTGATTGTTTTTGTTATACTCCTTTTTTCAAATCCAGATTGGTCAGGGAAAGAACTGAATCGGGCCATGAAATCCGGGGCGAGAGGGGTAGGAGAGATCGCTTTCTACCGTGATGAAATGACTTCTCAGGATATCCATTCCATGAAACCTATCCTCACCCAAATGGAGAAGCAGGGGATTCCTCTTCTCCTCCATACCAATGAGACGATCGGCCATTCCTACCCCGGGAAGGGGAGGACGCCTCTTGAGCGCTTTTATGAACTGATCCTATCTTTTCCAAGGCTTCCCATCATCTTGGGGCATTGGGGAGGAGGCCTTCCCTTCTACGAGTTGATGCCGGAGGTGGCGAAGATGATGGTCAATACCTATTACGATACTGCGGCTTCGCCTTTTATCTATTCGAAGAAGATTTATGCTATTGCCAGAGAGATCGTGGGGATAGAGAAGATCTTTTTTGGGACAGACTTTCCACTGATTTCACCTCGACGATATTTTAAAGAATTGAAAGGGTCCGGCCTCTCAGAACAGGATCAGGAAAAGATCCTCGGTCTCAACTTTTCAAGACGGTTCGGATTAGATAGGAAGACAAGCTGATGAAGCATGCCTTCCTCGATCACCACAGCCAAACAGAGAGCCCCATTCACCATCTGGATGCTCGGGCAAAGATCATCGTCTTCTTCACTTTTATTTTGATCGGGGTTAGTTCTCCACCCGCCTCTTTCCTTCTCTTCAGCCTTTTGGCAATGGCTCTCATCGGCATCGCCCTTTTAGCGCGACTTCCCTTAGGACATTTGCTCAAGAAAGTTCTGGTCATCCTTCCCTTTCTCTTTGTCGTCACCATTTCCATACCATTCATGAAAAAAGATGCCATCGGAGGAGGATACAATTTAGGCCTCGGAGGCCTTTCCATATCCCAGAGCGGTCTCTGGATTCTATGGAATGTGGTCATCAAATCATGTTTGGGAGTTTTTTCTATTATCTTGCTCTCTTCCACTACCTCCTTCCCCCAATTGATCAAAGGAATGGAGAAGTTAGGCTCCCCAAAAATTTTCACCATGCTCACCTCTTTTATGTACCGTTATTCCTTTATCCTTATCGATGAAATGTACCGAATGAAGCGGGCAAGGGATTCGAGATGCTTTGGAGGAAGATGGTTCTGGCAATCAAAGATCATCGGACACATGATCGGAACGCTTTTCTTGAGAAGTTTTCACCGGGGGGAAAGAGTTTATCTGGCGATGCTCTCCAGAGGTTATCATGGAACGATGCCTGAAACCACGGGGAGAAGATTCGGGTTGGAGGAAATGCTTTTTCTCTCCCTTTCTCCTTTTCTCCTTTTTCTGAGGATCTATATAGCTTGATAAATACTAAATCCGAATATCGGGCGAAGCGTCCTAAAAATGTCAAATGACAAAGCTCGCACGAAGTGATGAACTGAAAGTGAGTCAATGTCAAATCAAATCCAAAGCTGTAACTCAAGGCTTTAGCCTTGATTATGATCAACCCTGAAAGGGTTGAGTTACAAAATTGAACTTTGGCATTCATTTGACATTTGGATTTTGAAATTTGGACTTGGGCTTTGAGAATGCAAACCAATAAAGTTATTGAAATTGACCATCTCTCTTATAATTATCCAGACGGGACCCCTGCCTTAAGGGATATTCATTTGGAGGTCTATGAACATGAGTCCCTCGCGGTCCTAGGCCCAAATGGGGCCGGGAAGTCCACTCTCCTCTATCATCTGAATGGAACCCTGATGGGGGAGGGAAGGGTGATCATCTTGGGCATTCCTGTTGAGAAAAATAACTTGAAGGAGATTCGGAGAAAGGTCGGTCTCGTCTTCCAAAGTCCAGAGGATCAACTCTTCTGCCCCACAGTCTTTGATGATGTAGCTTTCGGTCCTCTTAATATGGGACTGGATAAGGAAAGTGTTCAGCATCGGGTGGAAAAAGCCCTTGAGATGATGGGGTTAAAAGGATTTGAAGGAAGATCGACTTACCATTTAAGCGAAGGAGAAAAGAAAAGGGTTGCCTTGGCCACCGTGTTGTCCATGGACTCTGAGATTCTGGCCCTGGATGAGCCCACAGATAACCTTGACCCTGCTGGGAGCCGCCTGCTGATCGAACGAATCCAGTCTATCCCTCAAACAAAAGTCATCGTGACCCACCATCTACCTGTGGCGGCGGATCTTTGTGAGAGGGCTGTTCTTCTCTATGGAGGGAGAAAGATAGAAGATCTTCCGATGAGAGAACTGCTCAAGGATCGAGTCATATTGGAACGATTTGGGTTTGATGCGGATTATGCTCAATGGATGGTTGAGAGAAATGTCAAATTTCAACGCTCAGAGTTTCCTGAACTACGTAGAGTTCAGGACTAATCATGAACCTTACATGGTTCATGGCAAATGAATCTAAAGCTCGAATGAGATGCCGAAATCCTTAGATCCTGAATCAAGTTCAGGACCTGGTTCGGCATGACAAGAATGTCATTCTGAACCTTGCCCTGAAACAAGTTCAGGGTCTTCGATTTCAGAATCCTATTTTGAATTTTGACATTTGGATTTCCACTCACTTCGCACTCTGTTTCAAGAAAGTGGAAGTCCCTGTTGCGAGAATGGTTCCATCCTCTTTTGCCACATGAGCCTTTGCCCTGATCAGTCTTTTACTCACCTCTGTAATCTGTCCATAGACATTTAATGGTTCGAGGATCGGAGCCGGCTTTTTGAACTTGATCTCTAAAGAAGCCGTGATCGCTTGATAGCCTAATTCGTAAACCAATTTTGCCATCGCCTCATCCAACAACGTACCGATCATCCCTCCATGGACGATGCCATCCCACCCCTGGAAGGTTGGACTGGCAACAAAAGTTGTTTTGAGGGTTTGTCTCTCCTTATCGATCTCAAAACTCAATTGCAACCCATTCGGATTATTTACTCCACAGACAAAACAATTCCCATAAGTTTCGAATTTCATCTCTTTCCTCTTTCTAATCCCCTCCCACCCCCCTTTATTAAAGGGAAGGTGTGAAAAAATCGGGAATGCCGGTCGGGCAGGAATATCTTCAAAGTTTTACAATTGCGGTCCTTTTGAGGGTAGAGGTAATAAGGCTCTGCAAGTAAAGACGATTATTGAAGTTTTTCATCGTGAGTAGTTAACGCGAAAATGTACCGCTGTAAAACTTTTCCGATACCCCTACCCGCCCTCTCAGCTTGAA
>Ga0100399_1002312_pt1 | contig 13741 bp, 23 predicted proteins | sample CryGeymeta201523_FD_81545 | JGI IMG/M metagenome (GOLD analysis project Ga0100399, IMG submission 81545) | Groundwater microbial communities from Crystal Geyser aquifers in Utah, USA - Crystal Geyser metaG 2015-23 | ecosystem: Environmental > Aquatic > Deep subsurface > Groundwater | place: USA...
AAGACCCACTGAGAGCCAGGATTCCAGACGCTGCCAGGAGGGCACCAAGCGCTGAGGAGCCAGAGCCCTGCACCATCGCGCCCCACACAGAACACACGCAGGTTGCCAACGGAACCAGCAATCGGCTTCATTCCAATCAAGAGCCACTCATTGTTCGGCTGATCCTGATACTGCAAACGCAGTTGCGGGCCAACCTCTGACGGACAGAGCTCAAGTCCGAGTTCCTTGGCGCGCTCATATATCTGGTCGCGCCGGGCGCCTTTCTTGAAGCCGAGTTCGGCAACCGTGACTTTAACCAGGTCAATCTCTGTTGCCTCGGTAGCCGCTGTAAAAGCGGGTTTTCCAAGGATGTCGTCCGCCCAGTTGCCGATGTTGAATCCCCTGTCTTTTAGGACTTTGCGGAAGTCATCAGCGTTCTTTCCGGTGCCGAGATTGATGGTCTTCCAGACATTGAACTTCCGTTCAATCTCCTTAACCACCAACTCGCCCGAAAGAAACCGTTTCATCCCATCTTCGCCTCCCAGCTTATTGATAACCGCCTCCACTTGCCCCATGGTAACATTGCCGTACTTCATTGTCCTTTCTCCTTCTCGGCTGTTTGCCGAAATTATTTCCTCTTCCCGAGGTTGTGGGGCTACAACTTCAGTAGTCATAGCCAGCAGACACCGAAGAATCAGTGGCTTTTGGCTATGACTACTAATCGCAAGTAAATGTTAAAAAGAGCTTATTTTGTATCTTAAAGTATAGCACATGAATTAATTTCTGTCAATGTCGACATAAAAATACCGAAATCAATTTCGGCAATTCTAACAAATTATGATTTTAACCATTTATTAGCTATACCTGTCTGCTACGGTTGAAGCGACAAAAGATTCGGGTTTTATTTTCGGCTCAAAGCCGTTTCCCTTGATCAGGCCGATTACTTCTTTTATCATGTCTTTCGTCGCCCCGTTTTCGCCGACATCGGCATGAATATAGCGGAATTGCCAATTGAGGAAAGAAGGAATTTGATTCTTCAAATTATCCCTCAAATAAAGCGCGAATTCGCACGAGAGTAAAACCTCTTCTAAAATTCTCTGGTGCCAATTAAAGAATTTCCTATCGTGGAAATAATTGATTTTTTTAATAAAAAACCTTCCCCCCTCTCCCTGTCTCAAAACAACCAAAACCACCGGGAACTGGGGTTCTTCCTGGGAAGACGAATCGCAGCCGACGATAACATCGTAAAACTTCTCCTGTTTTTCCGACATATAACAAACCATCTCTTTTATCGCTTCTCCCAATGTCAAATTCCCTCGCGTCGGATTATAAAAATGGCCTTCTAAAAATCTTTCCATATACAATAGCTCAATTTATCAGGTTTTTGATATAAAATCAACCCCTTTGACTATTTCAATAAACTCTTTTGAAGCTAAAGAAGCGCCACCGATTAAAAGCCCCTCAAACCCGGCTTCTTTAATATAATTTCCGGCATTCTGAGAATTAACGCTGCCGCCGTACAAAACCCGCGGATAATCAATTTTATCTCTCATTTTTTTTGCCGTTTCCGGCGGGCAAGGTTTTCCCGTGCCGATCGCAAAAACCGGCTCATAAGCGACAATAATTTTTTCCGAAATACCTTTTGAGCTTTCTTCAAGCTGACTTAAATTTGCCACGCACAAAATCGGTTTTAGCCCGGCGCTTATCACGGCTTTCATTTTTTTATTTACCATTCCATCTGTTTCTTTTTGATATTTTCTTCTTTCTGAATGGCCCAAAATCACATATTCAGCTCCTAAATTTTTTAACATCGTTGGCGAAATTTCACCCGTAAAAGCGCATTTGACTTCCCAGAAACAATCTTGCGCCCCTAATTTTATATTCGATGTTTTATATTCTATATTCCCTAAAAAAGTAAACGGCGGACAAATAATCACTTCCACGTTTTTAACATTTTTTATTCCTTTCTCTACCGAATTAAAAAGCTCTTTCGCTTCTTTTAAAGTAGACGGATTACACTTCCAATTAGCGACAATTAATATTTTTTTCATATTTTCGTTATGTTGAAGATAATCTTCAACAAGATAGCGAGGCAACAAGTTTTAAAGTAGCTCTCGGAAGTCTATTTGCATGGTTCGCCGAAAGCGAAAATAGACTGAGAGCGCAGCTCCCAAAATCTCGCAGGGATTTTGAGGAGCGGTACTTTCAAAACTTAGTTGCCGAGCTTTCTTAAATATTCGGCGGCTTTTTCGGGCTCGATGGTGGAAATTTCCATTTGGGCGCCCATTTCAAACCCCGCCCAGGCTGCGGTTTTGGGCAGAATTGTCCAATGCCAATGGTAATAGGGATATTTCTTCCCGTCGCAAGGAGCGGTGTGCAAATAAAAATTGTATGAAGGATCTCCCAATCCCGTATAAAGCTTGCTTAAAGCCGCCTTAAAGGCTTCGGAAAGTCCCAATTTTTCTTTTTCCGTAATCTTCTCGAAATACGGAAGATGCGATTTGGGAGAAATAATAACCTCGAAAGCCGCTTTGGACGCAAAGGGACAAATCGCCAAAAAATCCTTATTTTCAAAAATAACTCTTTCTTTGGCTCTCTTTTCCCATTCATTCATCTGACAGTAAATACATTTTTTATCTTTTTTGTAATAATTTTCCGAGTTAAAAAGCGCCCTGTTCAAATCCACGTCAATCAAAGGAGTGGTAATAATTTGCGAATGAGGATGAGGCTGGGAGGCGCCGGCCCTCAACCCCTGATTGTGGAAAATTGCTATATAATTCACGAATTTTTTCTTCATCAAATCCAAATATCTTTCCTGATAAGTATCGATGACTTCTTTTATATCCTTTATTGACAAAAGAGCCAAAGATTTATCATGGTCCCTTGTAACCACCAATTCGCAAAACCCTACGGCGTTCATCGTTTGATATAAATTTCCTTCAATTTTCTTTTCAAATTTCGAATGAGGCAAAAAGGCGGGAAATTTATTGGGGATGTCAATTGTGGTCCAGTTTCCGGGGATTTTCCCTTTGTAAGATATTTTTTTACCGTGAGAAAAAATTAAGAGAGGCAACTCTTGAGTTTCAATGTTGCAAAAAGGACAAATTTTGGGAGAAATTTTTACCTCCTCTTTCTTCTCTTTTTTGAACACTTCCGGCTTTTTCCCGCGGCCGGTAGCAATCACCACCCAATCTTTTGAAATTAGATCTAAACGAAGTTCGGATGGAAATTTAAGATTTGATTTTTTAGACTGTTTTTCCATACTTTTTAGTAATCAAATTCCAACGTATTTTTAACAAATCCAGGGCCATCAAAAATATGCCTTTAAACTTGACCTTGCTTTCCAAATCGTTCTTCCAATAAACCGGTATTTCTTTGATTTTTCCCCCCGATGATTTTCCGATAATGAGAATTTCGGGATCAAAAGCGAAGCGGTCGATTTTGCATTTGGGAAAAATGTTTTCCGCCGCCGATTTCTTAAAACATTTGAATCCGCACTGGGTATCTTCGATCCCCCAAAGATCAACAATTATTTTTCTATACAATTTGAAGCCTTCCCCCAAAATTATTTGTCTTATCCAGGGCTGAGGAGGATTTAAAACTGCGCCCTTTACGTCTCTGGAACCGATGACGATATCGGAACCCTTTTCAAATTCCGGCCACATTTTTTCGATTTGATCGACAGACGTTGAATTGTCGGCATCGGTAAACAAACGGTAATCTCCCTTGGCTTCCAGCATTCCGAAACGGACGGCGAAACCCTTGCCTCTGTTTCGTTCGTATCCCGTAACCGTCAAATTTTTGATGGTTCGACTGCGCTCACCATCAATCCTGAGCGAAGTCGAAGGATTGATCTTCGGCGCCAAATTTTTGGCAATTTCAACCGTTCTGTCCTTGGAACCGTCATTAACGACCAGTATTTCATAATCATAACTTTGCCTCGATAAATATTTATCGATTTCCTCCAAAGTTTTTGGCAACCTTCTTTCTTCGTTGTAGGCGGGGATAATAACCGAGAGATACATATTGTCTTATTTTATCACAGTGAGAACTTTTGCTCCATCTTTCATTACCGCCAGAGTTTCTTCAAAATGAGCCGAAAGGGAGTCATCTTCCGTTTTCCAGCCGAAACCGTCTTTTGATTTTTTTATATGCCAATCGCCCACTGTTACCATGGGCTCCAGACATAAAACCATCCCTTCTTTTATTTTTATGTTTCCGTCTCCCACAAATTTTACTTTATCCACCATTTCTTTTTCAAACGAAACGGCATTCAAGATTTCCGGGTCCTCATGAACTTTCCTGCCTATTCCATGGCCGCAAAGTTCTCTGACCACGTTGAATCCCTGCGATTCCGCGTATTTTTGAATGACCCTGCCGATATCGCCGATCCAATTCCCCGGCTTCACTTTTTCAATTCCCATTTCCAGGGATTTTTTCGTTACTTCGATCAATCTTTTGTTTTGAGCGCTGATTTTTCCCACCGGAAAAGTCCGGGCCATATCCGTATGAAAACCCTTATAATGGAATCCCAAATCAAGGGAAATAATGTCGCCTTCTCCCAAAATTCTTCCCGAAGGAACGGCATGAACGATCTCTTCATTGATGCTGGTGCAAAGACAGGAGGGATAAAGTTTGACGGGTGAACCATCGTCGGACACGTTATAATTCTTAAAAGAACATTCTCCGCCATATTTAAAAATGAGGCTCTTTGAGAGCTCTTCTAACATTTTAGTGGTAATTCCCGGCCGAACCGTTTTTCTTAACTCTTCCATAATCCCTGCCAGGATTTTCCCGCCCTCTGACATTATTTTTATTTCTTCGGGAGTCTTGATTGAAATCATCGAAGTTTCTTTAAAACTTCTTTGAAAACGTCTTCTATGCTTTGTTCTCCGTTTATTTTAATTAATCTACCCTGTTTTTTATAATAATTGATAACCGGTTGGACATCGGATTTAAACCAAGCCAATCTGCTTTTTACTCCTGCCGTTGTGTCGTCAACTCTATGTATCAATTCTCCGTCGCATTTTGGACATTTTTTAACTTTTCTCCATTCTCCCACATAGGGAATAATTTCTCCGCACTTTTTGCAAATTCTTCTTTTGGTTAAACGCCAAATAACTTCTTTGTTAGACACATCAATCAACATCACCTTTACGTTTTTATCCCATTCATACCATCCCAAAGCTTCATCGGTTAAATAAGCTTCAAAAATCTTTCTTGGACTGCCATCCATAATAAAACCTTTAAAATTTTTTCTTTTTTTAAATTGTTCAAATCGATCTAGCCAAAGTTTAAAAATAACAGGGGTAGGAATTAATCCTCCGGTGTCAACTACTGTTTTAGTTTTTCTACCCGTAAAGTCATCTTTGGTTTTTCTTTCTCTCAAAAGGTCGCCACTACCGACGTAATCTAAACCAAGTTTTTCTCCCAATAATTCAGCTTGAGTTCCTTTCCCAGAACCTGGTTTTCCTAAAAAAATAACAACCAATGATTTTTTCATGGGTTTAATATTTACTTTTCGTTGCTCTTTTATACTTTCTTTCATCGATGATTTTGCTTTTCTTAAAAAATTCTTTTTCGATATCTACGCCAAGTTTATCAGCGACATCAAAAGATATCATAATGACGTCGGCCATTTCTTCTTCTACCTGGGCTGTCGTCTTTCTTTTAGTGTCAAGATTCATACCGCTTATCTTCCGACAAGCATGAATCAATTCCCCCACTTCTTCAGTAAGAAGCAGCAGTTTTTCGTGCAAAGTTTCGTCTTCAAAATTCCACTCTTTGCATTTTTGAGCAATATATTTTTGCAGATGTCTAATTGTTCCTTTCTTGAGAGTTATTTTATAGGGTTTCATATTATTTTGTTGATTCTCATCTTCTTCCACCCTTCGCCGCGGTTCGGGTAAGCGAGGCAACAAGTTTTAAAGTAGCTCTCGGAGGTCTATTTGCATGGTTCGCCAAAGGCGAAAATAGGCCGAGAGCACAGTTCCCAAAATCTCGCAGGGATTTTGAGGAACGGTACTTTCAAAACTTCGTTGCCGAGCGACCTTTAAAATGTCTCATATTCTCGCATTTCCAATTGGGCCTTGATCTGGCGGAGGGTGTCCAAAACCACCGAAACGACTATCAATAAAGAAGTGCCTCCGATTAAAAATTGGAACTGTTGGACTCCGGTAAATCCCTGGATAACCGAGGGCATTACGGCAATCGCTCCCAAAAACAAAGCTCCGATCAGCAATACCCGGTTTAAAATATAATACATAAAGCTGGCCGTGCTTTCTCCGGGCCTGATGCCCGGAATAAAACCGCCCATTTTCTGCAAATTGCCCGAGATGGCTTTGGGATCAAAGGTAACTGCGGTGTAAAAATAAGTGAAAAGAACGACCAGGATAAAATATAAAGCCCCGTAAATCCAGGGATTTTGGAAAGCAGCGCCAACGCTTTTTGCGATAGTCCCCACCGTCCCTCCGGCTCCTCCCAGAAAATTGGCGATCATCCCGGGAAAAAGCATGATTGATAAGGCAAAAATAATGGGGATCACGCCGGCGGGATTGATGTTCAGGGGCAAATAAGTCGAAACGCCGCCGTACATTTTCATCCCCCTCACTCTTTTGGCGTAAGAAACCGGGATATTCCTGCGGCCTTCATTGATTAAAACAACTCCGGCGATGATAAGTAAAGACATTCCGAAAAAAAGCAGATAAGAAGGGATATTGGCGGGATCCCAGGTTATCAGCATTTGCCTTATGCTGTTCGGGAAATCGGCAATGATTCCCGCAAAAATCAAAAGAGAAACCCCGTTGCCGATTCCTTTTTCCGAAATTAACTCTCCCAGCCACATCAACAGCAGGGTTCCCGCCGTTATGGTCAAAAGCGAAGTCAATATCAAGCCAGTGGAAAGAGAGCCGATAATCTGCTGGCGTTGAAAAAGAGAAAGCATCGCATATCCTTGAAGAAAAGCCAAGGGAACGGTCAACAGCCTGCCCCATTGATTGAATTTTTGCCGCCCCTGTTCTCCTTCTTCCTTGTACATTCTTTCCAATTGGGGAAATATCATGGTCAACAGCTGCAAAATAATCGTAGCGGTGATGTAGGGACCCAACCCCAGCATCACAATGGAAAGATTATCCAGGGCGCCGCCGGTAAACAAATTTAAAAGGCCGAAAATCTGATTGCCTTCGAAAAATTCCCGCATTTTACTGGCATCAATGCCCGGCATGGGAATATTGGCCATAATCCTGAATATGACGAAAGCACCCAAAACAAACAATATTTTGCTGCGCAAATCTTTGATTTTAAATATTTGAATGATTTTATCTGTCCACATGGGATGTTGTTTTTGCTGTGATTTTTCCGCCGGCTTTTTCTATCGCTTCTTTCGCTTTTTTTGACGTCAAACAATTTTCAACAATCAAGGCCTTTGTCAGTTTACCGTCTCCTAAAATTTTAATCTTAGGCATTTCTCCTCTTATTTTACCGACTATTCCTTTTTCCGACAACGTTTCCGGGGTAACTTTTTCTTCCGAGTTGAATTTTTTTTCCAAAATATCCAAATTCACAATCACAACCTGGAATGCGGCATTTAAAATCATGGCTTTGGACCTGTGCCCCCTCAATTTGGGATATCTTTTAATCAATCCTCGAATTATCGGCTGCAAACGGAAACTGGACCTGGATGTCTGCCCCTTTACCCCCCGGCCGGAATGAGTGCCGTGTTTGCCCCCGAAGCCGATGCGTTTCGGCTTCTTATTTTTATGCAGCGGTTTTAGTTCGTGTAATTGCATAGTTCAATTTTTTTAAGGCGTTTATCGTTGCCATAGCATTGTTTAATTTGTTGCCGGTTCTGCCCAAAACTTTTGAAGAAATATTTTTAATTCCGGATAAATTACAAATAACCCTTACCGTTCCGCCGGCAACCAATCCTCTTCCTTTCCTTTGAGGCTTCAGTAAGATTTTCGCTGCTCCAAATTTGGAAAAAATCTCATGAGGAATGGTATCTTCAACAATGGGAACTTCAATCATATTCTTTTTTGCCGCCCTTGTCGCTTTTTCCACCGCCAAGGCTACGTCCTTGCCTTTCGCCAATCCCAACCCAACCTTTCCCTTTTTATTTCCAATGATTATTACCGCCCGAAATCCCATTTTTTTTCCTCCGGCGCGAGTATGGGAAGTTCTCGCCAAATCTAAAAGCTTCGTCTCGAATTCGTCTTTTATTCTTTCTCTTGAAAATTCTCTGCGCATTGTTTTTAAAACTTTAATCCTCCTTCTCTTGCCCCTTCGGCCAGGGATTTTATCTTACCATGAAATTTATAACCCCCTCTGTCAAAAACGACTTTTTCAATTTTCAAATCTTTGGCTTTTCCGGCGATCAATTTTCCCACTTCAAGAGCAATATTCATTTTGCCCTGCTTCTCGGACTTCTTCAATACTGCCAGCTCGAGGTCGGAAGCTTGAGCAAGGGTTTTCCCTTTGTCATCGTCGATCAACTGCCCGTAAATGTGTTTTTGCGATTTAAAAACGCAAAGTCGGGGCCTCTTTCCGGTACCGGATACCTTGGCCCTTACTCTTTTATGCCGTCTGATTCTTTTTACCTTTTTTTCTAACATACCCCGTATATCAACTTCCAGAGCCAAACGCCGTTATGTGCGTTTTGCCCTGTTTTGTATTATTTAATATAAATAATTTTATATTCGTATTCATAAAAATTATACCCCGGCGTTTGTTTTGGACGCACATACTGGAAGTTGTATTACGGGGCATATTATTTTTTATTTGGTTAGCCCGCGGTTGTCACCACTTTCTTCCCCACCTTTCTTCTGACTTTTTCTCCCAAATATCTTATGCCCTTGCCTTTATAGGGTTCGGGCGGCTTTACTTTCCTTATAATGGCTGCGAATTGGCCTATAGCTGTTTTATTAATCCCTGAAATCGTAATTATATTTTTTTCCACCGCAACTTTAATGCCTTCCGGAACTTTTAAAACTACGGAATGGGAAAAACCGACATTCAGGGTCAGGTTTTCTCCTTCCGCTTGAGCCTTATAACCTACTCCCTGTATTTCTAATTTTTTTTCAAATCCGTTTTTGGCTCCTTCAACCATATTATAAATCAGAGCCCGGGTTAATCCCCACAGAGACTTGGTTAGTTTTGGCATCCTCAAAGAAACTTTTTGTTTCTGAATCATGACTTGAATTTTTTTATCCTCTATCAGTATTTTAATTTCGGGTCGAATTTTTTGAGAAATTTCGCCCTTGGGGCCCTTAACCTTGACGGTGTCTCCTTCAATTTTTACTTCTACGCCATCAGGTATTAAAATTATTTTTTTACCAACTCTAGACATAAGTTTATTTATAGTGAGCGGAGTCGAACTACCAAACTTCGCAAATTATTTCTCCTCCTATTTTTTGTTTTTTCGCTTCTTTGTTTGTCATTAAACCTTTCGAGGTGGATATAATGGCCATCCCAAAACCCCCTTTGACTCTGTTTATTTTTCGATAATCAAGATAGATTCTCTGGCCGGGTTTTGAAATCATCTTAACTCCGGAAATTGCCGGTGTTTGTTCCTGATATCTCAGGGTAATTTCAAGGCTTTTGTTCGTTTTTCTCCCCTTTTTCTCGATTTTCTCGACAAAGCCGCTTTTTTCCAAAATTTTGGCGATTTCATATTTTAAATTAGAAAAAGGAACCTCCACTGCAGGATGCAGAACTTTTTGGGCATTGATTATTTGATTAAGCATGTCGCTGATTGGATACATAAATTTTTCGCTTTAAAAATTTACCAACTGCTTTTTTTAACTCCCGGAATCAATCCTTGATTTGCCATCTCTCTGAAGCATATGCGGCACAAGCCGAATTTTCTCATATATCCTCTTTTTCTTCCGCACTTAAAACAGCGCCGAACGACCCTGGTGCTGAATTTCGGTTTTTTGTTTGATTTAGCTATTTGCGCTTTCGTTGCCATACAAGTTTTTTATTTTATAAAAAACGCAGTTGAAGATGAAGGTTTATCCTTCATCGCCTTTCTGAATGGGAAATCCCAATAATTTTAATAATTCCAATCCTTCTTCATGGGTTTTGGCGGTGGTAACAACGGTAATCTCCAGGCCGAAAATATTTTTTGCTTTTTCCGGCAATATCTCGGGAAAAATGATGTGTTCTCCGATTCCGATGGTCAAATTTCCTCTTTTATCAATTGATTTTTCCGAAATCCCCTTAAAATCCCTGCCTCGGGGAAGAGCTATGTGAATTAATCTTTCCAGAAAATCCGTCATTTTTTTGCCCCTCAGGGTGACTTTGGCTCCGATTACCATTCCTTCTCTGGTTTTAAAACTTGCGATTGATCTTTTTGCATATGTTTTAATCGCTTTCTGCCCGCAAACAAAACCGAGATCTTCCATCATAAAATCTGCTATCTTTTTTTGTTCTTCCGAAGTTTTGTCGGCCACTTGCCTGCCGAAGCCGGTATTGACTATCACTTTTTCAATTTTAGGAACGGCCATTTTGTTCTTGTAACCGAACTTTTTCATCATTTCCGGAATTGCCTCCTGATTGTATTTTTCCGATAAAAAAGTAATCATTATTTTGAACGTTAGTGAAAAACGAAATGAATAAAATTCATTGAGCTTTTACGTTTCTTGATTGCATTTTTTACAAATTCTGTATTTTTTCTTTTCAATCGTTTTGTATCCTATTCGTGCGGGTTTCCCGCAGTTGGGACAAATAAATTTCGCATTGGAAACGGAAATAGAGCCCGGCATTAATAAAATCTGGCCTTTTTCTCCCGATTTCTTGGGTTTTTGGTGTTTTTTCCTTAAATTTATTCCTTCTATTAAAATCCGCTTCTCTTCCGGAAAAGCCTGAAAAACTTTGCCCTTCTTGCCGCGGTCTTTTCCTGAAATTATTAAAACTGTATCTCCTTTTTTTATTTTCATGAATCAAGTTTTTATTTATACGATTTCTTACGCCACCGAGCGATAGCGAAGGTTAGGAAGAAATCGTATTTATACGATTTCTTCCGCCAAGTTGGCGATTTTTTCAAAACCTTTCTCTTTTATTTCTTTGGGCATTGGACCCGTAATTCTGCCTCCTTTCGGCTCCTTTGTTTTTCCTTCCAAAATCACCGCCGCATTATCGTCAAACCGTATATATGAACCGTCCGGTCTTCTGAAGTTTTTTTTCTGGCGGATTACCAGTGCCCTTACAATTTCGTGCGTTTTTACGATTCTCCGCGGTTCGGCTTCTTTTACCACGGCGACTATCGTCTCGCCGATTTCCGCATAGCGCTTTCTGCTGCTTCCCGAAACCTGAATACACTGAATAATTTTTGCTCCAGTATTATCCACTACTTTTAACATTGTTCTAGGTTGAATCATATACCGAGCCCGTTAAAGTTTTTTAATCACTTTCCATTTTTTATCTTTTGAAATCGGGCTGCATTCTTCGATAATAACCCTGTCTCCGATTTGATATTCCCCTCCCTCCACATGGGCTTTGTAGTTTTTGTGCAGTCTGTATCTTTTTTTGTATTTGGGATGTTCCTTAAGACTCTCCACGCGGACAACAACCGTCTTTTGCATCTTGTTTGATATAATTTTTCCGGTTAAAGTTTTTTTGCTCATGGATGTTATTTCGAAATTTTAAGCAAAGTTAATATTCTGGCGATTTCTTTTTTTATATTACGGATCTCTCTGACATTCTTTACTTTTCCCGCAGATAAATCAAAACGAAGCTGCCTTAATTTTTCCCGGTCGTCTTCCAAAGTTTTTTGAATTTCTTCTTTGGATTTTTGTTTTAATTCATTAATTTTCATTTATTAAGTTTTTAATTTATTAAAAACGCAGATGGAAAAGAGATTTATCTCTTTGACTTTTCTCACCTCTGTATTATTTTTGTCTTTACTGATATTTTATCCGCTGCCCTATGAAGAGCCTCCCGGGCCATGTCTTCCTTCAATCCGTCTATTTCAAAAATAATCCGGCCCGGTTTCATGGGAAAGGCGTAGTGATCGACGCTTCCCGTCCCCCCGCCCATCGGAACCTCAACTCCCTTCCTGGTTATGGGCTTATCGGGAAAAATTCTCAACCATAATTTTCCTCCTTTTTTAAAATATCTTATGATGGCGCGCCTTGCGGCCTCTATCTGCCTGGCCGAAACCCAGCGGGTTTCCAGACCCATCAGGGCAAAAGAACCGAAAGCGATCCTGGTTCCCCGGGTCTCTATCCCTCTGGACCTTGACTTGTGCCACTTCCTGTGTTTCACTTTTCTGGGCATCAAAATAGCCATAAAAGTATACTAATCGAATTTCTCGCCTTTGTAAATCCAGACCTTGATCCCTATTATCCCGTAAGTGCAATGGGCCCGTTCTTGGGCATAATCAATATTGGCCCTGATTGTCTGGCGGGGAAGATTTCCTTTTTTCAGCCATTCGCGCCTTGCAATTTCCGCGCCGTTTAATCTGCCCGACACCTCCACTCTTGCTCCTTTATTCCCCCTTGCGGCGGTGATTTTTTCCAAAGCCTGTTTCAAAACGCGCCTGTGGGCGACTCTTTTTTCAATTTGTTGGGCTATCCATTGGCCGGCCAGCGCGGCTGAGGACCAAGGATCTCTGATCTCCCGGATTTCAATCTTCAATTCTTTCTTGCCCTCCGCAGTTTTAGCGAAAGAGGATTTTTTCTTTGCGAGCACTTTTTCCAATTGTTTCTTCAGTATTTCAATTCCTTCTCCTCCCCTTCCGATAATCAAACCCGGCCTGGCGCTGGAAATAATGATCAAAGTCTTCCCGGGGAATCTTTCAATTTCAATTTTTTCTATCCCAAGTTTCCCTAGCTTTTCTTTAAGAAATTCTCTTATTCTCAAATCTTCCTCCAGGTATTGGGGCATTTTCTTTTTATCGAACCAGCGGGAATCCCAATCGCCAAGTTCTTTTATTCTGTATGCTTTTGGATGGACTGTATGCGTCATTGACGAATAATAATTAATTATTATGAGTGGAGATGAACAATTATTTGTTCATCGACTATGTTTTAAAATACTTTGCGTTGAAATATTTTTCGGAGACCTTTTACGGTTCTGGGTTTTGCTATTTCTTTTTCCGGTCTGGTTTTCATTTTTTCCGGCTTGGATATTTTTTCTTCCGCTTCCGGTTTCAACGTTTCTTTAACTTCCTCTGTTTGCGCCTTGACGGGCAGGCTCCTCTTCTTTTTCGCTTTTTTCACTATTTCATCCAAAATAATCTCGATGTGGGAAGTTTTTTCCTGAATCTCGTAAGCCTGGCCGCGAGCCCGCGGTTCCCATTTTCTGTATTTTGGGCCTCCATTTACCGTAATTTTTGATATAAAAAGATTTGAAGGTTCCATTTGAAAATTATTTTTGGCATCGGCTCCGGCCTGTTTTAACAGCTTTAACAAAGGATTGCTTGCCCCTTTGATCGTAAAATTCAAAATCGTCTGGGCTTCTTCCAGCTTTTTCCCCCTGATTAAATCGGCGACTAATCTCACCTTTCTGGGGGCTATGCGCAAATATTTTAGCTTTACGTTAACTGACATATCACTTTGCTTTTGGTTTTTCGGCCGTTTTTGTCTCTTCTATTTTCGCAGTTTCTTTTTCCGTTTCTTTAGACTCCAATTCTCTCTGCATCCTTCCTCCGTGTCTGGAAAATTTGGTAGTCGGTGAAAATTCACCGAGTTTTTGTCCCACTATGTCTTCCGTCACTTTTACGGCTACAAACTCTTTTCCGTTATGAACTCCAAAGGTAAAACCT
>Ga0100399_1002316_pt1 | contig 13732 bp, 10 predicted proteins | sample CryGeymeta201523_FD_81545 | JGI IMG/M metagenome (GOLD analysis project Ga0100399, IMG submission 81545) | Groundwater microbial communities from Crystal Geyser aquifers in Utah, USA - Crystal Geyser metaG 2015-23 | ecosystem: Environmental > Aquatic > Deep subsurface > Groundwater | place: USA...
ACGCGGCGCCGGAGTTGCTGCTCTATCAGGCGGGAGGACACCTATTCAGTGAAGATGGGACAAGGTGTGTCGTCGATTCACCGGCAGCGATTCGCGCGACGCAACTGTACCGAGACCTGATGCACCGACACCGCATCACCCCCTCCCCCCTCGAACAGGCTTCCATGTCGGGACAGGGCGGTTGGGGGACCGGTTTTCGGGACTGGTTCGGCGCGCAGAAGATCGCGATGATTATCATTGGTAAGTGGGCACTGATTAGTTTCCGACAGTATATCAAGGCGCAACGGGAGGCCGCACTGGCGGGAGGCATCGGCCCCTCCGTCCATCGCGGGAACGCATTGCCGCCGCTGCAACTCGGAGCGTGTCTGCTGCCTCGCTTCCCGGATCGCCCGCCGGTCTGCATCATCAACAGTCGGCCCGCCGCCGTCAACCGGCTGGGGCCGAATCGGGACAAGGCGATCAGCTTTTTGGAGTACCTCGCCTCGAAAGAATACTGCCAGACCATCAACACCGGTCAGGACGCCTTGCCGGGGAACAAGTCCTACGGCACCGTGGAAGCCATGCACAACCCGGAATTCCCTGAAGAAGACCTCTTCAACCAGTTGACGCTGGAGTCCACCAGGTTCGCGGTGGCGATGGAGATCAGTCCGTTCATCGATGGTGAAACCGCGCGACGGATGTTCAGCAACCAGATTCAGCGGATCACGACCTCCCCCAGAGTTCAGGTAGCCGCGGCGCTGGAAACTGCCGCGAAGGATGTAAACGCACAAATCAGGAAGAATGTTGCGCAAGATGCACGGCTGCGGACGAGATTCGCGAAAGCGCAGAAGGGGGCGCGGCAGTGAGCGTTTCCAGGGAGCAGAAAAACGTCGCCTCTGCCCTGTTCTTCCTTGCTCCCAATTTTCTCGGATACCTTGCCTTTACCGCGTTCCCCGTGCTCCTGTCTCTCTGGTTGAGTCTCACAAACCACAGCCTGAAACCCTCGGTGAACCTGCGGTTTACGGGGCTTGAGAACTACCTTCAGTTGATCGCCGACCGCTACTTCTGGTTCTACTTCTACAACACGGTTTACTTCATGCTGGGAATCCCGATCGGCATCGCAGGTTCTCTCGGTTTGGCAGTGCTTCTGTCCAAGCCGCTGACGCTCGGACGCGGCAGGTCGCGTATCTTGTTGAGCGCCGGGTTCGCGCTGATCGGGATTGTCGCGGGCGCGGCGACCTGGGGCAGCGGCAACCCGGATGCAGGTCTGCTACTCTTTGTCCTCGGTTTCCTGGGCGCGGCGGGAGTGCTTGCTGGCAACGTGGCCTTCCGCACCACCTTCTATCTCCCTCACTTCACCGCCGGTGTCGCCCTCATCATTCTGTGGACGCAACTCTACAATCCCAACTTCGGGCTGATCAACGTGACCCTCGGGAAACTGACAGGCGCTATCGGGTGGAGGCCGGAACTACCAACCTGGCTCGCCAGCACAGAGTCCTTGCTCGGTTTCCTGCCATTGCCGGAACACTTCAACAACGGGGGCTTCGGACTGGGCGCGCGTGAAGCTATCATGATCATGGGAATCTGGACCGGCATCGGGGGAAACTCGATGCTGCTCTACCTTGCCGGGATCAGCAACATTCCGGTGGAGTTGTACGAAGCCGCCGACATCGACGGCGCGGGAAACGGTGGGAAATTTTGGAGCGTCACCTGGCCGCAGTTGATGCCGACCACGTTTTTCATTGTCATCATGGCCACCATTGGCGGTCTTCAAGGCGGGTTTGAGCAGGCCCGTGTGATGACCCAGGGAGGCCCCGCAGGGATCACGACCACACTGAGCTACTACATCTACACCCTCGCCTTTGAGCAACTCAACCTGGGCTACGCGTGCAGCGTGGCGTGGGTGTTGTTCATCATCATCTTCGGGTTGACCGTACTCAACTGGAGGTATGGCAATCGGTATGTGAGCTATTGAGGTGGCAGGTTTCGGGGTTCAGGGTTCAGGAAGAGGACGCATGAGAAAATGGAGGTGAGGAATGGTGTCGGGCTTTATGCAGGTTGAGGACCTGGAGGTCTACCGAAAGCTGTGCCAGTTGCACATTGAGGTTTGCGATCTCGCCCACAAGTGGCCGGCAGAGGAGCGTTACGAACTGGCATCGCAGATTCGCAGATGCTCGAACAATTCGCCCGCCAATCTTGCTGAGAAGCACAGCGATCGGCACGTAAAGAACAAGATCGAGGGGGTTAATCGGGCCCGTGGAGAGGCATTGGAGACTATTCACCACCTGTTCATTGCTCGTCTGAAAGGATATGTGACCGAGGAGTGCTACGACCGGTTTCGCAGTCGATATCAGGAATGTGTCCGAATGCTTAATGGTCTCGAACGCCGTCTCGAAAAGAACCTTCCCCCTTCGGAACGACGTTTCCCGTCTGATCCCCGAACCCTGAACCCTGAACCCTGAAACCTGAACCCTGAACCCCTATTGCCACCACCATGCACCCATCCCATCCAACTCCTCGCACGGTCTTCCGCTACCTGCTTCTGGTCCTCTTCGCGGGAACGATGGCGGTGCCGTTCGTCTGGATGGTGACCGCCAGCCTGAAGCCGCGCATCGAGTCGGAGCAACCGCACTTGGTGCCTCACACGGTGCAGTCGGAGAACTACGCCATTGTTCTTCGGAGGGCGCCCGACCCCAACACCGGGGAGAAACTCGACCTCGACTACCCGAAGTGGTACCTCAACAGCCTGTTTATTGCTCTGTGGGTGACCACACTCCAGGTCTTTACCAGCGCAATGGCGGCATACGCCTTCAGTCGCATTCAATGGAAGTGGCGAGATAGGGTGTTCTTGCTCTATCTTGGAACGATGATGATTCCGGGGCTGGTGCTGATGATCCCCAACTACCAGATCATGGTCAAGCTGCACCTGGTGAACACCTACGCCGGTCTCATCCTTCCGGCAGCATTCTCGGCTTTCGGAACCTTCCTGTTGCGGCAATTCATGCTGACCATCCCTCCGAGCCTCGATGAATCGGCGGAGATGGACGGGGCCAGCCACGCCCGCATCTTCCTTGACATCATTCTCCCGCTGGCCCGTCCGGGTCTGGTGACCCTCGCAATCTTCACCTTCCTCGGCAACTACCATTCCTTCTTCTGGCCGCTGGTGATGATCAAGGACGACTGGCTGCGCACACTGCCCGTCGGCATGTTGAGTTTCCGGACGACCTATGGCCGGCAGACGGAACTCCTCATGGCCGCTACAGTGATGTGCATCGCGCCCCTGATTGTTTTCTTCATTGCGATGCAGAAGCAACTCGTCGCGGGGATTCAGATGGGGGCGGTGAAGGAGTAGAAAAGAAATCCCGCGCCGTGGGGCAGACAATCTTGTCTGCCCCACGGCATCATGTAGGTACGCACATGACGCGTGACCGCGTACTGTCCGCAGTGCGTGTCAGGCCCCTGGCCTCCGGTTGTACGACCCGTATGGGTGGATGCTGGCCGCTATTCGTCCAGCTTGAACCCGACCTTCAGTGAAACCTGCCAGTGCCCCACTTTCCCGTCCTCGATATCTCCGCGAATTTCTTCCACCTCAAACCATCGCAGGTCGCGAACGGTCTTCGCTGCCCGAGCGAGAGCGCTGTTGACTGCGTCCTCGATCGATGCAGCGGATGTTCCGGTCAACTCAAGCTTCTTATAGACATGGTTGCTCATATCAAATCCTCCTTGTTCATAATCGTCCGTACCGGCCATTTGGCAACGCACAGCATTATCCGGAATCTCTCAATAAAATGCAAGACCCCGCCCGCTGCTTCATTGAGGCACTGCTCGAAGGGGTTCCCTTTTCAGTTGCCCATTCTGATAAGACATCAACCTGTTGCCGGGACTATACTCGTTACGGATGAAAATCCACCTTTCCCCCCTCACCCGTAACGAGTATAATCTGAGGAATAAACAATTGCGGAAGGGGGATTCCGTAGCCCCACGTCGAATTCTGCTATGGTATCCAAAATCCCAACCACGAGGTACACGATATGAATTCCGCGTCGCGATACGGTTTTTGTCTGTTGCTGTCTGTTTTCTCCATGGCTGTCGGTTGGTCTCAACCCTACCAATCCAGTGACCGCACGCTTCTCCTCGACCACCTCGACGAGGACTTCACTCCCGATGGGAAGCTGTGCACGAAACCGGTCGCTATCAATCCGGCGGGGGAGTTGAGCGGTGGCAGGCCGGGGCAGGGCGGGAAGTTCGTCGAGGGCAGATTCGGGAAGGCGCTGCAGTTCCACGGGCTGATGCAGATGCAGTATCCTGCGGTGGGCAACATCAACCTCAGCGCGGGGGTTGTCGAATTCTGGGCAGCGTTCGACTTCGACGCGGCGGAAAAAATCAAAGACCCCGGATTGCTCAGCAACCAGCTCTTCTTTACTGCCTGGGGACCCGGTGGGAGCATGGTGTCCATCTACTCCACCCTCGTCAACACTTGCGTGGGTATGTGGGACAAGCAGCGGCAACTCGTTTGCTATGCGAGCATCTCCGGCTACTGGAAGAAAGGCGAGTGGCACCACATCGAGCTGAAGTGGGGGAGGCAGTTGGAGTTGTGGTGCGACGGAAAGAATGCGGGTAGCCAGGACTGGCAGGGGTTGTTCGGCCCCATCGACGCCAAACCGGAAGACGTGCGGATCACGTTTGGAAGCCACATTGGATGGAGCGGCGTCCACAGCGAATTCCTGCTTGATGAGTTCCGCATCCTGGGACCCGGTGGCGAGCAGACAGCCGACTACCCGATCCTCACGATTCCGCGCATTAAAGCTCCCGCCATCGACGGCGTTCTCGGCAAAGATGAATGGAAGGCCGCGGCGTGCGTGACGGGCTTTATTGGGCTGAATGACTTCGCCCTGGTCGAAGACCAGACCACTGTCCACGCAGGTTGGGACAACGAAGCGTTATATCTCCTCTACGAGTGCCTCGACCCTCAGAAGCGTGAGCTGGTGGCACGCATCAAAGAGCGCGACGGCGGCGTCTACATGGAAGACTCGGTGGACGTAATCCTGCAACCGGGGCCGGGACCCTACCCCTACTACCAACTCATCAGCAACGCCATTGGCACGGTCTACGACAGCCGTATCGACCCAAAGGATCCGGCCAAGCACAACACGAAATTCAACCCCAATTGGGCCGTCAAGACCACCCGCGAGTCGGGGCGGTGGGTGATGGAGTGCAAGATCCCATTCAAGGAATTAGATGGGCGGCCGACGCCGAAGAACGGCGAGCGGTGGCGCGCAAACTTCTGTCGCGATTCCAACACGGTCAGCCGTTACTCGACCTGGTCTTTTGTGGCGGGCAACTATCACCGTGCGGAGAATTTTGGCGAGATCGTCTTTGAGGATTCCGACCGATCCATCCGCCTTGCCTCGCTGGGGGATTGGGCCATCGGCAAAGTCGCCGCGCAGGTGGCGATGACCGGCTTGTCGTACAGCCCGCTTGTTACGGTGCAAGGCAAAATCACCGGCGCCGACGCCAAGCCGATCATCGAGACGAACAACCGCCTCGCGGACTACACCTCCGTCACGATCAAACCGCCGACGTTGGTCACCGGCGCGTATACTCTGACTGTCCGCGCGACCACCGATCAGGGCGACCTCTTTTATCAGCGCACTCCATTCCGGGTTATCAAGCCTTACGACGTTTCTGCAGAGGGCTATCCCTACGAAGGCAAGTTGTGGGTGACAACCAATGTCGCGGGCCTGACCGACGCGCCGAAGGGCATCGTTGCGAAATCACAACTCATGCAGGGAGACAAAGCGTTTGGCAGTTGCGATACTGCGGAGTTCAAGCGCGGAGTCGGCGAGGCGGCCATCGACGTTACGCAACTCCCACCGGGCAAGTATGTCGTCAAGTCGCAGGCGGTGGCGCCCGACGGGAAGGTGTTAGCCGCCGCCGAGACCGATTTCGAGCAATTTGCCAAACCCGCGTGGTGGAAGAGCAAAGCCGGGTTGGATCGCTCAATCCCCTCGCCGTGGGAGCCGGTGCGCTCGGCGGGTAGTGGCATCCGCGTGTGGGGACGTGAGTACCGCTGTGGCGATGAATCGCTGTCCACGCAGATTGTGAACCAGGGAGCGGAAATCCTTGCCGCTCCCATCGCACTCAAACTCACCGTTGAGGGGAAGACCGCCGACCTCGCCCGGCTGCGCGCCGTGGATACCGCGGGAATGGGCGACAGCGTTTACCGGGTGAGTGATGCCACGCTGGGGAAACTCCAGACCAAGCTCACCACGAACACGGAGTTTGATGGTCTGCAACGCTGCGACCTGACGTTGACACCGGACGGCGCCGTGGACATTACGGGCCTGCTGCTGGAGATACCGATCAAGAAGAAGTACGCGGCCTTCCTGCTTCCCTCCAACGGCATATCCTCAAACCCCCAGGTGATTGGTGACAAGCCGTGGCGCAACGCATTCCTGCCGCAGGTGTGGGTTGGGAATGACGACATCGGTCTTGCCTGGTTCGCCGAGAGCGACCAGTGGTGGAGACCGCGCGATGACCAGATGCTGGAAGTCTCGCCGGAGGGAGATCGCGTGGTCATCCGGTGTAAGATGATTCGCCAGCCACTACGGATCGAGAAGCCAGTGACGATTACCTTCGGACTCATGGCGACGCCGGTGAAAGATGCGCACGCGGGCGACCCATTCTGGTTCCGCTGGGGGCGGGTGGATGAGGGAATGCCTGTCGAGTACCTCCGCTATCCCGGCGCGGGCAACTTTGACCCGGCGAAGGGAACGCTGGACTTCTGGCTCGCGCCGACGGACGACATGCAGGGCGGCTACCGGGACGTGGCCACACTCACGACCCCGCGCGGCAGCGTGTGGTTGTACTACTCTCCCGCCGGCGACCAGAGGCTGGGGCTCACCGTCACCAACGGCGACCGGAAGGAAGCCATCACCGCGAAGGGATTGCAGTTGAAACTCAACGAGTTCACTCACGTGGCCCTCACGTGGGGAGACTCGGTGTCGCTGTACGTCGGCGGAAAACGCTGTGCCACGGCCAGGATTGGTCTGCCGTTGGCCGATGGCGCGCCGGGGAAGAGTGAGTTACGGTTTGGCCGCTTGCGTGCATGGACCGGCTACCCCAGCCGCATGGCTGTGGACGAGGTGCGACTATCCAGTGTCGTGCGTTACGAGAACGATGCTTTCGACGTGCCCTCCGCGCCGTTTAGTCCTGACGCACAGACCTTGCTCCTCGATCACTTGGACGACCCGTTCCGGCCGGACGGCGAGGATGCGGAGACGCGGGCCGCGGTTGTCTCCGGCAAGTCCGGCGAGCTGGGCGGAACTCCGAGCCTCGGCGCGCGGTTCGTCGCGGGTAGATTCGGACAGGGGATGGAGATTACCCAGCAGCACAAGCCGCAGCTTGCGGAACTGGTCAGGCAATACGGCTTCAATGCTTCGTTGGTCTGGTGGATGATCGAGGAGAACGCAACGACCACCGGCTGGCCTCCGCCGCTGATGGTGGAGCCGTTGGTGAAAGACCAGCGCGAGAAGGTGAAGGAGCTAAACGACCTCGGGCTGCGCGCGTCTCCCTACATGGGTTATTCGGCGGTCGGTGCGCCGTCGGCCCTCGCCACGCAGTTCGGGAACGAGTGGAGTCGCCGTCCACTCTCCACGATTCCCGCCGAACCACCCAAGGGTCATTACATGTGGGATTCGTGTGGGAACAGCGGGTTCGCCGACTACATGGCGGCGGGGACGCAATGGGTCCTCGACGATCTCGGCTTCCAGGGCTGCTACACCGACGGACTCGCTCAGGTCTACTCCTGCCAGAACACCCATCACGGCTGCGGCTACTATGATGAACAGGGCAACCTGCGCGCGACGTGGCCGGTCTTTGCCACGCGTGAAATGCTCAAGCGCATGTACAAGCAAATTCACGCGCGCCACACCGACGGATACCTCACGAATCACGTCTCCTACAACACGATCATTCCGACGATGTCGTTCACCGATGTCTACTACACCGGTGAACACGAGCAGTACGAAGACCTGCTGAAATTCCGGGTGCGTTGGCAGGGGAAGCAATGGGGCATTTGGCCGATCCTGCTCGGAGGCGACTGCCATTGCTACGAGTCGTTGCACGTAACCTATGCTTTGCTGCACGGTGTCTCCGTCTGGCCGCAGGGATTCATCGGCCGCAATGACGTGCTGCGCAAGACGGCGAACCTCTGGCAGGCTTACGACCGGTTCGGCTACCGGCAGGCGAAATGGATCCCCTACTACCGATCTGAAGAGGTCAGGGCCAAGTCCGACAACGACAACGTGAAGGTGAGCCTGTATCTCCGCAAAGGTAAGTCAACGATCCCGACCGCCTTGGGGAAGGCAATGCTCATCGTTGGCAACCTTGCGCATGAAGTCGTCAACTGCAAAGTTAACCTAAACCTCAAGTCGATGGGACTGAAAGGCAAGTCCGCGACGAATGCGCTGGACGGTCGGTCACTGCCACTGCAGGGCAGCACGCTGTCGGTGAGGGTTCGGCCGGCCAGTTTTGTGTTGGTGGAGGTTGAGTAGAACCGACGGGTAGCTGACGCGAACGAGAAAACCGGGGGGGCTTAATGGATCCACCTGAGATCAAGGTCGTATGAGCACCTTCCGCAGCGCCTCTCGCGTTCGCCGCAGGAAAGGCCGTCGCCACCGGAGGATATCGCGCGTCCACCTCTTGACCGCTTCCTTTGTCCAGCTTTCCCCCATGTAAAAACACAGAAATCGCATCATGTTCGTGGCGCTGACGGTGCCGCGAGCGCTGACCATTGAGATGCCGAAAATCCGTGATTCGGCGCGCATAGGGGGTGCGTTTGCGGAAGAAGGTACGATCGTAGTCAATCCACACAAAACTCCAGCCGCCTTCTGTTCCCTCGACAAAGGCATGCCGCCCGTTGGCTTCGCAGAAACAGACGCCCATTTCGTGCAGCTTTCGCATCTCTGCCGCCAACCCCGCCAACAGATCCATTCGACCTTCTCGGCCAGCATTCCCCCGCGGACGGTTCCGAAACTCGTTCTCGTAGGAGGATACCACGGTAGGCAAGGTGGAAAGCGAAGCACTGATGAGGAAGCTATTCCCTCGCAGCCCCATGCCGTCCCTTTCTTCGATAACAGCTACAACCTGTGTCCCTTTGAGCGTTTTGTCCGGAAAGTATCGTTCATCGGCGGAATGTGAAGAGGCGCGGCCCCTGCGACTTGCGCTCGAGGTCGTTCATCATGTTGAGGATATGCCCCAAATCGATCGCTGGCGCGGAAAATCGGCGCGCCGCATCAACACAGACCTGGAGAGCGCCAATGCCAGCACCCACCATGAAACAGCCGGGATTTTCCGGAACGTTCCGGAACACATCTTCGCGCATGGAGTCCCACTGCGTGGCGACGTAAGAATCGGGGATTGGCACATGAACCAGTCTGGGGTGCGATCCTGCCCGCTCGAACCATGCGGCGCACGCTGCTTCGTTGAAGTCCGAATTGACGATGCACACTATCTTCCGGTGAACCGCCAGTGCAAACCGCGTACTCGAAAGGTAGGAATAAACGCAATAAAACGGTATGTAGTTTGTCTCCGTAAGCTTGACATGATTGTGGGCAAGAAATTGGAGAAAACGGGTTGCCAAGTCTTTCCCGTCCTTTTTCCGGAGCAGGGCGCGCAACCCACGGCGAGCACGCGTGTTGCCGGGGAAAACCAGTGGCGCCATGATGCCCGAAGCAGCGAGGTTGCGAAGTGCCTCCACATGCGCGGGGAACGCCGCCTTGATTGCGGCAACCGATTCAGCTTGCCGGTAGAGTCCGTTGCATCTCAGGGAACCGCTGTAGAACGCATACTCCCCGTCGGCAAAACGGACAACCGGAAGAGGGGAATGATTTTTCATGCCGGCCTCGATACGGTCGGCCAGCAGCGCCATATACGCGTCACCCGACGGCATCGACTTGTGGAACAGGCAAATTTCTTCTTCCCGCTGACCGGGCGCGTTTCTTGCGAAAACCAGTTCGTTGTCTATGCCTTCGATTGCGAGGTGGGCGAACCGGAAATGGTCGCCGCCCAGAAGGTGATCAAGCGGACTTACGCTTGGCACGTTGCCCGAATGGATTGATGTCATCATTCACCCATGCCCTGTAAGAGTTTCTTGTACTTTTCAGCAAAGTTCGGGTTTAACGAGTTGCTGCATATAACAACGTTGTCCGAGAACCTGTCGGTTTTGTAAACATCTGCGGTCACATCCTGAAACACGTATGACAGCAGTGCTTTCGAGTTGTGCTCATCAAACACATGGAAGTGGATGAAAGGATATTCCAGAGGATAGGTTTCATGGAATCGTCTTTGCCAGCCATCTTTTTCTATGGCCGACTGCCGGTAGTCCTCCACGTGGGTCGTATCAGCGTAGCCGACCTGATTTTCGGAATCTTCTATGAAATGCGCCAGCGGGGTTGGCTTCCTGAATCTGTCATAGGTGTATGCATAGTGGGGTATGGCATGGAATTGATAGCCGGTTTTCTTGGTAGCAAAATAAAAATTGAGCAGCAGCCAGATGGGATTCGGGGAATGCTCCAGCAGGTTCGATGATATCGAGGCATCGTATTTGTTGTGCAACTCTTGCATGGTATTGGCGTCATGCATATCCAGAACAACCGTTTTGCGATCCCGTGGAATTCTTGGGCCATGCACAATAAACTTGAATTCCTGTTTGAGATACCTCTTCAGAACGGAGAGGGATTTTCCAGACGTGGTTGCTTTGCCGAATTGCAGCACCTTGCCGAACCCCCCGTCCGGGATGTTGATGTCTTCAACCTTGCATTGCTTATATTCGATCAACTGGTTAACGGTTCCCCCTGCACGAGCGACAAAACCATGAATATTCGTCTTAACCAAATTATCTATATCGGTATCGAGCAATAACGGCATTCTCGTTCTTTCAAAAATGGATGTTAGCCCTCAGGAATAGGGTTGATTATTTATTTCCACTCGCTGTTACAGCCCTGCGAGTGCCTCAATCTCTTCGTGAAGCGCTTGGTATTTAGCCAGTTTTCTTAGCGCATCAGTTTTGTCTGACATCATTAGCATCTGTAACGGAATGAAAAAGATATGCCAGAAGGCCCGGCGTCGCTGTCTTTGGCATAGTTTTCGGACGGTCTCGGGGCGGTAATGCTTCCGGTAAAAAAGGAGTGTTGCGCGAAACTTTTTTCTGAAGACGTCCACCGGCAAAGTCCCCCGCTCGCTCTGCCCGCCGTGGTGCATAATAACCGCATCGTCAATAAACCCGATTTCGAATCCACGCTTCCGGACTCTCAGGCAAAGGTCCTGATCTTCGCCGTACAGAAAAAAATCCTCATCAAACCCTCCAAGCTCACGCAACAGATTCGCGCTGGCAATCTGGCAGGCTCCCAATACGCAGGCGATATTCCCCGGAAGGAAGCCGAGGTCTGCGGCTCCGTACCGATGCCCAGGGTATCGGGTTGATACTGAGTGCTGCCGCGTTCCATCCGGATTGAGAACCTTAGGGCCTGCCAGACCTGCTTTCGGATGCGCATCCATGAACGCAACCATTGTGTAAAAGGATTCTGGCGCAACCGTGGTATCGGGGTTGAGAAAGACAGCATACCGCCCCGTACACTCAAGCAAGGCCTGATTGTTTGCGACTCCGAATCCGCGATTTGTCTCGTTGGCGATAAGCCGCACCGAAGGGAACTTCTTACTGATAATCTCGGCACTCCCATCCTTCGAGGCGTTGTCAACGACAAAAACTTCATAGCTAACCCGCTGCGACGCGACGACGGATTCCAGACAGGCAGTTGTTATATCCGCAGTGTTGTACGACACGATGATGACCGAAATATCCATGGTTGTTATGCGAAACTTTCTCTCGATACGCCTTGTTTCCGGGAAAGAACCTCCTGATAGAGATGTTCCATCTTTTTCGCCAGTCTCTCCCAATCGTGCATCGAAGCCCTGTGCGTCGCCGCTATACTCGTTAAGGTTGAAAACACCACATTGTTGTGAGACAGTTGGACTGTCGAACCCGCCCGCCGTGGTAGGTTCGACAGTCCAAGGGTTTGTGAAAGTATCCCAGTTCTTGTCATCAATTGTGACCGTGACCGTCACGGTCACTGCAGGGCAACGCGAGAGAGTGCAGAGGCTTGAAGGACGGGACTCAGAGTTTTGACGTTTCCGATCCACCCCCTCGGTTCGGGAGACCTGACTGCACCAGACCGGGCGAGTCGGGTCCTCGTCCCTCTTACATCGTCGCCCACAAGGCGTGCAGCTTGCGAACCTGATACGCGGTCTTGAACAAGCTGGCTTCGCTCGCAACTCCCTGGCGACCCCGCAACAACCAGCGAACATATCCCAGCGCGCTGCGCAGAAACGCAAACACGGTCTCCACGGCCGGTCCGCGCTGCCGATAACGCTTGCGATGCTCCGGGTCGCGGAAGCGTTCCCGGGCAGACTGTAAAGCCTGTGCATGCTCAGTCACGTAGACATGCTTGTGCTTCGCCTTCGCCCGGATCAAACACTCCGCCATCAGTGGACATCCCTCACACGAAGTCTTCGTGCGATACACTGTCACCTTCTAACCGCTTTGCTGTCGCTGACCTTTCCGAGGGATCACCTTTCCTTGCGAACAGCGGAATTGGTCCGCTTCCGGCTCGTAAACCAGCCCGCGACGACCATCCCGCTTCTCCCGTTCCGTCCCCACCGGCAGACCCCGATGCAGGTCACACGCCGTGTAGTTATCCGGCAGACAGGTATCGAGCCCTGCCGCCAGCAAGCGCTCCAACGCCCTGCCACTGTAGTAACCGCTGTCCCCATCCACCGCTGTCACGCCCGGCGGCTCGTGTTCCCTCGCCTGCTCAACCAGCGGTTCCAGACGACTGCTATCGTGCGCCTCCTGGCAACTGCCACCCGCCACCACCAAACCGTTGTCCACCGCCACCTCGAAACCGTGGCTCTCCCGAACCCGTTTGTCCCGTTCCCCCTGCATCATCCGAGCATCCCCATCCGTCAGACTCACATGCTTGAGATCTTCTTCCTGAGCCAAAGCCAACGTCTCCAATGCCTCTTCGATCCGTTCACGCATCTTCCGCGTCACTTGCAGCGGGGGAGACGCCGCCTCCTCGGCGGCTTCCAGGGTGTTTGACTCGTGCAGCCCCTCCTCCACGGGGGCAGACCCCTGAAGTTGCGACGGCGCACTCCCCGATTCCCCGGGCTCGGCAACCCCTGCCGCCGGCTCTGCCGGGGAAGAAGGAGGCGCTCCCGTCGCCTTGCCCTGTGCGTTCTCCTTCGATTGCGTCGAACTCTTCCACTTCGCCAAATCCTTGCGAACTCGCCGCAGGATGTCCCGCATCTGATCCGGATGCACAGACTTCTCTAACTGCGTCTCCCCGCAATACCCCTCGCTCTCCTCCCGCCGGTCTACTACTTCCGCCTCTGCCAGCACCCGCTGCAGTTCCTGCCGCACCGCCTCATATTCCGATGCCTTCACCACCGACTCGCCGCTTGCATTCGCCCGCAGCTTCGTGCTGTCCACCACGATCCGACCCATCCGTTGCAGTCCTGCCGCATCTCCCACCGCAAACAGTCCCACCCACACCTGCTCGATCAGATCCTGCTTCTCTTTCCGCACCGTGCACAAAGTCCGATAGCTCGGCGTGTCTCCCCGAGTCAGAAACAGATAGGGCAGGCTTTCCACACACAACCGCTCCAACTGTCGCGACGACCGAATCCCTGTCGC
>Ga0100399_1002318_pt1 | contig 13727 bp, 10 predicted proteins | sample CryGeymeta201523_FD_81545 | JGI IMG/M metagenome (GOLD analysis project Ga0100399, IMG submission 81545) | Groundwater microbial communities from Crystal Geyser aquifers in Utah, USA - Crystal Geyser metaG 2015-23 | ecosystem: Environmental > Aquatic > Deep subsurface > Groundwater | place: USA...
AAAGCTCGGCGTGGCGGCTGCGGCGGCTGCGGCGGCGCCGATCAGGGCCGCCATCAGCCCGGCGAACATCCCTGTCAGGCGCCCGCGCTGTTGCCCGTCGGCGCCGGTGCGCATAGTGAAGATGTTTGGGCGCGTTTGCATGTTGACCTCTGGTTAGCAGCTTCCGTAGCACAGAGATGTGCGGCGAAGATAGCGGCGCGCCGTGATGTCGCGGATGCGTACGCCTGCGGGAGCCTGACTATGACGTCCTTATCGGATTTTGCAGAGATCATCGCCAGACAATTCTGGCGCATGGCGCTGGTCGGCGCGCTCTGCGCGGGCGCCGCCGCCTGGGCGCTGCTGACGATGACGCCGGTGTTCGAGGCGCGCACGCTGCTGCTCTACAAGCTCGGGCGGGAGTATCTTTTCGTGCCGGATGTCGGCGAGGTGGGACCCGGCGTGCGGGCGCCCGATCCAGGCGACTTGCAGCAGATCGTCGGGGCCGAGATGCAGATCATCGCCAACCGCGACCTGCGTCGGCGCTTTGTGGCCGAGTTCGGCGTCGAGCGCATCTTCCCCGGGATGATCCCTGGGCCGGAAGCTGAGGCTATGGCGGCGGATGCGCTTGGCGGCATGGTCTCGGTCGGGCTGATCCCCAATACGCTTATGGTGGACGTGCGCGTGCGCCATCCCGACCCGGCGGTGGCGGCCGACATGGCCAACACGCTGGTAAGCCTGTATTTCGAGCGCCGCAACGCGGTCTTCGCCGGTCGCGACGCCGACTATTACCGCAGCCGGCTGGTCTCGGCGCAGGCGGCCGTCGATCGTCTCGCCGACGAGACGCGCCGCCTGCTCGACGGCGGCGATCCGCTCAGCTTCGAGACAGAACGGGGCATCCTGGTCGCGCGGCAGGCGACCCTGCAGTCGCAGATCGCCGAGGACGAGGCGCTGAAGACCGGCCTTGCGGTGCGCCTCGCGTCGCTTGAAAGCGAACTGGCGACACTTCCCGACACCGTGGTCGAATATCGCACGCTCGACCGTAATCCGGTCGTCTCGGCGGCGCAGAGCCGGATCGTGACCCTCGCGGCCCAGCGCGAGGCGACCACGGCGACGCTTGGCGGCGGCCACCCGACGGTGCAGGCGCTGACACGCGAGATCGACGCGCTGCAGCGCAGCGTCGCCGACGAACCCGCCGAGATCGAAGTCGGAGGCCGCATCGCCACAAATCCGATCCGCGCCCGCGCCGAGGGCGAGGTGTTCGCGCTGCGCGCGCAGTTCGGCGAGGTCGAGGCGCGGCTGGCCCATCTCGGCGCCGAGCTTGCGCGCAACGCTGCGGCGCTGTCGGAGGCTGCGGCGGTGCTGCCCGACTTGACGGCGCTGCAGCGCGCGGCGGATCTGCAGGCGGGGCAGCTCGCCGAATTCGACGCGCGGCTGCGCGACGTGACGGCGGAGGCGGCGCAGGGCGGCACGCCGCTCGGGAGCGTCCGGGTGCTTGAGCGGGCCACCCCGCCGATCGACCCGGTCGGCGCGCCGAAATCGGTGCGGCTGCTGGTGTCGCTGATCCTTGGCGGCGCTCTGGGCTTCGCCGCAGGCATGGCGGCGCATTTCTCCCGGCCGACGATCCTGACCGCAGGCATGTTTGAGCGGCGGCTCGGCGCGCCCGTCCTGGCCGAAATCACTCGGCGGTCGACGAGAGCGAGGGCGCCCCGATATGCGAACTGATGCGATGATTGTGACCCGGCGCGCGGCGGCTGCGGGCGCCTCCCCGCAGGGGCTGGACCGATGAGAGGCGCAAAAGGCATGCTTGGCAAGATCATCAAGCTGGGCGCTTCGCGTCGCGAACTGTTCGGCGTCGCGCAGGCGCTGTTGCCGCTGATGCGCGATTTCAAGGGTCCGTGGATCATCATGGTCAGCGGCGTCGAGGGCGGCGAGGGCGCAACGACCGTCGCCCGCAACCTGGCCGATCTCGTCGCGCGGGAGTTCTCGACGCCGGTCTGCCTCGTGCGGGTGGCGGACGACGCGGGCGAGGAGGCGGTCGGCGCTTCCGGCGCGACGCCGCCAAAGGGCGCTGCAAGCTCTCTGGCCCCGGTCCGGCGCGCCGCCGAGGGCGACGCGGAGCCGGGCGAAGTCCTGCTCGTCGAACTGTCGCGGCGCGGGCTGAACGCGGCGCTCGAGGCGGGCTTCCGCGACAGCCTCGGCCGCATCTCGCAATACGCAGGGGTTTTCCTGGTCGACGGACCGCCCATCCTCGAGTCGCTGGACGCCGGGCGCCTGTGCCGCGAGGTCGACGGCATGATCCTGGTGGCCGAGGCCGACCGCACGACGCCCGACTCGGTGGATGCAGCCCGCGCCGCCATCGAGGGATACGGCGGGCGCATCGTCGGCGGCGTGCTCAACAAGCGTCGTCGACGGCTGCCGACGTGGCTCGCGGCGGCGCTTGGAGGGACGTTCCGGCCCCGCATCGGCGCGACGATCGCAGCGCCGCTGCAAGACAATCCGCGATGACGCCAGTTGCGCCGGGACCAAGGGCGCTGCTTGTCGGGCGCGGCGGCTTCTCCGGCTCGAACGAGAGGTTGCTGGGCGGCCTGCGGCGCGTCCGGCCCGATCTCGCCTTCGACGTGCTCGATCTAGACCCCCTGATGCGGCGCGACCGCATCACTGCGGCGCGCTGTGTGCTGGGGGCCGTGCGCGAATACGGGCCCGGCGCGCTGCGCACGCGGGCGCTGCTGCGCTACCGCGCCACGCGCAACGTGGTCTATGACAACCTTGCGCGAAGGGCGGCGCTGAACTGGATCGGCGCACGCGACTATGCGTTCTCGTTGCAGACGCAATCGTTGTTTGACGCGGCGACCGACCGGTTTCCGCATTTCGTCTACACCGACTATGCGGCGCTGGCGCGCGTCGGCGAAGTCTGGGACGATGGCCGCGGCGCGCCCTCGGCGGCCTGGCTTGCGCGCGAGCGGCGGATTTACGCCCATGCGGACCATGTTTTCACCTTTGGCTCCTGCATCCGCCAATTGCTGATCGACACCTACGGCGTGTCGCCGGCGCGCGTCTCCCGCGCCGGCGCCGGCGCCTCGGTGACGCCATCCGCGCCGCCGTCGCGCGATCTGTCGCGCTACGCCCGGCGCAACGTGCTGTTCGTCGGCGTGGACTGGGCGCGCAAGGGCGGCCCCGACCTGCTTGCGGCGTTCCGACTGCTGCGCGCGCGGCTGCCGGACGCAACGCTGACCATCGTGGGCTGCAAGCCGCCCGAAGCGGAAGGCCTCGAGGGCTGCGTCGCGTTGGGTCGGCTGCCCCCGGTCGAGGTCGAGCGCCATTTCCAGGCCGCTTCGCTGTTCTGCATGCCGACGCGGCTGGAGCCGTTCGGCGTGGTGTTCTGCGAAGCCGCGCACTTCGCCCTGCCGGTGGTGGCGACCACGGTCGGCGACGTGGGCGATGTGGTGCACGACGGCGAGAACGGCTTTCGCGTGGCGCCAGGCGCGCCCGAGGTTCTGGCGGATGCGCTGTTCGCCGCGCTCGCCGATCCCGCGGTCGCGCAGCGCATGGGCGCCGCCGGCGCGGCGCTGGCCCATGAGTTCACCTGGGACGCGGTGGCCCGGGCGATTCTGGCCAGGGCGCCGCTTCCCGCCGCCGCGGCGGCTTGAGAGGGCGCGGCGATGGCGGGCCGGGTGCTCTATGTGATCGACAGCCTGCGCATCGGCGGCGCCGAGACGCTGCTGCTCGATCTTCTCGACGGCGCGGCGGCGCGGGGCTGGAGCGCGCAGGTCGCCTATTTCACCCCCGGGCCGCTGGAGGCCGAGGTCGCGGCGCGCGGCGTGACGGCGACCCGGCTCAGCCGCGCCGGGCTGAAGGATCCCCGGGCGCTGACGCGCGCCGTGGCGCTGATCCGGCGCTGGCGGCCCGACGTGGTGCATACCCATCTGGTCAAGAGCGACCTCGTCGGCCAGTCGGCCGCCTGGCTGGCGGGCGCGCCGCGCCGCCTGCTGAGCCTGCACAACGTCGATCCGTGGCGGCGGCGGCGGCCGATGAGCTGGCTGTGGCGGGCCGCGACGGCCGGCGCGCATGGGCGCATCGCCGTCTCCGAGCGCGTCGCCGATCATGTCGCGGACTGCGGCGGCGCGCGGCGCGACCGGCTCACGGTGATCGACAACGGCGTCGATCTGCGCCGCTTCGATCCCGACGTCGCGCAGCCGATGGACCTGGGCGCCTTCGGCGTTGGGCCGGACGACGTGGCGGTCGCCATCGTCGGGCGGCTGACGGCGCAGAAGGACCACGCCAATTTTCTGGCGGCCGCCGCCCGGCTGGCGCCGACCGCGCCGCGCGCGAAGTTTCTGATCGTGGGCGAGGGCGAGTTGCGCGGCGCGCTCGAGGCGCAGGCTGCGGCGCTGGGGCTGGGGCCGGACCGGCTGCGCTTCACCGGCGCGCTGCGCGACATGCCCGCGCTGCTGGCGGCGGTGGACGTGATCGCGTTCTCCTCGGCCTGGGAGGGTCTGCCGATGGCGCTGCTTGAGGCGATGGCGATGCGCCGGGCGGTGGTCTCGACGGCCGTCGGCGGCGTGCCGGGCGTGCTGCGCGACGGCGTCGAGGGCTTGCTGGTTCCCGCCGGCGACGCGGCGGCGCTGTCTGCGGCGCTTGGCCGGGTGGTCGCCGACCCCGCGCTGCGGGCGCGGATGGGCGCGGCCGGCCGCGCCGCGGTCGAGGCGCGCTTCAGCGGCGCGGCGATGCAGAACCGTCTGTTCGCCCTGTATGACGCAGTCGGCTGAGGAGGACGCAGATGCGCGACCAGACCGATCCGTCGCCCGCCCCGCCGCTGCGCACGCTTCCGCTGCGCGTGCTGTCGCTGACCAAGTCCACCGGCGGGCTGGCGCAGTTCAACCGCGCGCTGCTCAGCGAGTTGGCGCACGAGGGCGTGGAGAGCTGGACGCTGTGTCTGTCGGAGAACGGCGAGGACTACGCCGCGACGCTGCGCGCGCGCGGCCTGGGCGCCGAAGCGCTGTCGATGAACCGCTACGCCATCGACCCCGCAGGCGACCTGCGCCTGTTTCGCCGCGTGCTCGCCATCGTGCGCGAACGCCGTCCGGACGTGATCCTCAGCCACGGCGCCAAGCCGGGCTTTCTCGCCCGCGCGGCAGGCCGCATGGCCGGCGCGCCGGCGGTCTACCGCATGGCCTCGTTGCCGTTCATCCGCCGCGTGCAGGGCGGCAAGGCGCCGCTCTACTGGGCGCTGGAAGTTGGCGCGCGGGCGTTCGGCGGCCATGTCGTGGCGCTGACCGAAGGCGCGCGCGAGACGGCGCTGAAGTGGCGGGTGGCGGCGCCCGCGCGCATCAGCGTGATCCACACCGGGGTGGACGTCGCGCGGTTCCGCGACCAAGGCCGCCGCGACGCGACGCTGGCCGGGTTCGGGCTTGACCCCGCGCGCCCGGTGGTGGGGTGGCTTGGCCGCTTCGAGCCGCAGAAGGCGCCCGGCGATTTCGCCGCGGCGCTGGCGATCGTCGCGCGCGCCCATCCCGCGATGCAGGCGCTGGTCGCGGGCGAGGGCGCGCTGCGCGACGACTTCGCCGCCCGCATCGCCGCCGCGGGCCTTGGAGACCGCGTGACCATCCTGCCCTGGCAGAGCGACACGCCGCGGTTGCTCGAGGCGCTCGACGTCTTCGCGCTGAGCTCGCTGTGGGAGGGGCTGCCGATCACCCTGCTCGAGGCGATGGCCTGCGGCGCGGCGCCGGTGGCCACCGCCGTGGACGGCAGCGCCGAGGCGATCGTGGACGGCGAGAGCGGCCTGCTGGTTCCGCCGGGGGATCCGCAGGCGATGGCCGCCGCGATCGGCCGGTTGCTGGACGACCCGGCGCTGCGCGCGCGCCTGTCGGTCGGCGCGCGCGCGCGCGTCGAGGCGCATTTTGAAAAGCGGCGCTGGCTGGCGCAATGGCGGCTGCTGCTGGAGCGGCTGGCCGCGCGCGCGCCGGTCGGCGACCTGCTTGCGGCGGAGGCCTGAGCGGTGACCAAGGCGCTTGCCCCATCCCCCTCCCCTGACGCCGGACCGCTGCGCCTCGCCTGGCTGATCGACAGCCTTGTGACCGGCGGGGCGGAGAAGCTTGTCGTCACCTTCGCCGAGGAGGCGATGCGTCGGCCCGACGTGCGGCTGACCGTGGTCGCGCTGTCCGACAAGCCGGGGCCGTTCCGCGCCGAGCTGGAGGCGCTCGGCGTCGATCTGGTGGTGGCGCCCGGCGGCTCGCTGCTGTCGCCGGTGCGTTTCTTGCGCCTGCTCAGGCTGCTGCGCGCGCGGCGCATCGAAATGATCCACGCGCATCTGCAATCGGCCACCGTGCTGGGCGCGGCGGCGGCGGCGACGCTGGGCGCGGGCTTCGCCGTCACCGTGCACAACGTCAAGCCCAGCACGCGGCGCGCCTCCGCCGTGCGGCGCGCGCTTTATCTGACCGCGCTGCGCCGCCGCCGCGCGCGGCTGGTGGCGGTCGGCCGCGCCGTGGCGGAGGCCAATGCGCAAGACGCGGGCGACCGGCCGTTCGCCGTTATCCCCAACGCCGTCTCCGCCAGCGCGATCTGGCGCGGCGGCGCGCGCGCGGCGGCGCGCGCCGAGATGGGCGCCGGGCCGGACGAGACGCTGCTGCTGGCGGTCGGCCTGCTGATCCCGCAAAAAGGCTACCGCGATCTGCTCGACGCCTTCGCGACGGCCGCGCCGCGCGCGCCGCAGGCGCGGCTGGCCATCGTCGGCGACGGGCGCGACAGCGAGCATGGCCGGATGCTGGCCGATCGCGCGGCTGCGCTGGGCCTGAGCGATCGGGTGCGCTTTCTCGGCCTGCGCCGCGACGTGCCCCGCCTGCTGCACGGCGCAGACCTGTTCGTCAGCGCCTCGCACTGGGAGGGGGCGCCGGTCTCGCTGCTCGAGGCGATGATCAACGGGCTGCCCTGCCTGATGACCGACGTCGGCGACAACCGTCTCGCGCTCGAGGGCGTGGGCTGCCCCGTGCCCGCTGCGCAGGATGTGGCGGGCTATGCGGCGGCGCTGGAGACCGCGCTGCGCGACCCCGCCGCGCGCGCCGCCTGGGGGGACGCGGCGCGCGCGCGGGTCGCGGCGCAGTTTGGCGTCGGCCCCTGGGTGGACCGCCTGCTCGGCCTCTATGCGCAGGACGTCCCGCGCCGCGGCTGGCGCGCGCCGGTTGAAGACGCGGCCGCCGGAGGCGCGGCTGTCGAAGGCGTGGACGCGCGCACGGCCAGGCGCGCCGCCGCGCATGTCGCCGCGCATGTCGCCGGGGTCAGCTGATGCGCGTCGTGATGCTGATCACCTCGTATCACCCCATCGTCGGCGGGGCGGAGAAGCAGCTCGCTCAGGTCGCCGCGCTGATGCGGGCGGAAGGGGTGGAGGTGCATATCGTCACCCGCATCCACCGCGGGCTGGCGGCGCGCGAGGATGTCGGCGGCGCGCCGGTCCACCGCGTCGGCGCGGCGGGCCTGCCCAAGCCGCTGGCGGCGGCGGCGTTTCTGGCCGGCGCCGTGCGCCGCGCCGTGGCGCTGAAGCCCGACGTGCTGCACTGCCACTCGCTGTGGTCGCCCGCCGTCGCCGGGGCGCTCGCCCGGCGGCTGACCGGGGCGCCGCTGGTCGCCAAGCCGATGCGCGGCGGCGAGGCGACCAAGATCGCCGGCACGCCGTTCGGACGAACCCGGCTGGCATGGCTGACGCGCGCCGTCGATCGCTTCGTCGTGATCAGCCGCGAGATCGACGACGAACTGGCCGGCTTCGGCGCGCCTGAGGCCAGGCGCGTCTTCATCCCCAATGGCGTGGATCTGTCGCGGTTCGAGCCGGCCGACCCGGCCGAGAAGGCGCGGCTGCGCGCCCGGCTCGACCTGCCGGCCGACGCGCCGGTGGTGGTCTTCGCCGGCCGGCTGACCGCGCAAAAGCGCCTGCCGCTGCTGCTCGACGCCTGGGCTGACGTGCGCGCCGCGGCGCCCGATGCGCTGCTGCTGGTGGCCGGGGCCGATCGCAGCGCCGGCGCCGACGACCCCGGCCGGATCGATCCGGCGCGGCTGTCGGCGCCGGGCGTGCGCGCGCTGGGCCATGTCGAGGACATGCCGGCGCTGCTGCGCGCTGCGGACGTCTTCGCGCTGCCGTCGGCGAGCGAGGGGCTGTCGAACGCGCTGCTCGAGGCCTGCGCCTGCGGTCTCGCGGTCGTGGCGAGCCGGGTCGGCGGCGCCACCGATTTCATCGAGACCGGGCGCAACGGCATGCTGGTCGATGTGGACGACCGCGCGGGGCTGTGCGACGCGTTGACGGCGCTGTGCCGCGACCGCGATCTGCGCGTCCGGCTGGGCGCCGCGGCCCGCGAGACCGTCGCCAGGACCTACGACGTTCGGGCGACCGCGACGTCGCTGCTTGCGTTATACCGGAGTTTACGTCTGGCGGCGTGACCGCGTCGCGCCAGCCGCCTGTCAGGAGATATCGCCATGGCCGCCTTCGCCTTTCCGCAGCGCCTGCGCGCAGCCGCGGTCGCCTGCGCCGCCGTGCTCGCCGCCGCAAGCCTCGCCGCGCCCGCCGTCGCCGAACCCTACCGCGTCGTCCCCGGCGATACGGTCGGCCTGTCGATCTACGGCCAGCCCGACCTGTCCGGGCCGCACCGGGTGCGCGAGGACGGCGCGCTCGCGCTGCACCTGATTGGCGTCGTGCCGGTCGAGGGCATGACGCTGAACGAGGTCGAGGGCGCGGTAGCCGAGGCGGCGCAGGCGGCCTTCCGCGCGCCAGTCTCGGTGATCGCCGAAATGGCGGCGTGGCGCGACATCTTCGTGCTCGGCGACGTCCTGCGCCCGGGCGCGCACCCCTTCGCGCCGGGGATGACGGCGATCCAGGCCATGGCGCTGGCCGGCGGCCAGCGGCGGCTGGAGATCGTTGGCGGCGACAGCGCGCGGCGGCTGTCGGACGAGCGGCGGCGGCTGCTGCTGGCGCAGGCGCGTATCGACGAGGCCGAGGCGACCATCGCCGCGATTGACGCCGAGCTGGGCCGGCTCGACAAAGGCGACGGGATCCCCGCTGATGACGCGACGGCCTCGCCGCCAGACGATCCCGCAGCCGCGGACAGCCGCGCGGCGCTGCAGGAGGCGCTGATCCGCTCGCGCCGCGAAGTGGTGGAGCGCGCCATGGACGGCGCGCGCCGCCAGCGCGATCTGGCGCTGGAGGAGGCCGGCCTGTTCGGAGAGCGCCGCGAGATCGTGGCGCGTCAGCTTGCGGCGACCGAGACCAACCTCGCCGACATCGACACGCTCGTCGCGCGCGGGCTGGCGCGGCGCGACCGCCAGCTTGCGCTGTCGGTGAACGCGGACTCTTATCGCGCCGACGCGCTTGAGATTGCCGCCTTCGAGGCGCGCGCGCGCCAGACCGCCGTGACCGCAGACAACGCCGCCGCAGTGGCCCTCAGCCGCTACCGCGAGACCCTCGTGTCCGATCGGCTGCGCACGCTGCGGGATCTGGAAGGGGCGACCATCGAGTTCGCCACCAGCCTCGAATACCTCCAGATCTACGGCGACGCGAGCGACGTCATCCCCTCGCTGCTCCCGCCGACGCTGCGGCTGGAGCTGGTGCGCGGCGGCGAGCGGATCGAGGCGGACGAACTGACCGCGCTGCGCCCCGGCGACGTGCTGCAAGTCTCCTTCGCGGCGCCGACGCCGTGATCGCCGGGGGAGCGCCTTCGCGGGTGCGAAAGGATCCCGCCCGATACCGCTTGACGCGAGGGATCGCCGCGCCGATTAATGCGCCGAAAGTGTGGAGATTTGTGGTTTGAGTCAGATGCGATCACACACCAAGCCGTCCTTCAGGCTCAGCACCTTGGCTAGGGGCTGACGGCATGTCGCCCCGCAACCTCGTCGACAAGAGCGTCACCAACATCTTCTGGTCTTATCTGTCGTTCTTCTCGACCAAGGCGCTGAACCTCATCGCGATCATCATCGTCGCGCGATACCTGTCGCCGGCCGAGTTCGGCCTGATGGCGTTCGGTCTGGTCGTGATCGGCTATTTCGAACTCGTTCAGGGCTTCGGCCTCGGCGCCTATCTCATCTCGACGCGCCATGCGCTGCAGGAGGCGGCGGAGGCGGTGTTCGGTTTCGCCGTGACGGTCTCTGCGGCGATGCTGGCGGCGATCTGGGTCTCGGCCGACATGATCGCCGGCTATTTTGGCCAGCCCGACCTTGCCGACATTTTGCAGTTCCTGTCGGTGGCGCTGCTGATCGAGTCCTTCGCTGCAGTACACAGCGCGCTGTTGCAGCGCGAGCTGAAGTTCCGCCTGAAGATCATGCCGGACGTCGCGCGCGGCCTTGTGAAGGGCTTCCTGTCGATCGGCCTTGCGGTTGCGGGATACGGCGTATGGGCGCTGGCCTGGGGCTATGTGATCGGAACGCTGGCCTGGACGCTGACGCTGATCATGGTCAGGCCATGGCGGCCGCGCAGCCTGCCCAAGCTGAGCGTGCTTTGGCCGGCGCTGCGCTATGGCTCGAACATCCTGCTCGGCGGGCTTTGCAACGCGGTGCCGCGCACGCTTGACTCGCTGATGGTGGGCAAGGTGCTCGGCGCCGAGGCGCTCGGCCTCTACAGCGTCTCGTTGCGCATGCCGCAGCTCGCCATCAAGACCTTCGGCATCGAGGCGAGCAAGGTGGTGCACCCGGTGATCTCGGAGATGCAGGGGGCGACGACCGCCGTGCGCGGCTACTATTACGGCCTCGTGCGGTATCTGGCGCTACTGATGTTTCCCCTCGGCGCCGCGCTGGCGGCAATGACCGAGCCGCTGATCCGCCTGCTCTACACGCCGGAATGGCTCGGCGTGGTCGCGCCGATGCAGATCCTGTCGATCGCCTTCGCGCTTTCGACCATCAACATGCTGCCCGGCACGCTCTACAAGGCGATCAACCGCAGCGATTATTTCCTGCTGACATCGGCGATCGGCGTGCCCGCCTTCGTGGCGGTGATGTGGGTCGCCGTGCCGCTTGGCGTCGAGGCGGTGGCACTGGGCCATGCCGTGCTCGTCTTCCTGAACTATGTGCCGAACTTCCTGATCCTGCGCCGGGCGGTCGGCGTCGAGGCCTGGCCGACCATCCGCGCGACGCTGCCGGGGCTGGCCTGCGCCGTGGCGGCCGGCCTCGCGGGGCTTGGCGCGCAGCAATTCGCGCCAGGCTGGGTGCTCGGCAAGCTCCTGCTGGCGGGCGCGGGCGCGCTGGCCGCCTACCTGATCATGCTGCGGCTGCTGGCGCCGGAGATCTTCACCGAGATGCGCCGCCTGATCGGCCGCAAGATCAAGAAAGGTCGGCGCCCGCCTGCCGCGCGCGAGCCTGCCGAGTAGCAAACCCCGCTCGGAACGCCGGACGGCGTCGGCGGTCCAATCTGTCACTGACGCAAGCAGGCAAGGGAATCTCCACGATGGCGCGCAACGCACCCCTGATCATCTTCATCGCATCGATAGCGGTATTGGCCTTCATCGCCGGCTTGATCGTGGTGGACCGCAAGGTGTTTCCCTATCCGCAGTTGCGCGACGGGGTGAAGACGATCCGCTTTGTCGCGGGACAGATGTTCGGAGCGCCATACGTGGGCTTCTTCGACGTCACCGACGCCGCGCCCGTGCCGCTGACCGAGATCCGCGCGCGGCGCTTCCGTGCGCTGGCGCCCGAGCGCATGGGGGCGGAGCGGGTCGTGATCGTCGGCGGGCTGAACCAGTATCTGGACCTGTGTCCGGAGTTTGGCTGTCTCGCCGTCACCATCGACCGCACCGGGGCCGTGGCGACGGCGACGCCGTTCCGGCCTGCCGCGATCCTCGCGGCGGACAGCGCGGACGGAGCCTATCCGCGGCAGGGGCTCGCGGACCGGCCCGAACTGATCATCCGCCCCGTGGGGGCGACGCCTTATCCCGACGGCGATCTTCTCGTCACGTTCCAGTCGATCGGCGACACCGGGGCCTTTCCCTATTCCATGGGCGTGGGGCGCATCGCGCCGGACGGGACGCCGCGCTGGTTCCGCTTCGACTTCAGCCACCACTGGGCGACGCTCATGCCCGACGGCCGCGCGCTGGTCCCCTCGCTCACCGTAGCCGACGCCGAAGCGACCGCGCTGGACGGCGCGCGTCGCGTGCGGCTGCGCTGCGAGTCCGGTCGCCCGATGATCGACCATGTCGCGATCATTGACGGCGCCGGGCAGGTCGTGCGCCGTATCGACATCTTCGAACAGCTCGCCACCGGCCCCTGGAGCATGCGGCTGCAGCAGACCATCGACGGCTGCGACCCGCTGCACCTGAACTACATCGACATCGTGAGCGCCGACGACGCGCCGGAGGCGGGGCTGGTCGCGGGCGATCTGGTGCTGTCGCTGCGCAACATCAGCGCCGTGGCGATCCTCGACGGGACCAGCGGCGCGGTGAAGCGCGTGCTGGGCGGCAGCTTCGCCCAGCAGCATTCGGTGCATCACCTTTCAGGCTCGAAGCTGCTGATGTTCGACAACTGGGGCGGCGACGCCGCAGGGCGGCCTTCACGGCTGCTGGAGATCGACCTGGCCACGGGGGCCGAGCGCCGCGTGTTTCCGCCGGAGGGCGCCTTCGAGGGCGAGACGCAGTTCTCCCGCGTCGCCAGCCACCTCGACATCTCGGCCGACCGCAGCCGCGCCTTGGTCGCCTTCTCCGAGATGCACCGCGTGTTCGAGGTGGATCTGGCGACCGGCGAGCCGCTGATGGTCTTTGAGGGGCTGCACGATCTCAGCTTGATCGCCGACGCCCCGGCGGCGTTGCGCGGCGCGGCGGCGCGCGGCCGCATCTTCGGAGCATATTACGCGCCCTGAGGCCCGTCGGGCCCCCTCAGTCCGCCGCAGCCTTGCGCGCGCCGCCGACGCCGGGATCGTTCAGCCAACCCGTCTCGGCCAGGCGCTGACCGAGCCAGACCGCGCCGGGGCCGCTGATATGGTGCGAGTCGGAGAACATGAGCTGGCCGTCGTCGCCGAAGAGCAGGCATGACTCGGTCACGGGGTCGCAGAACAGCGCCAGCTTGTCGACATAGTCCACGCCCGGCAGCCGCTCTGCCAGCGCGCGCGCATCTTCGTTGGCGGGGTCGATGGCGGCGCGGCGCAGGGTGCGCCATGCGAAGCCGTTAGCCTGCCGCGCATCCATGCCCTCGCGCAGGGCGACGAAGGCGGCCGAGGAGGCGTCCTTCATCTCGACCAGCCCGACCAGCTTGACGCGCCGCCCCTGCCCGGCGAGCGTCTCGGCCAGCCGCAGCGCGCCGAGATGCGGCGTCACGGTGCTGCGCCGACGCCAGAACGCGCTCAGCACCAGCACGTCCGCCTCGGCGAATTGCGCGCTGTCGCGCAGGCGCAGCGCCTCGTCCAGACAATCACGGTTGGCGTCGCCCGTGTCGCGCGGACCCGAGACGTCGCCCCGCAGGACCCGCTCGAACTGCGGCATGCACAGATCGTCGAGCGGCAGGCGCCGGAACTCGACGCCGTCGAACAACGCCGCGTTGATCATCGCCGCGCCATAGAGGTCATTGGCGACCGAGTCGCCCAGGATGAGCACGCGGCGCGTCGCGGGATCGGCGCCGAACGGCGTATCGGCGGCGGCCTTGAAGGGCCGCAGCAACTCGCTGCGGCTGTCAACAAGCTGGTCCTTGGTGCGGAAACTCTCCCGCAGCGCCGGATCGACGCCGGCGAGCCGGATGCCGGTGATCTGGTCGCTGCGCAGGTGGCCGACGAGGCCGACCGCGCCGAAGGCGGCGACGCC
>Ga0100399_1002342_pt1 | contig 13667 bp, 12 predicted proteins | sample CryGeymeta201523_FD_81545 | JGI IMG/M metagenome (GOLD analysis project Ga0100399, IMG submission 81545) | Groundwater microbial communities from Crystal Geyser aquifers in Utah, USA - Crystal Geyser metaG 2015-23 | ecosystem: Environmental > Aquatic > Deep subsurface > Groundwater | place: USA...
TATTTGAACGCGCCAATTGCCAAACATGCCTGGTTGCCGCCGCTCCACCTCGAAAAAATTGCCTGCCAGTCGTGCCATATTCCGCAACGGAAAGTAAAATCGGCGCTGGTGCAGGTAAGCGATGTTTTTAACCCCGGCACTAAAATCACTCCGCCTCCAAAATATACCTGGACTTTTTACGACCAGAACCTGAACTACTGGAACCACTATGGCGAACTCACCCAGTTTACCGCCAAAGACCAGCCCACCGACCCGTTTTTGCCACAATATGCGTTGTACAAAGGGCAGATTTTCCCGGTGAACGTGGTGCACAGCGCCTGGCCCGCCATTTACACGCCCGGAAAACCCGGTTTGCACCAGCCACGGATGAAAGATATTTATGACATGTGGATGGCTCACAAAGCCGACAACTCAGTTTATCCTGAATTGGCCAACATTAAGGATGATAATGAAGATTTAATTCCTGAATTGAACCGCGCGGAAGAAATTGACGGATTTATTGCGGCAGTTACAAAATGCCTTATAAACAAGGATTACGACCTTTCGGAACGAAAAGTAGTTTGGGTAAACAACGACAGAATGTATTTCAGCAGCACAGAGTTTGAAACGCTGCCCAAAGAAGACTGGGAAGCCTCGCCGTATGCTTCGGTTTACAAATACAGCCATGATGTTTTTCCGGCAAAAGCAGGTTTGGGCGCTACTGGTTGCACCGATTGCCACTCGTTTAATTCATCGTTTATGTTTGCGCAAACCCTGCAATACCCTTTCGATGAAAACGGGAATCCTGTAACAATACCCCAATATAAACGACTTGGAATCTCAGGTTTTATGGCTGCCACAGGCGCAATTCGTGAGAGTATTGTAAAACCTGTTTTTTACTTTGTTCTTGCAGCTTTTATCATTTATTTAATAGCTGGTCTTTTTATCCGAAACCTTGTAAATACCGGACGAATCAACCGTAAACAACGGCAATTGATTGTTTTTCTTGCTTCTGCAGGAATACTGGCAGCCGCGGTTTTTGCATGGTTTGCCGGCGATTTGTCATCGTATATGTTTCCTACACGGCTTTTCCTCGATGCCAATCATTTTATTATCAGCGTGGCTGTTTTAATTGTTGGAATTTTATTTTTTGTGAATGATAAACCAGCCGGAGGGAAAATATTTAAAATCAACCTTCTTTCAGCAATACTACTGGTAACAATTGTTGCCGGGGTTTTCATGCTGGTGAAACTTGATTTTCTTTCGTTGTTGACCGGTCTTGCCTACACAGTTTATGATTTAAGCCTGATTGCCATTTTAATACTCAATATTTTTTATCTCGATAAGATTTTCAATACAACAGCAATTCAAAAATGAAAATAGTACCCGTTTTTCTTCTCACAGGACTGGCGCTGTCTGCTTTTTCGCAAAGCGGTAACCCGGTCAAACCGAAAGGACAGGTTCCTCTGTCTTTTCAGAGGGGAAAATCGGTTTTTGAAATCAGCGGCAATTACAGGTTAAGAGGCGAAGTTCAGCACAATTACAACGTTAAAACCTATGCAACTGGTGAAAATGAAAGTTTTCTGCTGTCGAGGTTGAGGTTGAACCTTGAATACCGCTTTGCCAACCGGCTAAAATTGTTTACCGAATTTCAGGATGCACGGGAAGTTGGCAGTTCATTTACCGATACTGATTTTCAGGATAAAAACCACCCTTTTCACGACCCGTTCGATATCAACAAACTCTATGTTTCGATAATGCCTTCCGACAACCTCGAATTAATTTTTGGACGCCAGTCACTTAATCTTGGCAACCGGCGGGTTTTTGGCCCGGGCGACTGGGGCAACACTGGCCGCTATATTTGGGATGCCGTCAACCTGATTTACAAAAATAAATACTTCAATTCGCAGAATATATTTGGGTACAATATCATCCATCAACCCGATGTTTTTCCAAACCATAACCGCGAGGCAGGGAACACGTTTGCCTCGTTTAACACTATCAAAAATCTGCCATTCCTGCTTGAAATTTTTTACGTGTACAAGTACGATAAAAGTGAAGAATACAAAAGCGAAAATGGAACTTTGGGCAACTTGTCGTCCAATTATCTGGGCGGAAGGTTGTTAAAATCGAAAAATAACTGGAACCTGATGTTTTTGTATTCCTGTCAGTTTGGACATTTCTCAGCCGACCAGGTTTTGGCGCATGGTGTTGCATCACAGTTGACTTATAACATAAAATCAGGATGGCAACCCAAAATCATGGCAACCTACATTTATGGTTCGGGCGATAAAAATCCGGCAGATGGCAAAAGGCAAACCTTCGATGGAATTTATAGCGGCGCCGATACCGATTTGTATAGTTGGATGAATTTTTCGTTCTGGAAAAACGTTCACCAGATCCGTGCCGATTTGGTTTTGAACCCGACAAAACGAATGTCGTTTCGTTCGGAATATCACGCTTATTTTCTTGCCCGGACAACCGATGCCTGGTATTTTCCGGGAAAAGCAATGCGAATTGACCCAACCGGCAATTCAGGAAAATTTGTGGGGCATGAAGCTGATTTTACATTGAATTTCAAACCAACCCGCTGGCTCGATTTGCTCACCGGATATTGTTTGTTCTTGCCCGGTGAGTTTGTTGGGAACACGGGTGAAAGCCAGTTGGCTGCCTGGGGTTTTGCACAATTAACATTTAATTTTTAAACCAATTTAAAATTTACATTATGGAAAAAAATTCTATTTCACGAAAAGTATTTTTTAGCAACTCTTCAAAATTAGTTGCAGGAGGAATTGCAGGAATGGCAGGTATCAACCTGCTTGTAAACGGACAATTGAAAGCTGAAACTTTAAAGCCGGCAACTGCCCAGTGGCCATTCCCTTATGCTATCCTCGATCCTGATGAAGCCAGGGATAAAGCGCATTACCTGTACTGGAACGGTAAAGACTGTGCTTCTGGCGTTTTTGGCGCCTTTACTGAATTACTTTCTTCGGCAGTAGGAGAACCATGGACTAATATCCCGATGGAAATTATGCTATTCGGTCGTGGCGGGGGTGCAGGTTGGGGTTCGCTCTGCGGAACGTTAAACGGAGCGGGCGCTATTATTAGTATGGTAACATCAAAAGCTGACTCTACGGCCCTGGTGAACGAAGTTTGGGGCTGGTATGCCCAAAAAGATTTGCCTTCGAAGGAAGCAAATTCATTTAATTATACCGATAAGAGGTACACCAACCCATTGAAAAGTAATATTTCAGGTAGTGTTTTATGCCATCCTTCGGTCAGTCAATGGTGTTTAGTTGCCAATAAAGAAGCTTCAAGCACAGAGCGAAAAGAAAGGTGCGCAAGGCTGGCAGGCGATATCGCCGCCTGTACTACCAAAATCCTGAACGACCATTACCACAGTACTTTCGTTTCTACTTTCCACGATTCACAGGATGTTTCTGATTGTATGAGCTGCCATGGAAAAAATACCATGACCCACATGGAATGTGTATCATGCCATACTTTTGCCCATAACCAGGCAACAGTAATCGACGATTACAGTATTGGTACATCGGAATATACGCTGGAAAATGCTTATCCAAATCCTTTCAATAATCAAACAACCATTGAGTTTGCCATACCCGGAAACGAAAAGGTTAGGCTTGAGATTTATGATTTGAAGGGCCAACTGGTCAATTCGCTGGTTGATTCTGATTTTATGTCGAATGGAAAGTACCAGATTCAATGGAATGGTGAAAATAACCGAGGTGAAAAAGTCTCGAATGGGATATACTTTGCCCGGTTAACTACGGGGAATTTTATGAAATCAATTAAATTAAATTTTGCCAGATAGTTTATTCTGATTAAAGTTGAAATTACATTTTATGGGTATCAAAAAAAAATATCCGATTGAAATTAAAAACCTTGCAATCTTGCTGGATGCCCTTTCGCATCCGGCAAGGTTGCATCATGTTACCTGGCAAAGCAACCCAACTGAATGTTGCTCAAATTGAAATTTGAAAAAATGCAAAAGCTAAAAAGTAAATCGGAAAAAATAAAAGAAATTCTTGGACTAGGTTCTTCATTGGTGGGAGTTAAGTTTATTTTTTCTGAAGAAGAAATTCCAAACGGAATTGAAAAGTTGAATGGTTACCGCTATTGCCAGGCATTGATGAAAGCCCGCCACGGGGCGCACGTATTGCTTGACGCCGAAGGAATTGCGTGCCCGGCTGCTGCTGCGGCCTTTGGTTTTAAACCGCTTCCCGAACCGTTGAAAAACGGGAAAGGCCTTGTTGGTTTTGGAATAGTTTTCAACATGAGCATGGGATGTTACGGTTGCCGCGATGCCACTGATATTTGCCCCAGCGAAACTGTGTTGGGCTTCCCGTTCAAGGATTTCGCAGGAATTGCCGAACACATTGAAATGTTGGGACAAAAAGCCATTCCAAACTCTCGCGGTAAAAATGCGCTGGCTTTAATTAAAAAGAAGGAGGCGGAAAAAATTTTAGAATCCGACCCATTTCAAAAATAACAGTAGAACACGGATGACACGAATAAAACTGATAAACACGGATTAGTGTAAATCCGTTCAATCTGTGTCATCAGTGAGCAATTAAAAAACAATAACTTAAAAAACAACAAAATGAAACGAATCAGTTTATTTATGATGGTTGCATTGATTACCATTTCAACTGCGGTTTTTTCGCAATCGAAAAACAAATCAATGGAAGTACTCTATTTCAAGGCCAAACAGTGTGCCTGTAGAGCCAGGGTTTGCGATGCGCTCGAAGACCAGATTAAAACTTCAATCGAAAAAGATTTCCCTGGAGAAAAAATCGAATTTAAAAGGGTGTGGCTAAACGAAAAGGAGAATGAAGGCTTAATTGCCAAATACAACGCCAAACCGCAAACCGTAGTGGCTGTAACAACAAAGAAAAACAAAGAAACGATAACGGATTTAACCGAAGTTGTCCACAAATTCACGTTGGATAGAAACCAGGATGAATTTGAAAGTGTGATAAAATCTATGATTGCAGAAAACTTATAACTGAATAATGTTTGAATATCAAATACATTAAACCGGGCTTGTAAACTTGAAGGAAAAATGACAAAACAAAATTTTTAATAATATTAAAATGGAAAACGATAAAATTCACATTGTAAGTTGCAGTGGCGCTTCGAATACGGGAAAATATTCCGACGAAGTTGCCCGTATGCTCATGGCTGGCGGTAATGCAAAAATGCTCTGCCTGGCCCGGTTCTCAATTGATAAACCTTTTGCCGAAAACGCCAAAACCGAAATCGGCAAACTGGTTGTGCTTGATGGTTGCCCCATCAACTGCGCCGAAAAAACAATGCTGGCCAACGGCATTGAAAACTACACCCACATCAACATAACCGATTTTGGGGTTGTGAAAGGAAAAACGCCTTTCGAACGTGAAAAAGCAATGGAAATAGCAGAATACATAAAAGCAAATTAATTTATGAGAACAATTATCAGAATTTCAGTGGCGTTTTTTTTAATGGCGGCAATAACTTCTGTCGGATGTGCCAAAAATTCAGCAAAGGATAAAAAACAATCGCCTTCAACTGAGCAGAAAAAAGACGAGGCAAAGTACAAAGTTACTTTCATCGAACTGGGTTCGGTACGTTGCATTCCCTGCCAGAAAATGCAACCCATCATGAAATCAGTGGAAGAAAAATATGCCGGCCAGGTGAAAGTGGTTTTTCACGATGTTTGGACACCGGAGGGAAAACCTTTTGCCACTATTTACGGCATTGAATCCATTCCAACTCAGGTTTTCCTCGATGAAAACGGAAAAGAATATAAAAGGCATGTAGGCTTTTTCCCGGAAGAAGAATTGGTAAAAGTACTTAAAGAAAAAGGGGTAAAATAGGGAAACGGAACACGAATAACAACGATGATACAGATAATCACAGATTAGTGCAAATCCGTTCAATCCGCGTCATCCGTGTGCAATTAAAAGAAACAGAACACGGATAACACGAATAAGACGGATAATCACAGATTAGTGCAAATCCGTTCAATCCGCGTGTAATTAAATAAATTATGAAACGAAATTGGTTTTTAATATTTTTCATTCTTGCATCATTACAACTATTGGCGCAACAGCCCCCATTTTCGTTAAACCAGTTGCTCGATAGCGCGGTTCAGAATAACTACCTGATAAAGTCCAACGAAAAAAACCGGCTCATCAAACAATCGGAAATCGAGATTCTGCGCAACGAATATTTGCCTGTCGTTGGCGCATCGGCTAGTTTTTCGGTGTGGAAATTTCTATTGCCCAACAAGCAAAAGCTGCTCGGCAACACGCTCACCGATATGTACACCGACATTACAGTCTCGAAAACCATTTACGATTGGGGCGAAAATAAAATGAGAAGAGCGGTGGTTGAAGAAGAGATAAAACTGAATGACGAACTGTTGCGTCAAATCAAAAATACCATTGTTTTGGGGGTTGCCGACACTTATTTTGAAGCGCTGAAATCGGCTTCGGAAATTGAAACCCACCGTAACTCGCTGAAGCAGTTGAACGAACAATTGAAATACGCCGAAAACCTGTATTCAATTGGCAAAGTTTCGGCAGTGGACGTTTTGAAAATCAATGTACAGATTTCGCAGGAAGAAAAGAACCTTGCCAAATCGGAAAGCGCATTAATGGCTCAGCAAATCAAACTCAAAAGACAAAGTTTTATCAGCGATGAAACCAACATCCAAATCGAATCCGTTGGAAAACAGCTTTTTGAAGATTGGAAAGTTCAAATTGTCAATATTCCGGCACTTTACGATTCCACCCTTACGAACCACCCCACTTTGCTTTATTCCGAAGGGGAAGCAATCATAGAATCAACCCAAAAAGAAGTGTACCGGCTACAAAACCGGCCTTACCTCTATTCTTATGGAATTGCCAGTTGGGAGCACGGCTATATACCGTATTATAAAAATTTCAACTACAACATTGGGGCAGGAATCCGCTACACGCTTCCTTACTGGGGAGGTAGTAGTTTTAAATCGAAAATGTTGCAAAGCGATTATCGAATTGAGCAAATCTCAGACAGGAAAAACCAGGCTTTTATTGACATTAAAAAAGAAATCGATATCACCTACAATACACTTGATGACTTGAAAACTGAAGTTACAAACCAGGAAAAAATCATCAGGTTGGCGCGGGAAACCTTAAGAAACGCCGAAATAAAGTACCAGTCGGGACAAGGGGCAATTATTGATGTACTCGATGCCCAGTCTGTTTTAACCGAATCGGAAATTGCCCTCAGCAAATCGGAGCTTGGCTTTTTACAGGCTGTGGCGCGGTTACATTATTTAACCGGAAACGACAATTATCCATTTTCAAATTAACGCTATACACAATGAAATCAGATATAACACTTCTCAAATTTTCCACCTTCGCACTGATTGTTTTTACGCTGTTTTCGTGCGGCCAGTCCAAAAAACAGGCGCCTGCAACCGTGGCCAAAAAAAGTCCTCTGGTAAAAGTACAGCCGGCACAGTCGTCGAAAATGGCAGTTTTTGTTGAAATAACCGGTACCATGGATGCCAACATTTTTACCGATATTAAATCGCCTGCCGACGGAATTGTCGATTTTTTGGCAGCGCGGGAAAACCAGCATGTTAAAAAAGACCAAATTGTGGCGGTGATTAACCCAACCGACCGTGTGGCAATTATTTCGCGAAACCAATTGGAGTTGGACCAATTGGAAAGCAAAATTAAAACGGTTACCCAAGGCTCTGAAGAATTCCAATCGGTTTCAACAGCGCTTGAAAAAGCAAAAAGCAACCTCGAATATGCCCGCAATATGTACCAAACTATTCCGGTAATCTGTCCGATGAACGGATTGGTTACCGCCCGCTGGACTGAACAGGGGAACCAGGTTTCGGCCAAAGATAAAATCATTACCATAAGCGATATGAATTCGCTGGTAATTAAAGCCGAAGCAAACGAACAATATTTCGAAGCCATTAAAAAGGGGAAAAAAATACCTGTCGTTTTAAATGCCTACCCGAATGATTCGTTGCAGGGTATCATCAGCCTGGTTTATCCGCAGGTTGACCCGGTAACGCGAAGCGTAAAATTCGATGTAAGGCTGGTGAACTTCTCAAAAAGCCTGCTTCCCGGAATGATGGCAAACCTCAAAATTCCGGTTTCCGTGTCTGAAAATTTATTGGTAGTGCCCGAACAGTCGGTGCTGGTTTCGCCAAACAACGATAATTTTCTGTTTGTGGTCGATGCTGATAGTATTGCACACCGCAGGATAGTTAAAACAGGGCGTGTTTCGGGCAACAAACTTGAAATTATTGCCGGACTGAAAGAAAACGAAAAAGTAGTTGTTACGGGCCAGGAGATGTTGAAAGACAGCGTGAAAGTGATGATAATGAAGAAGGAATAAATGAAACTTACCAAAGAATCCATAAAACGCCCCGCCGGAACCATCATGCTGATGATTGTGCTCATGGTGGTTGGTGTGGCCGGTTTTTTCAGGTTGCCCACGAACATGCTCCCCGACATTACTTACCCGATGGTAAAGGTTTATGTTTACTGGACAGGCGCAACACCCGAACAAATTGAAAATGAAGTTGCCTCGGTGGTGGAACGGAAAATGGCCACGGTCGATAACCTCGATTATCTTGAATCGACCTCTGAGGAAGGGGTTTACACGCTTTTGGTAAATTTCGATTTCAGTGTTGACCGCGATATTGCCTACCAGGATGTACTGGCCAAAATGGGCCTCATTCGAAAAGAGCTTCCCCAGGAAATTCAGGAACCTGTAATTTTCAAGGCGGACCCGTCGCAATTGCCCGTGGTTGAAATCCTTGTTTCGTCAGAAAACATGAGCCTGACGCAACTCCGTACCTGGGTAGAAAACGAATTTCAGGAAGAATTTGCTTCGGTGAAAGGTTCGGCAGGCACCGCTTTGTCGGGCGGAATGATGCGCGAAATCCGTGTCCATATTGACCCTATGAAATTGCAGGGGTACAACATTACCCTCGACGAAATTGCAAAACGCCTGAAAAACGAAAACGTGGATTTGGTAGGTGGCCGGGTGGTTACCGGGCTGCGCGATTACACCGTTCGCACGTATGGCGAGTTTCAAAATATTTCGGAGATTGAAAACCTCGTGGTCAGCCGTCGCGGTGACAGTCAGGTACTGCTCAAAGATTTGGCCCGTGTTGAAGACCACCACGATTTGCAGCGCATCCGCACCAAATACAATGGTAAAGAAGGGGTGCGGATTTCAATTTTTAAACAAGCCGATGCTAACGCCGTGACTGTTTCGGACCTGATTGCTGAAAGGCTCGAAATCCTGCGCGATGAACTTCCCCCTTCCACGCAAATTGAAATGATTTACGACCAGGCCGAATATGTGCGGCTTGCCACCAATGGTGTGCGCGATGCCATGCTGTTGGCTGCCTTGCTGGTTACATTGGTTACAGCCTTCTTCCTTTCGGGATGGAAAAGGGTTGTTTCGCTGGTGCTGAGTTTACCGGTTACCCTGCTGGGTACTTTCTTTTTTATGGATTTGTTCGGCTTTTCAATCAACATATTCACATTGGGCGGATTGGTAGTTGCCATGACCGTGGTTCTCGACAACAGTGTGGTAATGCTCGAAAACATTACCCGCATTCAGGAAACCGAACCCGAAACCAAAGAACAGATTACAAAAGGTGCTGTGCAAATCAGCGGGGCAATTGTAACGGCCACATTAACTTTTCTTTCACTTTTCGTTCCTTTCCTTTTGGTTCCGGGAATGACTTCCCTGCTTTTCCGCGAACTGGTGATTACAATTGCCATCATTATTTTCTTGTCGATGGTGGTTTCGCTTACGGTTACGCCCATGTTCATGGCATTGTTTTATCCCGAAGGCAAGCCGGTGAAACAAAAACATTCGTTTGTTGCCCGCATTTCCGATGGGTTTATTCGTGCCCTGGTTTTTGTCTATAAACCCATGCTTCACTGGTCGCTGAAATTGCGCTGGCTGGTGCTGCTTGCATTCCTGCTTTTGCTCATTCCGGGTTACAACTTCCTCACAAAAACAGGGTCTGAATTTCTTCCGCAGGCCGATGATGGGCTGATAACCGTAAAATTGATAATGCCCACTGGTACTGCTATGGAAGAAACCGATAAAGTTCTTTCACAAATCGAAAATATTATCTCTCAGCAGGATTACATGAAAGGTTATGCCACGCTTGCCGGCGGCAAGATTTGGGGATTGGTGACCACCGAAAAAAGTTTTGAGGGGGAATTGAACATTGAACTGGTACCTGCCGCCGAAAGGCCCATGAACACCGATGAGTATGTGGAACAACTTCGCCCGGTGGTGATGAAAGCTGTGAAAGCGCCCGGTGCAGTAATTAAAGTTTTGCATACCAAAATGAAAGGTATCCGGCAAACCGGACAATTCGACATTGAACTTGAGATTATGGCCCCGCGCAGCGAACCCATGCAGCGTATTTTCAGCCAGGCAGCAGCAATCCGGACCCGGCTTTCAGGACACGATTATCTTTCAGGCCTCGATATTTCAATCCAGTTGACCAAACCCGAATTTCAGGTTAATGTTGACCGGAAAAAAGCATTTGACCTTGGCCTCAGCTACGAAGAAATCGGGAATACAGTAAAAACATTGGTTGGCGGCACAGTGGCCACCCGTTACAAGGACGGGGCATATTATTATCCCATCAGGGTAATCACCGATGAAAGGGAAATCACCTCTTCAGCCGACCTGCAAAACATTTATATCCAATCGTCAAAAGGGGCAAAAATTCCGCTGGCTGTGGTTGCCGAAGTGGTAAAAGCCACAGGCCCGGTGCAAATCGACCGAAAAGACCAGGACAGGGTAATCAAGGTTACGGCCAACGCAGCCGCCATCAGTGTGGGCGATGCCACAGCCAATATCCGCAAAGTTTTGAAAGATTTGGAATTGCCTGCAGGTTACCGGCTCAATTACGGCGGACAGTCGCAAATGTTAGCCGAAAATATGCAGCAAATGGCCATCATCCTGTTGTTTGCACTTTTTCTTGGCTATGCCGTGATGGTACTTTATTTCGAAAGTTTTCTGAAACCCTTAATCATCATCATCCGAATTCCGCTTTCACTGGCAGGAATTACCTACGCGCTCTATATCACCGGAACACCTTTGAGCGTAACCGCGCTTATCGGGATTATTATGCTCACCGGAATGGAAATCAACAATGGCGTTCTGTTGCTTACTTTTATTGATGAACTGAGAGGACAGGGAATAGGAATTGTTGATGCAATTAAAGAAGCTGCTATTGTTAGGCTGCGCCCGATTTTAATCACCGACATTAACAGCTTGTTTGGTTTGTTGCCCCTCGCTTTGCTTTGGGGCGACGGAACTGAAATGCTTCGCCCAATGGCCATTGTGGTTATTGGCGGGTTGTTGTTTGGATTGCTTCTGGTTTTTATTTTTATACCGGTGGTTTATTTAATTTTGTATGGAAGAAAAGCTGATTTTAAAATAAATCAGATACACAAACAGAATATTACTACTATCAATTAATTACTTAAATTTTTAAATCATGAAAACTACAATCGGATTTATCGGCGGGGGCCGAATCACAAAAATTTTCCTCCAGGCTTTTAAAAATGCAGATTTCGAATTGGAATCGGTAAAAGTATTTGACCCAAATGCTGACACATTGGAAAAACTAACTGCTGCTTTTCCTCAAATTAAAAAATCGGAAACCGCGGCGGCAGCGGCAAGTCAGCAAATTGTGTTTTTGGCCGTTCATCCACCCGTGATGATGGAAACACTGCAAAATATTAAAGATGCAGTAACCGAATCAACCATCGTGGTTTCGCTGGCGCCAAAAATTACGATAGAAAAAATGGCGGCTGTACTCCCAACTAAAAAACTGGCAAGGATGATTCCAAACGCAACTTCTTTTATTAACGAAGGTTTTAACCCGGTAACTTGTGCTGCCGGTTTCGAAGGAAAAGAAAAGAAACAGTTGCTTAAACTGTTAAAAGTTTTGGGTAAAACTTTTGAAACTGATGAAGCAAAACTCGAAGGTTATGCAATCGTTTCAGCGATGCTGCCCACCTACTTTTGGTTTCAGTGGCAGGAGTTGGAAAAAATCGCACTTGAAACCGGGCTTTCAGAAAAAGATGCAAAAAAAGCCGTAAAACAGACATTAAAAAAAGCATTAAAGCTGTATTACAAATCGGATTTAACTCCGGTAGAAGTGATGGATTTAATTCCTATAAAACCTATCGGTGAAAACGAAGCCGAAATCAAAAACATTTTGAACACTAAACTGATTGGGTTGTTTGGGAAAATAAAACCGTAGTTTATGTTGAAAAAATTATTCCGTGGGTGGTGGTTGGTATTTTTGCCGCAGTGTTTGTGGTTGCATTCGCGTTAAAAGACACCATGAACTATACCATCCCGGAAATGCTGAAACAACAGGCTTCTCCCGAATTAACCAGCTCGGGTGAAGCTTTAGTTGACTTGTCGTACAATTACATAAAAAACGGTAGCAATTACGAAGTTACTTTTCTTGAATTTGGCTCAACAGGCTGCCCTGCCTGTAAACGCATGGAAAGCGTGATGGACGAAGTCAGGCAAAAATATCCCGAAAAAGTAAATGTAGTTTTCCTGAATATCCTCAAACCCGAGAACTAGCTTTTAATGAAATATTACGGTATTGCAGTTATTCCTACACAAGTGTTGCTTGATAAGGAAGGGAAAGAGTTTTTCAGGCATTCAGGTTACCTCCCAACTTCAGACATTCAAAAGGAAGTGTTGCATAAAAAAGAGTAAAATAATTTTAAAATTTTTTGTTTTAGTAAAATATTGCCTATCTTTGTAAGCAAATACTTACATACATGGAAAAGCAAAGTACAGAAATCAGGCAGGAACAAATCAAACAGGCAGTACTTGATATTATTTTTACCGATGGGCTGAAAAGCTTATCTACCCGAAACCTGGCCAAACGGATTGGCATGAGCGAAGGCGCCATTTTTAGACATTTTGCTTCAAAACAGGATATTACGCTTTCGATTATCAAAGACGTTCAAACCGATTTTATCGGGTCGTTGCGCGACATTGCAAATTCAAACGCCGAACCGGAAGTACGCCTCAACCGTTTTCTTTGTAAAACTGTAACCTATCTTACTCAAAATAAGGGCATCACCATGCTCATGTTTTCCGAAGCATCGCATAACAATGACGCTGCTTTAAAAAATAACCTCTCGCAAATTTTTAACAACCAAAAAATGTTGGTCAGTAAAATCATCCTCGACGGAATTGCACTTGGAAAATGGGACGAAAGTATCCCGGTTGAAAACGTGGCCATGATTTACATGGGTATTCCCGTATCGCTGAATATCGAATTGGTGCTGAATGGTGGGGAATTTCACATTGATAATTTTTGCAGCAAAATGATGCAGTTGATGCTAAAAATGCTGAATAAATAATTTTTTCATTATAAAGTAAGTAAACGTTTGCATACAATAATTAAAAACAGATAATAAACATGAAATCGAAAATCAGAATTTTGCTGTTACTTTTTGGACTTTTCTCCGCAAACAGTTATGCGCAGGAAGTTCAGAATATCGGTGAACTGTTCGACTCGTTAAAGGCCAGTCCTGCAAACAGGGCCAGTCAGTTTGCCGCTGATAAAGCTTTGCAATACAAGAAAATTGCAA
>Ga0100399_1002343_pt1 | contig 13665 bp, 10 predicted proteins | sample CryGeymeta201523_FD_81545 | JGI IMG/M metagenome (GOLD analysis project Ga0100399, IMG submission 81545) | Groundwater microbial communities from Crystal Geyser aquifers in Utah, USA - Crystal Geyser metaG 2015-23 | ecosystem: Environmental > Aquatic > Deep subsurface > Groundwater | place: USA...
AGTTGATAGAAATATACTCCGCTTGCCAAAATATTTGCCTTAAACTCAATGTCATATTTCGCTGCGATCTTCTCTTCATTAACCAGAGTAGCAACTTCTCTTCCAAGCACATCATACAGTTTAAGCCAAACAAATCCGGCTTTTGGTATTTCATAACTGATTGTAGTCGATGGATTGAACGGATTGTGATAATTCTGAGAAAGTAAAAACTTTGGTTCTGCAATTACTTTTTCATTCGCCACGGAAGTGACAAAACGTTTTTCAATCGCATTCCATAATTCAGTTCGGCTGCCGTCATAGCCTAACGCCCACATTCCAATTCCTTTTAAATGATAAGATTTTGCTAAATCATATTTTAATCCCAAGCTCGAATCGTTATCAAACCAAACTTGATACCAGGTTGTGTCGTTTAGTTTCCATCTGTACCAGGGAGTTTTCTGTGTGTTTTCCCAAAGCAATCCGTACGTTTGTGAGACAGTAACATCATCGCGGAATCGTGTGGTATTGCCATAAGTAACGGTTGCGGAATGAGGTTCTTGAGTTTTGGTTTTCCATTTATTTCCGTAATACGGAACACCGAGAATTAATTTCTTAGGATTACTTTTTATAACATCCGCATATTGTTTGGCTAGAGTGTTCGTAATATTGTAAGTGCCGCCGAGCAACGGGGCGTTTGAATCGCTGTAATCGCTCCACTTACCCGCAAAGGCATAGCCCATAATAAAAATATAATCACATGCATTTGCCAATCCGGCAAGTTTCCAACCGCTCCAATTAACGGCGGGACCGGCAAAAGAAACTTCACAATTTGGAATTGCGGCGTGAAGTGAATCAGTTAGTTCTTTCATAAAATTATTTAGAAGACCGCCGCGGTCAGCGGAATAATATTCTTCAAAATCAATATTCACTCCGTCAAGTTTGTACGTTTCAATTTTATTCTTCAAGTTTAAATATAAATTTTGCTTTGCAGAATCTGAGTTTAAGAGTTGCCGCATTTGTGAAGCTTTAAAATTTGTAGTAGAAAGAATAACTTTTACTCCATTCAGATGAGCTTTATTTATCACATCAGTCCAGGGCCAATAATACGGATTGTGAAGATTGCCAAGACTATCTGCGGCAAAGTTAAACAATGCAATGTGAGTAAGCAAATCAAATCGCAAATAATTTCTTGCCGATTGATATTCCCAATACGGCAGATAACCAAAAACTGACGCCGTTAGTTCGGATTTTTCAAATTGAAGTGGAATGATCTCGGTTTGGTTTTCCGGTACATTTGCTTCCAACATTTTTATGTTGCCGTAGGTTTGTTTATCGGCATTATGAACAGAAAAAAATTGAGGATAACTTTCCGCATAAAAAAAGAAGAGAACGGTTATGAATGTTTTCATCTCTTTCTTTACACTCCGAAAAGTTTTTTGAATTCAGCGGTTTGATTTGTGAGTTTATCTATGATTCCCGTTTCATCTTCGCCGGCTTTTGATTGAAGCGCCTGCTTTGCAAAAACTTCACTTTTCATCACCTCGGTTGAACATGCTTTAGCAAATCCGGCAACTGCTAAATCAGAAGTAATGACCATTAAATTTTTTCTGTTGGCTGCGTTGGAAATATCTTCGCGAATGAGATCATCTGCGGTTTGTTTCTGCGAATATTTTATCTTGAGAAAGTCCGAAGCAATTACCGTTGATTGGAAACCATCAAAATAAACAACGCCTTTATTTTTCTGCGTCTTAAAGTATTTATCCAGCAGAAAAACCAATTGCTCACGCGATGCTTGTTTGTCTTTTTGTTGAAGTGCAAAAAGAGACTTGATTTTCCCCATGAGATTATTGCCGTCAATTAAATATGTTTTCACATTCATCATCTTCCGCTAAAAAAATTATCGGTCTTGGTGATTTTTAAATCCTGCAATTGCGGAGCTTTCACTCTTACTTCCAGGCGGTAACCGGTATATGTACCGATCGGGTTCCAAGTAAAATTCATAAGCCAGCAATGTAAATCTCTACTGATCATAATTTGGGGCGCAGAAAATTGTTTGCCGGTAATATCGTAACTGCCGCTCACACTGAGCTTCCAATATTTGGTTAAACTAATATTTGCCGAACTGCTGATCGTTGAAAATCGCGAGGTTGCATAAGGGTTATAACGCGATTCGCTATAGTTATAATTTAGCGAGATACTCCATGGGATAGAAAAATCCGGTTCTTGCGAATCATACAACCCGCGGTACATTTTATTGTCTTTTTGAAATGCTGCTTCCTGTTGGCTGAGAGTATCCTCCGTTTTATTCTCATCGTTCGATTTAAATTTATCGCCGGATAAACTTGTTGAAACAGAAAAGTTAAAACTTCGTAAGCGCAAAAATCCTTTTCCCTGTTCAATTAAAAATTTATTGATTGCATTCCCCGCTTCATTATAGTCATAAAGCGAATAAGTAGATGATCCGGAAAGACTTAACAAGTCACCAACCTGCGTGCGGTAAGAAACATTAAGATCGGAAAATTTGAGACTATCGGCAACAAAATTATAACCGATACCTGCATTCAAATTTAACAATTGAATTTTATTTTCTTTTGAGGTTGTATCCGTTCTATCCACTAATGTTTTCATCTCAAAAATATTTCCAAGTGAAAAATTCAGGCTTTGCGATTCACCGGAAGGGGCACCTCCGTATATTTCACGCTCATATTTATTGTACTGAATCTCTTCCCCTTTTGAGTTTTTATATGAATCATAGTAGCCCCACTTCGGCTGCGAAAAATCTGGTTGATAATTATATGAAACTGAGGGAAGAATTGTGTGGCGTAATGCGGCAATTCCAAAACTTTGCGGTTGGTAGATGCCGTAAATTTTTGTGGAAGCTGAAACTCCCAGACTAAATGTACGTACAAACTGAAACTGTTTTATATCCGAAGTTACTACAGAGTCTAAACCTGTATAAGGGGAGACAACATTTTCTTTTTTAACTCGCTTGTTGTACCAAAGTTCTCTATACCCAAGATTTGGAGAGATGTTAATGTATCCGAATCTTGGCGATGCGCCGATGTTCAAACTGTGCTGAACACCGCCCCGGATTGCAAGCTGACCGTCTTGCTTTATTCTTCTATTTTGAAATTGATTGTTGTAATTCAAACCGATTAGTTCATACCATTTTTGTTCGCCTACAACTTTCTTTCTTTTGAAAGGATACATTTGCGATTTTGAGAATGAAAAAGTTGGAAGATATTCAGTAATATTTCCGCTCTGCAACTGCTGGTTCCTGCTGTAGCTTAACGAAATGCTGTTACCGGATTCTTCCCAGCTTTTATAGTAATTTGCGTTCGAAACAATATCCTGACGTAAAAGCTGGTTATAATCGGCAGTATTTTGCTGAAAATAATTACCGGACATAAATTCCAAATTAATGTCAAGCCTGGAGGAAGGAGTTATTGTTTGATTGTGAACATATCTGACACGCCAATCTTTTTGTTCATTATAACCAGGATCAGTCCTTTCACCTTTGTGCAAATTTGAAAATGAGGTTTCTAAGTTGCCGGTAAAATCATACCGCTTTAAATAACGAAAACGGGAATTCAAATTGTAACCGCCTTTAGTATAATAATCTGATGTTAAAGCTAAATCCATATAATCGCTGATCGCCCAAAAATATCCGAAGCGGGAAAAATATCTTCCATACCCGGCGCGTTCACCAATGGCGGGCGCCAGCAGTCCTGATCGTCTTCCCGATTCCAACGGAAAAACAATAAACGGAATCGGGATCGGGAAGGGAACATCACCAAACGCGAGCCAAATCCACTTACCGATTAGCTGCTCTTTCTGGATCATTTTCATTTCATTCCCAAAAAAATAATAATGCGGATGTTCCAATGTACAAGTTGAATAAACTCCATTTTCAATAAAGAAAGTTTTTTTATCAACTTTTTTTATTTTTGCACCGGAGTAAGATGCCTGTTCAATTTCCGAAGCGGCATAAGTGATGTATCCTTTTGTTGTTTTAAAATTATAACGCATGCGCGTTCCCTTATACTCTTCCGCCTTATCAACAAGAACCGGGGCTTCAATTTCTTTGTTCATCGAATCCCGCCCTATTCCAAATGATTCAACATTAGAAGTTTCAAAATCAACAATAATTTTTCCGCTCTTTAATTCGGTATCTTTATAGCGCATATCTCCGCTGCCATAGAGGTGCATTTTCTTTTGGTCGAGGAAAAAGATAATCGAGTCTTTAGCCGATGAATAGATGATGGAATCGATGTCGGTGCTTTTTTTAGTTGAATCGTGCAACGCCAAAGAATCTTGAAGAACTTTGGAAGAATCAGTTGAAAAAACTTTTAGCGAATCCGTTTGCCCAAAACAGGTTATTGCGAAAACAAAAATATGGAGCAAAAAAATTTTCATTTATTGATTTACCAAATGAAAATTATATTGAATAAAAAACAAGTGATGATGCACCTTTAATTCCGGCTTCATTCTTCAATTTTGCCGGAAGTACTTTACAGCGAGATACCAATGATTTTAAGACTCTTTCTTTCAAAGAGTTGCTGATGGTATCGAGAAGCACTTTGCCAAATCCGGCAACGCCGCCGCCGATTATAAAGGTACTAACATCAAGCAGATTGGCAACCGAGGCAAGCGCGAAACCAATATTTTTCCCCAAATTTTTAATCACTTCATTTGCAAACGGGTCTCCAAATTCTGCAGCAATGCTTATAACTTTAGGCGTTAATGCATTAAAGTCATCGCTGATCAATTCAGCAATTTTTGAATCTTGATGCTGTTTCAATTCTTCTTTAACTCTTTGAATAATATAGCCATTGCCGGCATAGGTTTCAATGCAGCCGTAAGAACCGCATCCGCATTTTGGACCATTAATATCAATGGTAATGTGCCCGATTTCACCGGCGGCTCCAAAATCTCCGCGGAATAATTTTTTGTTTAGAATGATCCCGCCGCCAACCCCGGTGCCAAGCGTTATCATCACAAACGACTTATGGTTTTTCCCGGCTCCGAAAATCAGCTCACCAATCGCCGCGGCATTTGCATCATTTTCAACAAAAGTGGCGAGCTTAAAATTTTTTTCAATCAAATGCCCTAACTGAACTTTTCCCCAGCCGGGTATATTCGGCGGATTTTCAACCGTACCTTTTTTCTTTGAAACAATTCCGGGCGAACCGATACCGATCCCTTCAATTTTTATTTCATTCTGGTTGAGCATCTCTTTCAGCCCTTTTTTCATTTGTTTCAATACGGATTCGGGACCACCCTCAGCTTTTGTATCAACAAAAGTTTTTCTAACTATTTTCCCTTTTTCGGTAACAACGCCAAACTTAATATAGGTTCCGCCTAAGTCAACACCGATCGCATATTTTTCTAATTTAGACATGTTACACTCCACTCATTCAATTCAATTTATATTATTTATCTCTGAATTCTTTGTCAACTATTGTTAACTCACCCGGATAGGTGATATTTCCGATCACTGTATTTACAGTTGGCTTAGTAACCACGGATAATCTTGAATTTCCGTTTCCTGTACCTGAGATGTTCAAAGCAAGATTTACAAGTGATTCAAAACCGTGATCTTTTATATTTTTGTAGAGATCAAAATTAATTGAAAGCGGGATGACTGTAGCTTCACCGGTTCCGGGAATGGTTACCGGAGCAGAAATATCTCCGGTCAATATTTCCTTTTCATCTACATAAAGCCGGTACGGAAGTGAAACAAGCGAAGCAGTAGTTGAAGAATAGCCGCCGGTTCCGTCGTTCGGATTTTTCACGTCTATGTTTAGAACGAATGATATTGGCAATGAACCTTTTGTGATTGCAGAGGTAAGTTTTATTGCATCGAACGGGGAAAAATCGCTTAATTTATTTTTCCCGCTTAACTGAATATCTGCCAGTCTCACATTGGCGACCGTACCGAGTTTAAATTTCAACCGCGAAACGTTTACTATTGATTGATAAATACTGCATGAAGCAAATACGAACGATAACAGAACAATGAGCAAAATACTTTTTTTCATAAATTTCTCCGGAATTATTGTGATAATTTTTTTAAAGATTCTTCAATTTTTTTTACGATCAAGTCGGCAACTTTTAGTGCTCGCCAGCCGTCTTCGCCTGAAACGACCGGTTTTTCTTTTTTAATAATTGACTGAAGAAAAAGATCCAATTCATATTTGAGAGCGTTTACTTCAACTTGTTCCGGCTGTTCGTAAATAACAAATTTCTTTTTATCGCCAACACCTATCTCGCCGAAGTTAATATGATCCTCATCAATTTTTTGATCCGAAGAAACGAGACGAAACACTTCCGAAACGCCGGTAATAAAATCAAGTGAAAGATATCCTTCTCTCTGAAAGATTCTCATCTTCCTCATTTTTTTCTGTGAAATTCTGCTTGCAGTTACGTTGGCAACCGCTCCGTTTTCAAATTCAATTCTTGCGTTTGCAATATCAATATTATTTGAAACAACAGCAACACCGCTTGCCTGCACGCTTTTTACTTCGCTTTTTACGAGGCTTAATATTATATCAATATCATGGATCATTAAATCCAAAACGACTGCCACATCTGTTCCCCGTGGATTAAATTGGGCAAGTCTATCGCTCTGCACAAACAGCGGATTTAATTTATATTTTTCCAGAGCAAGCAGCGCCGGATTAAACCGTTCGATATGCCCAACTTGTAAATTCAGATTTTTTTCTCGCGAAAGAAAGACTAATTCTTCGGCTTCATCTAGTAACGAGGTTATTGGTTTTTCCACAAACACATGAATATTCTTCTCCAAACACTTCTTCGCTAACTGATAATGTTCACTGGTAACAGCGGCGATTGAAACCGCTTCAACTTTGCCGAGCAGCTCATCCATCTGCTCGAACGCTTGAGTATGGTTCTCTTTTGCTACGGCTTTTGCGGCTGCAAAATCTGTGTCGTGAACTCCAACAAGTGCTGCATTTTGCAGTTGAGCAAACATTTTTGTGTGAAGTTTTCCCAGGTGTCCGGTTCCAATAACTCCTACTTTAATTTTTTCCATTTTTCACCTTTGTTAAAATTGTGAATCGAGAAAATTTTTAAATGACTCTTTGTCGGGGCAAAGATAATAATCATTTAGAAATTGACGGGCTAAAACTTTTTCCCCCGCGTTTAAGTAATTCAGATAAACAGCAGCTACCGCCGATTTAATTTCTGTTGAAGAGGAGCAATCCTTTGATGAGCCGCTCCACACGCTTTCTAAATATGAAATGATAGGTTCATTCTCCTGAAAAAATAAATCATACACTTGATCATCAACATTGAATAACCTCCCGTCTTCAAACTGCAAACAAGATACGGCTGAAAAATATTCATGCTCAAAGGATGAATAGAGAGAATCGAATTCCGGATTTCCTATGAGAAGCAGCGTCTTATTAATTTCGCTGCAATAGGTTGGTGTTGGTTCATAAACACCGGAGTACAGCGAATCAATTAAACAAAAAGTATCGTTAATAGTGTAAAGAAAAGCAAAATATTTCGGAATTCCATTTACAATTTTTTTATCGCGTATGAGATACTCAGCTTGCGAACCCTCGCTTAAATTAACGAAAAGCTCTTCCGGTTCACTAAAATATTTTTCAAAAATTGCTTCCCCCGCAGGGTTTGTAACTATTAATTTATTGTTTTCCAATTTTGGTTCAAAACCATTTCTTCCTTCGTTCTGTCCAAAATTAACCACACTAAAAAGTAAAAGAAGCCCAAGAGTATGTGTCATTTATTATTTTAAATTTTCTTCAATAATCTTTAGAGTAATTCACCTAAAAAGCCGAAAAGCTGCTGAAATCTGCCATCTTTTATAATGAATTTTTCCTTATTTTTACATACAAACATAAAGATTTTCTTAAACTTACTGAAATACTCATAGATGAATAAAATAATCACTGCTGAGTTTCTTGCAACCGATATTAAAAGGTTTGTTATTGAAGCTCCCAAAATTGCAGCCAAAAGAAAAGCCGGACAATTCGTAATCGTTCGCACAGATCAAACCGGGGAAAGAATTCCTCTTACCATTGCTGATTCAAATATAGAACAAGGAACAATTACTATTATCGTGCAAGGTATCGGAAAAACCACAAAAGCTATTAACCAGCTCAATACCGGCGACTTTTTTTTAGATGTTGTCGGTCCTCTCGGAAAGCCTTCACATATTGAAAACTTCGGAACGGCAATTAGTATCGGCGGCGGGGTCGGAGCTGCAATTGCTTTCCCGACTGCAGTCGCTTTAAAAGAAGCCGGTAACCACACAATCGTAATTAACGGGGCACGAACAAAAGATTTGGTGCTTCTTGAAACAGAATTAAAAGAAGTTGCCGACGAAGTTTACATTACAACCGATGACGGCAGCTACGGTTATCATGGATTTGTTACTCAAAAATTGCAGGAGTTGATTGAAAGCGGAACAAAAATTGATTTCGTTCTTTCCATCGGTCCAATTCCGATGATGAGAGCCGTTGCCAATACTACCAAACCTTACGGAATAAAAACCGTTGTCAGCCTAAACCCGGTAATGGTAGACGGCACCGGGATGTGCGGCGGCTGCCGCGCTACAATTGATAACAAAACTGTTTTCGTTTGTGTTGACGGACCCGAATTTGACGCTCACCTTGTAGATTTCGATCTACTGACAAAACGAAACCGAACCTATAACCAAAGCGAAAAAGCCGCTCTCGAAAAACATCTCTGCAATTATGATAAAGTTTTTTCTGATGCGCTTGTTGAAGAATTAGTAAACCAATAAAGAAAATTTATGCCCGTACTTACAAAAAAAGAAAGAATGCAAATTCCGCGTCAACCCATGCCGGAACAAGCTCCGTTAGAAAGAAATAAAAATTTTTTAGAAGTCAATTTAGGTTTTACAGAAGAACTTGCCCGGATGGAAGCTCAACGCTGTTTACAATGTCCAAAACCGGTTTGCGTTGAAGGTTGTCCGGTCGGCGTTCAAATTAGAGATTTTATTAAATTGGTCGGTGAAGGAGATTTTCTTGGCGCAGCCGCAATTATAAAAGAAGACAATGCCTTGCCGGCTGTCTGCGGAAGAGTTTGTCCGCAGGAAGAACAGTGCGAAGCCAGGTGTGTTATGAGTGCCAAGCATGATGCAGTTGCGATTGGCAGGTTAGAAAGATTTGTATCTGATTATGAACGTGAAAAAATTGGAATCAGAACTCCGCAGGTAAAACCAAAAACCGGGAAAAAAGTTGCTATCGTTGGAAGCGGTCCGGCTGGTTTAAGCTGCGCGGGAGATCTCATTCAGCTAGGACACGATGTGACGGTTTTTGAAGCGCTGCACGAAATCGGCGGAGTTTTAATTTATGGAATTCCCGAATTCCGTTTGCCCAAAAATATTGTTAAAGCCGAGGTTGATGCATTAAAAACTCTCGGGGTAGAATTCCAAACAAATGCCGTAATAGGGCTCACCGATACGATTGACGAACTTTTTGAAAACGGATATCACGCTGTATTTATTGCTGTAGGCGCAGGTCTTCCCTATTTTATGAATATTCCGGGAGAAAATTTTAACGGTGTTTATTCTGCAAATGAATTTCTAACTCGCGTCAATTTGATGAAAGCGTACAAATTTCCTGAGTACGACACACCAGTTTTTGATTGTAAAAATAAAAACGTTGCAATTTTTGGCGGTGGTAACACCGCAATGGATGCTGTGCGAACAGCTAAACGTCTTGGCGCAAAAAATGCTTATATCATGTACCGTCGTTCCGAAAAAGAAATGCCTGCGCGTTTGGAAGAAGTTCATCATGCAAAACAAGAAGGCGTTGAGTTCGTTTTTCTTACCAATCCTTTAGAATTTCTTGGCGATGAAAACGGCTGGCTGCGCGGAGTAAAGGTGCAGAAAATGGAACTTGGTGAACCCGACGCATCAGGAAGAAGACGTCCTGTTCCAATTCCTAACTCAGAATATCGTACCGACCTGGATATGGCGGTAGTGGCAATAGGGAATGGTTCAAACCCGATAATTCAAAAAACTACACCGGACATCTCTTACAACAAATGGGGAAATATCTTAGTGGACGAAGCAACTATGAAAACTTCTAAGCAAGGTGTCTTTGCCGGTGGAGATATTGTTTCCGGAGGAGCAACGGTGATACTTGCCATGGGAGCGGGAAGAACTGCCGCGAAAGCAATCAATAACTACCTAACCAACTCAGAAGCCAGGTAAACAATGATCTGGAAAGAGTTGCTAAAAAAATATAATCGCCCGGAGAATTTTTTTAACCGCGATCTTAGCTGGATCGAGTTTAATCGCCGGGTCTATGAGGAAGCTTTAAATCCGAACATTCCTCTGCTCGACAGGATTAAATTTATTTCGATCTTCTTCTCTAACCTGGATGAATTTTACATGATCCGTGTTTCCGGATTAAAAGAACAAGTTGCTGCCAATGTTAGCGAACCAACCATAGACGGATTAACCCCGCGCGAACAATTGCAGAAGATCGAGAGCTCTCTTAAACCTATGCTGGAATCACTTGTCGAGTTGTGGAAAAATGAAATCCTTTTAGGGCTTAAAAAGGAAAACGTTTTCATCTATGACCTTGGTGAACTGACCGAAGAAGAAAACAATTTGTTAAACGAATATTTCAAAAAAGAAATTTATCCCGTTTTAACTCCGCTGGCTTTTGATCCCGGGAGACCTTTCCCTTACATCTCGAATTTAAGTTTAAGTCTTGCCGTTGTTTTAAAAAATCCGAAGGGAGATAAACATTTTGCAAGAGTAAAAGTTCCGAACGTTTTACCCCGTCTGCTTCGTGTTGATACTATTATCAATCCTCTTAAAAAGAAAGATCAGCGGGAAGAATATTCTGCAAAATATATTTGGGTCGGAGACGTGATAAAAGCAAACCTTCATCATCTCTTCCCAAAGATGGAGATTTTGGAAGCTCATCGCTTCAGAATTACTCGTGATACAGATATTGAAATTCAAGAGGACGAAGCCGATGATCTGCTTCGCGTTATCGAAGAAAACATTAGGCAGAGAAAATTCGGAAAAGTTGTTCGTATTGAAGTTGAAAAAGAGATGCCCGGTTTTATGATCGAAACACTTCTCGAAAATCTTGAAATACAGGAAGATGATCTTCATGTGTACGATGGACCGCTCGGTTTGAGCGATCTTATGATGTTGTACGATCTCCCGCTTCATCAATTAAAAGAAAAACCTTTTTACCCCGTTACTCCGAAGTGGTTTGACGAAGAGGAAGACATCTTTTCGATGATCAGGCAAAAAGATATCCTGCTACACCACCCCTATGACTCGTTTAAACCCGTTATTGAATTCATAAAACAAGCTGCTAACGACCCCGATGTTTTGGCAATAAAACAGACACTTTATCGTGTCGGCTCGAATTCTCCTATTGTAAAATATTTAATTGAAGCTGCCGAACGGGGGAAACAAGTTGCGGTTCTGGTAGAATTAAAAGCGCGTTTCGATGAGGAGAATAATATTTATTGGGCAAGAGAATTGGAAAAAGTCGGTGCTCATGTAGTTTATGGTTTAGTCGGGTTAAAAACGCATGCGAAAATGACGTTAGTTGTGAGGAAGGAATTTGATGGACTAAAACGCTATATTCATCTGGCAACAGGAAATTATAACGCTACAACTGCAAAAATTTATACGGACCTTGGTCTTTTTACTACGGATGCGGAGCTCTGTTCGGATGTTTCCGATGTATTCAATTTTTTAACCGGTTATTCCAAACAGACAGATTTCAATAAATTAATTGTCGCTCCTTTCAACCTGCGAAACACTTTTCTCAAATTAGTATTAAGAGAAATTGAAAATGTGAAAAACGGCAGTGAAGGAAAAATAATCTTAAAGTGTAACGCCATCGTTGATCCGAAGTGCATAGCTGGCCTCTACGAAGCCTCGAACAGCGGTGTAAAAATTGAACTGATTGTCCGCGGAATTTGTTGTTTAGTACCCGGGGTTCCAGGGTTAAGCGAAAACATTTCCGTGAGAAGTGTTGTAGGAAGATATTTGGAACACAGTAGAATTTATTATTTCTACAACAGTGGAAATGAAGAGGTTTATTTAAGCAGCGCCGATTTGATGCAGAGAAATTTAGACGGGCGTGTAGAAACCACGTTCGGAGTTCAAAATGAAAAATTGAAGAAAGTTTTAATTAACAACATTCTTCAACCGTATCTTAAAGATAATACGAAGGCGAGAATATTGAATTCCTCGATGGAATACTCCCTGCTGCAGCCTGAAGAAAACGAAAAAAAATTTAATATTCAAGATTGGATGATGAAGCATGCAGAAAAAGGTGCGAGCAGAATCAAAAAAGCAAAATGATGTTTTTTAATAAGTCAATAAAAGGATTGCACATGCAGATTACAAAAGAAGGAATTCTGAATGCTCTTAAAAGAGTGAACGACCCCGACCTTCATAAAGATTTAGTAACACTAAAAATGATAGACAATATACAGGTAAGCGGAGATAAGGTTTCGGTTGACGTTATTTTAACTACTCCCGCTTGTCCTTTAAAAGATAAAATTCAGCAAGATTGTGAAAACGCAATAAAGGAAGACTTTCCGGAAGCAGCGGAAATTAAGGTTAACATGAGTTCTACAGTTTCTGCACATACAAATGAAGTTAAAGATGCAATTCTTCCGGGAGTAAAAAATACCATTGCAATTGCAAGCGGTAAAGGTGGAGTCGGAAAAAGCACCATAGCAGTTAACCTCGCCGTCGCCCTTGCTAAAGACGGCGCTAAAGTTGGTCTGGTTGATGCTGATATTTATGGACCGAGCATTCCACTGATGATGGGTATAAAAGAAAAACCGCGTATTTATCAAGAGAAAGATACGATGAAGATGCTTCCGCTTGAAAATTTTGGAATTAAGTTAATGTCTATCGGATTTTTAATTGATGACAACGCTCCTGTTATATGGCGTGGACCAATGGCAAGCGGCGCAGTAAAACAATTTTTATCCGATGTGGCATGGGGCGATCTAGACTATTTGATCTTCGACATGCCTCCCGGAACTGGAGATATTCAATTGACCCTCGCGCAAACAATTCCGCTTACCGGTGCGGTAATTGTAACCACACCTCAGGAAGTTTCTCTCATTGATGCACGGAAAGGTTTGAAAATGTTTCACCGGGTAAATGTTCCGGTGCTTGGTATTATAGAAAACATGAGTTATTTTATCGCACCCGATACAGGAATTAAATATGATATATTCGGCAGCGGAGGAGGAGAAAATCTTGCTGTTGAACTTGAAGCTCCGTTCCTTGGCGGTATTCCGATTGATCCCCGGGTACGCATTGGCGGAGATAAAGGGATTCCGATTGTCTTTGATATTCCGGACTCTGTGCATGCGGAAATAATTTATTCAATCGCACGAAATTTGGCGGCTCAAATCAGCATAAGAAATGCTAACGCCACCGAAACGAAAATCGAAATTGTGATGGAAAGTTAACGGTAGTTGTAGTAATGGAAGAAAGAATAAAAAAAGCTCTTGATAATGTGCGCCCATATCTGCAAGCCGATGGCGGCGATGTGGAACTTGTAAATGTTTCAAAAGACGGAATAGTTCAAGTGAAGTTGCTCGGTGCTTGCAGTGCTTGCCCAATGTCTCAAATGACACTGCGTGCCGGTGTAGAGCGTGCGTTAATTA
>Ga0100399_1002354_pt1 | contig 13640 bp, 9 predicted proteins | sample CryGeymeta201523_FD_81545 | JGI IMG/M metagenome (GOLD analysis project Ga0100399, IMG submission 81545) | Groundwater microbial communities from Crystal Geyser aquifers in Utah, USA - Crystal Geyser metaG 2015-23 | ecosystem: Environmental > Aquatic > Deep subsurface > Groundwater | place: USA...
ATGTGCCCACGCCGTGAGGGCCCCACAGCATGACTGGGGTGTGATGGCCTTCCCGTGCGCTTAGAAATTCGCGATCCACTATGGTGGCAAGTTGAGCCGGGCGCATGGCATATTCCTCAATTTAGACTAAGTATAATACTATCTAAATTCAAAGGAAAATGCCATAGGGGAGCGTGCTTTAGCCTGCCATTTGGGCGAAGACTTCGCTCGCCGCCTGTATGGTCTTGTCGATATCTTCCGCGCTGTGGGCGGCGGAAACGAAGCCCGCTTCGAACGCTGAAGGGGCGAGATAGACGCCTTTTCCCAGCATGGAGTGGAAGAACCGGTTGAAGGCGGTCTTGTCGCATTCCATCACTTCGGCATAGCGAGTCGGGGGCGTGGCGCGGAAGTAGAGGCCGAACATGCCGCCGACGGATTGCGCCGAAAACACGATGCCTTTCTCCTTTGCCGCTGCGGTCAGGCCATCGGTCAGCTTGCGGGTTGCTGCGGAAAGTTTGTCGTAGAAGCCCGGCGCCTGCACTAGCCTGAGCGTGGTCAACCCGGCCGCCACCGCTACCGGATTGCCGGACAGGGTGCCGGCCTGATAGACGGGGCCGAGTGGAGCGAGTTTTTGCATGATGTCACGGCGACCGCCAAAGGCCCCGAGCGGCATCCCGCCGCCGATTACCTTGCCGAGCGTGGTCAGGTCGGGAACAATGCCGAACAGGCCTTGGGCGCACTTTGGCCCGACACGGAAGCCAGTCATCACTTCGTCGAAGATCAGCACGCTGCCATATTGGGTGCACAGTTCGCGCAACGCCTTGAGGAACTCGGGCTTGGGCGCGACCAGGTTCATGTTGCCGGCCACCGGCTCGACGATCACCGCAGCGATTTCGTTGCCGATTTTTGCGAAGGTTTCGGCCAGTGCGAGCGGGTCGTTGTAGGGCAGTACCAGGGTATGCGCCGCAGTCTCTGCCGGCACTCCGCCGGAGCTGGGTTGGCCGAAGGTGAGCGCGCCGGAGCCGGCCTTGACCAGCAGCGCATCGGCGTGACCGTGGTAACAGCCTTCGAACTTGATGAACTTGGAGCGTCCGGTGTAGCCCCGCGCCAGGCGGATGGCGCTCATGGTCGCCTCGGTACCGGAGCTGACCAGGCGCACCTGATCCATGCCAGGCAACAGTGAGCACAAGGTCTCGGCCATTTCCAGCTCAAGCGCAGTGGGCGCACCAAAGCTCAAGCCGTTGGCGGCGGTGTCCTGTACCGCCTTGACCACCTCGGGGTGGGCGTGGCCGAGGATCATCGGCCCCCAGGAACCGACGTAATCGATATATGCCTGGCCGTCTTCGTCCCAGACAGTGGCGCCCGCGCCACGCTTGAAAAACACTGGCGTACCGCCGACCGAGCCGAAAGCCCGAACCGGAGAATTGACGCCGCCGGGGATGAACTGGAGTGATTTCTCGAAAAGTTGCTGGTTGCGTGAGGTCATGGTTGTACCCTTTAATGCAATGTATGGTGGATGGATTTTTCGAATAATACCGCAAAGCGGCTGGCTGCGGCTCCGATATCGTCGCTGTCGAATAGCGCAGAGATAACCGCCACGGCGTCGGCACCGGCTTCGATCAAGGGGGCGACGTTATCCGCAGTAATGCCGCCGATAGCGACAACCGGTATATTCAGAGCCTGCTTCGCTTCGTGCAAAAGAGTTAAAGGCGCCACCGCCGCGCCGGGTTTGGTCGGCGACGGGAAGAAACTGCCGAAGGCGACATAATTCGCGCCATGGGCTTCGGCATCGAGCGCCCGTTGCAAGTCATTATAACAAGACACGCCGATGATTTTATCGGGGCCGAGGATCAGTCGGGCTTCGCGCACGCCGCCGTCGTCCTTGCCCAGATGAACTCCGTTCGCGCCGATCAGGTCGGCGAGGCGGATGTCGTCATTGATGATCAGCGGCACGTGGAAATGCTGGCACAGCGCCAGCAATTCGCTGGCTTGCTCGTGGCGCAAGGCAATATCCGCCCCCTTGTTGCGGTATTGCACCCAATGAGCGCCACCCGACAAGGCCTGTTTGACCTGTTGCACCAAACTTTCGGCGTCGGTGCATTCGGGGGTGATGGCATACAGGCCGCTAATCGCGGGCGGCATCATCTTCCTCCCTCGCCCAGAAAAGGCGGTCGGGAATGTGTTGCCCCATACCCGGGCGGAAACTGGCTTTCAGCGTTTGCCAGGTGAATTCCTGGGCTTCTTTCACTGCTTCCGGAATATCCAGGCCATGGGCGATCGAGGCGGCAATTGCTGAAGCCAGGGTGCAGCCCGAACCGTGGTAGCTGCCTGGCAGGCGCTGCCAGCTGTCGCTACGCAACACACCGCTTTCGCCGTAGAGCGTATTCACCACTTGGGGGGTATTTTCATGGGTGCCAGTGATCAGCACAAATTCGCAGCCCATCTCGATGATGCGCCGGGCGCATTCGGCGAGATCCGGTTCGGCATCGCCCTCGTCGTCATCGAGCTGTGCGATCCGTCTTGCTTCCAGGCTGTTGGGCGTGAGCAGGGTGGTCTGGGGGATGAGCATTTCCTGCAAGGCAGTGAGAATGTCGTCGCCAGCCAGTTCGTCTCCCCGACCGGAGGCGATCACCGGATCCAGTATCAGCGGAATATCCGGGTAATCAGCGACCACCTCGGCGATGGCGGCAACATTTTCCACGCTACCGATCAGGCCAACCTTGAAAACCCCTACCGGCATGTCTTCCAGTACGCAGCGCGCCTGGTCGGCAACCCATTCGGACTCTATGGCCATCACGTCCTCCACGCCCAGAGTGTCTTGCACCGTGATGGCGGTGACCACCGACAGGGGGTGGCATCCCATACTCGACAGCGTCAGGATGTCGGCCTGCAAGCCCGCGCCGCCACTCGGATCGGAAGCGGCAAAAGTAAGGACGATCGGGGGTGTTTCACGCGTGTTTGCCATGAGTACGGACGTTGTCATGCCGGAAAAAATCGGGTGGCGCCTACAGGGGTAGGGGTTGATCGAAAGACCGTATCTTAACCTAAATTGATGGGGAGATTCCCGGCATTTTACCGAATGGAGTGATGACCAAGCTCTTTACCTGAAGAGAATTTATTATACAATGGTCGAAAATAGGGCCTTCAGATAAACACTAAAGGCTGATACTATTCTTGGACAGGGTGGATAGTCTTGGGTAAAGAAAAGCTTGGAGGAGGCAAGTGAGCGGAGAAACACAAACCATTGCGGGAACCAAGGTGATGGTGATTGATGACAGCAACACCATACGCCGTAGCGCCGAGATTTTTCTGGTGAAGGCCGGGTGTGAGGTTATCCTCGCAGAAGATGGGTTTGACGCTCTATCCAAGATTGCCGATCATCAACCCGATGTCATTTTCGTTGACATCATGATGCCTCGCCTGGATGGCTACCAGACTTGTGCGCTGATCAAGAAAAACCCAAAATTCAAAGTCACTCCCGTTATCATGCTATCCAGCAAGGATGGTTTGTTCGACCGCGCCCGAGGCAGGATGGTGGGATCCGATGAATATTTGACCAAACCTTTTACCAAGGAAAGTCTGCTTAAAACCGTGGGTCAGTACATGACCCAGCGCAGTGTCAGCTAGAGAGGGAACAAATGGCTATCAATAAGATTATGGTCGTGGATGATTCGCCTACCGAAAGATTCTTCCTTACCGGCTTGTTGAGTAAACAGGGGTACCAGGTGGTTACCGCCGAAAGTGGCGAGGAGGCAATCACCAAAGCCAAGCAGGAAAAGCCTGACTTGATCCTCATGGATGTGGTGATGCCGGGCCTGAATGGCTTCCAGGCGACACGGTCTATCTCCAAGGATGATGAAACCAAGAATATTCCTGTCATCATGTGCACCACCAAGGGGCAGGAAACCGACAAAGTGTGGGGAATGCGGCAGGGCGCCAAGGATTACATCGTTAAACCGGTGAACCAGGACGAGCTGCTGAAAAAAATTACGGCGCTCGGTTGATCCCCGTGCCCATACGTTTCTTGGGGTTTATTCCAATTCTCGATAAAAACGCGAATAATTATTGCATCCTGTAGGAGCGGCCAAGGCCGCTCCCTATCAAAATCATCTTTATTAACGAGAAATGGAATTACAAGGGTAGCAGATGGCAAGAAAAATCAGCTTGCGAGAATTTCAGGAGAGCGTGGTGGCCAAGCTGCAGAGCTTGGCATCTGGCGATACAGCCAGCCCGTCCAAGCTGGGTGTCCAGATTGGCTCACAATTCTGGCTGGTCAATCTTTCCGATATCAGCGAGGCGGTGCCTATTCCAAAGCTGACGTCCGTTCCCCTGGCGCAGTCATGGTTTTGCGGCGTGGCGAATTTTCGCGGCAATCTCTATGGCATTGTTGATTTTTCTCATTTTCTCGGTGGCGTGCCAACGCAATTCGGCGTGGATTGTCGCTTGCTTCTGGTCCATCAGAAATTTTCTGTCAATTGCGGAATCGTCGTCAGTCACATGCTGGGATTGCGCAATCCCGATAAAATGCAACGGGTGGAAATAGAGGGGGAGGCTCCGCCCTGGGTTGCTGCCGAATACCAGGATGAAACCGGACAGCGGTGGCAGGAACTGAACATGCAGGCGTTGACCGGGCACGCCCAGTTCCTGAACGTGGGCCTGTCATAATATTGTTCGGCGGGCGCTATGAACGATCATTTTTGTGAGTTGCAAACAAATTTAGGGATGGAGATTTAAGCATGGGATTCAAGTTGCCAAGTTTCAATCTTTTCAAGGGAAAGCCCGGGCAGGCTGCTCTGACCGGATCGACGACGAGGTTGGGGCTGAACACAACCTTGGTGATGAAAGGGCTCCAGAAAATGGCCGGTGATACGGGGCAGCCCCTGCCGCTTATCGGCGAAAAACCCTTGAAGCAGCAGTTGAAGATGCTGTTCGTCGCGTGGGTCGTTACTGTGATTCTCACTCTTCTTCCGGCGATCTGGTACGGTGTGAACCAGTATATCCTGATGTATCAAATCAGTGACGCAACCACATTGCAGATGTTGTCGCAACGGTTGGCGAAGGCCGGTCAGCAGGCGGCGCAAGGTAGCCCGGTCGCTTTTGCCCAGTTGAAAGCGGCCGACGAGCGTTTTTTCAGGGAGTTAAAGGACCTAGCCCAGGGCGGCGGCGGCGAAGGCCTCATGCCTGCAGCGCCAGCAGCCTTGCAGCCCCTGCTGAAAGACGTGAGCAAGCAGTGGGTGGAAATGCACGGGGACATCAAACAGGTTCTCTCCCAGGAAAAGAACCTGATCGAACTGAGCAATAACGTTGCTGGGGTTAACGCCAGCAGCGAGGCCTTGCTTGAACTTACCGAGCTGCTGGCCGGCCAGCTGATTCAGGCGGGCGAGGGCGTGCGGGAGGTTTCCGCTGCCCGGCAGATGGGGATGGTGACCCAGCGTATTGCGAAAAATGCCAACATTCTACTGCTGTCGGGAAGCGATTCCGACCTCGACGAAGCTTTCCTGCAAGGCAGAAGCCTCGCTATTTTTCGCAATTCTTTGGTGGGTCTGGAAAACGGTACAGGCGGTCTGTTGCTGAAGCCGGCCAAAGACCCTGACGCGCGCGAAATGCTGGGGCAAATCGACGTGGCCACGAAGGATTTCGCCAAGGATGTCGAACAGATACTGAAAAACATCCAGGGATTGGCGGCCGCCAAGGATGCTCAGCGTTCCTTGTTCAAAGACGGCGATAAGATGCTCGACCTCACCCGCAAGCTGACTGACGGACTCAAGAAAAACGCCAGCAGCGGCGTGGTGGAGTCGATTCTGACGGTGATTCTCGCCAGCTTGGCCCTGACCTTCGCCGCGCTGTTCGCCAAGGTGTTGCTCGATGATGCCAAGCGGAAGGCGGCTATCAGCGAGCGGGAAAACAAACAGAACCAGGAGGCGATTCTGCGGCTGCTCAATGAAATGGGCGATCTGGCGGAAGGCGACCTGACCGTGAGTGCGAAAGTGACCGAGGATATCACCGGCGCGATTGCCGACTCGATCAACTATGCGATCGACGAGTTGCGCTCGCTGGTGGTGGGGGTCAACAAGGCGACCGAACAGGTGACCAAGGCTTCCGGGGAAGCGCAGGTCACCTCGGATCAGCTGCTACAGGCGTCGGAAAAACAGTCGCGCGAAATTGAGGAAACCAGTACGGCGGTGCTGCAAATGGCGGATTCCATTAACCAGGTGTCGGCCAACGCCGCCGAGTCGGCGAAAGTGGCGCAGCAATCCCTGCAGGCCGCGGACAAGGGCGCCGTGGCGGTGCAGAACTCCATTGCCGGCATGAACGAGATTCGCGGCCAGATTCAGGAAACAGCGAAACGGATCAAGCGGCTGGGTGAAAGCTCCCAGGAGATTAGCGAGATCGTGGAACTGATTTCCGACATTACCGAACAAACCAACATTCTAGCGCTGAACGCGGCGATTCAGGCTGCTTCCGCCGGTGAGGCGGGACGCGGTTTCACTGTGGTGGCGGAAGAAGTGCAGCGGTTGGCGGAGCGTTCGGGCGAGGCAACCAAGCAGATCGGCGCGATCGTGAAGACTATTCAGACCGATACCCACGATGCGGTGGCGGCTATGGAGCAGAGCACCCAGGGTGTGGTGGAAGGCGCCAAGCTGTCGGATGCGGCGGGCCAGGCTCTGTCCGAGATCGAGCGGGTTACGCGCAGCTTGGCGGATCTGATCGACACCATTTCCAAGGCGACCCAGGCGCAGGCAGAGGCCGCTGGCAAAGTGGCAACGAACATGCAGGATATTCAGGATATTACCAACCAGACCACGGACGGAACCAGGCAGACCGCCGCTTCTGTGGGTCAGTTGACCGAACTGGCTGCCGAGCTGAAAGGCTCGGTGGCGGGCTTCAAACTTGCTTAGGGTTCGTTAATGGATAACTTGAACATTCTGGCCGCACTGGCGGGCGTGCTGCTGCGTTGCCGGTCGCTTGCATGGAACGGCCATGCGGCGCGCCCGGCGTCTTGCATCGCATCCCGCCAGCACACCCATAATTGTCCAAATTATCCATTAACGAACCCTAGGGTAACCGAATAGCATGGCCATCGAGTTGGACATCGGCCCACTGACCTGGGTCAAAGGCGAAATCGACCAGGCGTTGGATCAAGCCAGGCAGAACCTGGCGGGATTCTTTGGCAACCCCAGCGATCTTTCCCCGCTGCGCTATTGCCTGACTCACCTGCATCAGGTGAATGGCGCCATCCTGATGGTCGGCCTGGAAGGGGCTGCGCGCGTTAGCGGTGAAATCGAAAACTTGGTGGCCGCTCTGGAGAAGCAGGAAATCTCTCCCACCTCCGCCAATATCGAAGTCGTTAACCAGGCCATTGCTGCGCTTTCCAAATATCTCTCCAGCCTGCTTGATGGCGAGCCGGATGTGCCGCTCAGGCTCTACCCTGTCTATAAAAGTTTGCACCAGGCGCGGAATGCCTTGGATTTTGCCGAAAGCGACTTGTTTTTCCCGGATTTGTCCGCGCGTGCGCCCAAGGATGGCTATGCGAAGCCAGTGGGCGAGGCCGAACTGCCCGTGCTGGCCAAGGCTGAGCGCGCGCGCTTTCAGTGGGGCTTGCTTAAGTTTCTTCGCGCGCCGGACGACCCGGCGGGGATGGAGGCGATGCGCGTGGCATTGCTGGCCATCGAGCGAGCTCAGAGTTTGCCGGCACAACGCACCTTCTGGTGGTCCGCAGGGGCGCTGATAGAAGGTTTGCTCAACAAGGGGTTGAGTCCCGACGCCGAAGCCAAGCGGCTGCTTGGCAAGATTGATCGGCAGATTCGTAAGCTTGCTGAATCCTCGTCCAAGGTGGCGGAACACCTGCTGCGCGATCTGCTATACCGGGTGGCGCGCAGCCAGCCGGTGAGCGAGCGGATCAAGCAGGTCAAGCAGGTATTCGATCTGGATAGCTGTTTGCCGCAGACGGCCACTGCTGCACAGGTCGACTCGGCTAGGCTCCAACCCCTGCTTCGGGAACTGAAGGAGTTGCTGACGCCAGTCAAGGCATTGTGGTTGAAATTTACCACGGGCCATAAAGAAAGTCTGAAAAATTTGCAGGAGCCCTTGAGCCGGTTGGTAGAAAAAAGCCGAATGCTGGATAACCATCCTTTGCATGGCCTGCTGCGCGAGACGCAAGCGCTTGCCGCAACTCAGCCAGAGCTGGATGGCGCCGTGGAAACGCAGGCGATAGAAGTAGCTACGGCTTTGCTGCTGGCGGAGAATGCGCTGGAGAACTTTGCCCAGTTCAACGATGAATTGGCAAAGCAGCTGGAAATCCAGACCCAGCGCATGTCGGCTGTTTTAAGTGGCCACCCGGAAGAAATCGATGCGGCGGGAGTCCCCCACCTTGGCGACATCAGCCGCAAAGCCCAGGAAAAACTCCTGCTGGCGCAGGTGGCGCATGAAATTCAGGCCAATCTGCGGCGGGTTGAGGACGTGCTGGATGCGTTCTTCAGGGATACGACCAAGCGGGATGGCATTCCCGCTCTGGAACCTGCTCTGAAGCAGATTTCCGGTGCCCTGACCATTCTCGACTTTGTCAAGGCGGACAAGTTGCTTGGCCTCTGTCATTCCAGTATCCAACGCTTTGCCGATCCGGCTTATGAGCCGAGCCCACAGGAACTGGTGGGGGTGGCTGAAGGCTTGAGCAGTCTGGGTTTCTACATTGAAGAAGTCCAGCATGGCCGTGCGGATGCAGAAAGCATTATTAGCCGGGCCCTGTCTCGCCTGACGGGTGAGCCGGAGGAAAAAACGGCTGTTCTGCAAGAAGAGGTCGAGGCCGCGCCCGCAGAGGAGCGCATCGAAGCCGATCTGGATAGCCAAGAACATCTGGTGCAGGAAAACGCCCAGGAGTGGCAAGCTAATTCCGAAGATTTGGCGGCGAATCTGTTCGATGAAGAGCCGGAAGAGCCCGCTGTCTTGGCGGAGATCAGGGTGCCCGTGGCACCTTCGCAAGAAACCGAACGATTGCGGGAGGCCTCCGAGGAAGCGATCGACACCGAATTGATCGAGACTTATCTGGAAGAAGCGACTGAGGTATTGGCTGCCGTCAGCGAGAATCTGCAGGCCAGCCATGAGCGGCCTGGCGACCGCGAGGCGCTAACCACGATCCGGCGCGGCTTCCATACCCTGAAAGGCAGTGGACGCATGGTCGGCCTGACAGATCTGGGGGAGGTCGCATGGGCGGTCGAGCAGGTGATGAACAAATGGCTGCAGGATGAGAGGGCCGCCACTCCCGCCCTGCTGAATTTTATCGGGCAGGCGTGCGCCGCGTTCGAGCAATGGGTGGGACAACTGCAAAGCCAGGGTTCGGCGGTCGTTGAGGCCGATGCCCTGATCGCGATGGCTGAGCAGTTAAAGAGTGGTGAGGAAATAGCTGAGGTTGCGCCACAGGCCAGTGCAACGCCAGCTTCCGTTGAGGAGGAACTCGCATCCATAGAGGAGTCTGCTGAGCCCATTGAAGAAATCAGCCTGCCCAGCGTCGATGTCATTGAGGAGGTTGCAGCCGAAATCGGCACGCCTGCCATGGAACAGCCGCTCGCCTTCGAGCCGGTCGAGGGAATCGGTTTGCCGGTTAAGGATTTCGATTTCATCGAAGAGGGAGTTGCCGCTGAAGAACCCCTGGTTGCTGAGGTGTTTTCCGCCGAAGAAACCATGACGGAAACCGAGATTGTGGTTGGCGATGTCACCCTGCCGAGCGCGCTTTTCGACATTTTCATGAACGAAGCCAAGCAGCGGGTTGCGGTTCTGCGAGAAGAGCTGGCGCGTCTGGAAGATCGGCCGGATCTGCCAATCAGGGAAGATTTCATGCGTGCCGCCCATACCCTGTGCGGCATTTCCCGCACGGTGGGATTACCGGCGCCAGCCGAGTTGGGTTTTGAACTGGAGGAATGGCTCAGGGAAATGCTGGAGCACCCGCAGCCAGCGAATTATAAGCAGGTCAAAGTGACCGGTGACGCAGTTCTCGCGCTGAACAAGATGGTGCAGACGGTCGAAGAACAAAAAATGCCGAAACCGGCAAAGCAGGTTATGCGCTCGCTGCAAGCGTTGGTCAAAAAAGCGCGTGCGGACGGCGAAAAGGCCGCATCATCAGCGCTGGCGGCGCGCACAGCAGCCGAAGCGGTGAAACCAAAAGCCTCATTTCCCGCCGTGGAGAGGCGCGCCGAAGTGGTTCGGACAGCGGCGTTCGAGGTGCCGATGCCGACATCCCGTGATGACATCGACCTGGATATTCTGCCCCTGTTTCTGGAGGAAGCGCAGGACCTGTATCCGCTGGCGGGCACTCAGGTACGTACCTGGCAGGACATGCCTGCGGATCGGCAGGCGCCTCAGGATCTGCAGAGAACGCTGCATACCTTCAAGGGTAGCGCCCGTATGGCCGGCGCGATGCAGTTGGGCGACCTGGTACACAACATGGAAACCCGGGTGGTCGATTCAACGGAGGCAGGGGCTCCGGCTGCCTCCTTGTTCAATGAGCTCTTCGCTTATTTTGACAAGATCGGCGACTTGCTGGATCGCCTGCAGGCCGGGCCAGAGGCTCCAATTTCTACGGAAATTGCAGCGGGTCAACCGGATATCCAGCCACTGGCATCAACGGCAAAACCCGGCGTGCAACAATTGCGGGTGCGTGCCGATATTCTGGACAGGCTGGTCAACGAGGCGGGTGAGATCAGTATCGCGCGCTCCCGCGTCGAAGGCGAGATGCAGGGCTTCAAGCAGTCGCTGCTGGAATTGACGGAAAACGTTATCCGCCTGCGCAACCAGGTGCGCGAGATTGAAATCCAGGCGGAAAGCCGGATGCAATCCCAGGCAAATCAGACCGGCGGCATCGCCGAGGCATTCGATCCGCTTGAGTTCGACCGATTTACCCGTTTTCAGGAGTTGACCCGCTTCCTGGCCGAGAGCGTCAACGATGTCGCCACGGTGCAGCATAGCCTGCTGAAGAGTTTGGGCGAAGCCGATGCTGCGCTGTTGCAGCAGGCACGGCAGAACCGTGAGTTGCAACAGGAGTCGATGCACCTCCGCATGGTGCCGCTGTCCAGCATTGCCGACCGGCTCCATCGCATCGTGCGGCAAACTGCCAGGGAACTGGACAAAAAGGCGAGTCTGGAGATCAAGGGCGGCGAGGTGGAACTGGACCGAAGCGTGCTGGAAAAAATGACTGCGCCGTTCGAACATCTGCTGCGCAATTCCCTGGTACATGGCGTTGAAAGCGCTGCGGACAGGATACTGTCCGGCAAGCCGGAAACCGGGGCTATCCGCATCGAAGCGCGCCAGGAAGGCAATGAAATCGTGTTGACCCTGGGTGATGATGGGGCCGGATTCAATCTGAAAGCGCTTCGCAGGCGCGCAGTCCAAATGGGCAAGCTCCAGGCAGACAGCGACATTTCTCCCGCGCATCTGCTCGACATGAGCTTCGATCCCGGATTTTCCACCGCCCAGGAGGTGACCCAGATTGCCGGGCGCGGTGTGGGTCTGGATGTGGTGCGCAGCGAGATCACCGGTCTCGGCGGACGTGTCGAGGCGGTTCCCGGAGAGCATGGCGGAGCAACCTTTAACATCTATTTACCGCTTACCCTTGCCGTGGCGCAGGCCGTGTTGGTACGCGTCGGCGAAAAAATTTATGCTCTTCCATCGGCGATGGTGGAGCAGGTAAAGGAGTTCAAATCAGCCGGGCTGGAGGCGATTCAGCAGAAAGGCGAAATCGAGTGGCAGAATAATCGCTATCCGCTGTTCTATCTGCCGCAGCTGCTGGGCGATCTGGAGCAGGCGCCGGAGACGCACCGCTACGCCATGACGTTGCTGCTCAGGAGCGGCAACCAGCGTGTCGCGGTGCAAGTGGATGAGATTCTGGGCAACCAGGAAATCGTGATCAAGAATATCGGGCCGCAGCTTGCCCGTATCCCCGGTATTGCCGGGGCGACGGTACTGGGCAATGGCCAGGTCGCGCTGATTATCAACCCCGCGCCGCTGGCGCAGCGCATGGCCATGCAGATTCCCGCCACCAGCGCGGTGGCGCCCACGGTGCCGATAGTGGAAACCGTCGCGCCGACCATCATGGTGGTCGACGATTCCCTGACGGTGCGCAAGATCGCCACTCGCTTGCTGGCGAAGGAAGGTTACCAGGTGGTGACTGCCAAGGATGGTGTGGACGCCCTGCAGCACTTGCAGGAGATTATTCCAGACGTCATGCTGATGGATATCGAAATGCCGCGCATGGACGGTTTCGAATTGACCAAGAACGTGCGCGGCGACCCGCTAACCGCGCATATTCCGATCATCATGATCACTTCGCGCACTGCGGAAAAACACCGCAACTACGCAATGGAACTGGGCGTCAACGCCTATCTGGGCAAGCCTTTCCAGGAAGATGAGTTGCTGGGTCGCATCGCCGGTTTCATCAAGAAGTCGTAACGGGTAGGCGCGTTTTTTGTGTTGTGGGAGCGACCTCCTGGTCGCGATTTTCGCGGCGAGGATCCGGGGGGTTATCCCCCAGAAAGCCCGCATGCGGCGTTGCGGCTCGTCAGCGTGGAATACTACGCTTTCCTCCCCGCGCCTTGCCTGCGGGCTTTCTGGGGGTAACGCGTGTAACACTTAATGCTTAACAGGTCATTAGCCGACCGACCAACTGACCGCTCCGGTATAAGCGGTCAGCAGCACGATGATGCCGAAGCCGATGCGGTACCAAGCGAAGGCGGAAAAATCGTGGCGGCTGATGTAGCGGAGCAATCCCCGCACTGCGAAAAAGGCGCTGACAAACGAAGCCACGCCGCCCACCGCAAACATCCCCAGGTCATCCGCATTCAGCAGGTGGCGATATTTGACCAGTTCGTAAGCCGTAGCCGCGAACAGGGTGGGAATGGCCAGGAAGAAGGAAAACTCCGTGGCCGCCTGACGTGACAGGCCGAAAAACAATCCCCCAATGATGGTTGCGCCGGAGCGCGAGGTGCCGGGAATCAGCGCCAGCGACTGAGCCAGCCCGACCTTCAGCGCATCGCGCCAGCCCATATCGTCCACCCGCTCAACGCGGATGACATGCTGGCGCCGCTCCGCCCACAAGATCAGCAGCCCCCCGACGATGAAGGCCAGCGCCACCGGCACCGGCTTGAACAAGTATTGCTTGATCTTGCTGGCGAACAGCAAGCCGAGCACTGCTGCGGGCAGAAAGGCAACAGCCAGGTTAAGCACGAAGCGCTGCGCATCCTCCTTGCCCGCCCGCAGGCCAGCAGCAACATCAAACAGCCGGGCGCGAAATTCCCAGCAAACCGCAAGGATTGCCGCGAACTGGATGACAATTTCGAACATCTTGCCTTTGTCGTCGTTGAAATCGAGCAGGTCGCCCACCAGAATCAAGTGGCCGGTGCTGGAAACAGGCAGAAACTCGGTAAGGCCTTCGACGATGCCGAGGATCAGGGCTTTGAGAAGTAGCAGGTTGTCCATGCAGGTTTCCGAACGACGAAATTCGACATTATAACGGAATCCGCTACCGATCCAGCATGGGGCTCTCGTTAGTGTCTAGCAGCCTGTCTGACTTGAAGGAAATCGGCTGCAAATCCGCCTGGCCGGTCCATATTTCGCCGCTTTTTTGGTCAATAGAACGACTATTGACCTGCAAAACCGGCAAATGGGGTAAGCAG
>Ga0100399_1002366_pt1 | contig 13602 bp, 10 predicted proteins | sample CryGeymeta201523_FD_81545 | JGI IMG/M metagenome (GOLD analysis project Ga0100399, IMG submission 81545) | Groundwater microbial communities from Crystal Geyser aquifers in Utah, USA - Crystal Geyser metaG 2015-23 | ecosystem: Environmental > Aquatic > Deep subsurface > Groundwater | place: USA...
CGAACGGCAAGACCAGCACCAAGGATTTTACGGCGTCGGTGCTGAGTGGTGCCTATCAGGTCTGCGCTACGCGTGGCAACCTGAACAACCACATCGGAGTGCCATTGACGGTGCTGTCGATGAAAGAAGGTGATACGGCGGCTGTGGTGGAGATGGGGATGAACCACGCCGGCGAGATTGCGCCTTTGTGCCAGATCGCCAGACCCACCATTGGGATCATCACGAATATTGGCACGGCTCACATTGAGCATTTGGGAAGTCGGCAAGGCATCGCCGAGGAAAAGGGCTCACTTGCAAGGGCGCTTCCTGAAGATGGGGTGCTTTTCGTGCCGGCGGGATGTGATTTTTACGACTACTTCAAAGCAAGGACCAAGGCTCGTGCCATCCCGGTAGGCAATGGCCGCGGTCTTGTGCGTGCAGAGAATCTTCGTCAAGACGAAGGTCGAGCGCTGTTTACTCTCGTGATTGAGCACCAACCTGTGGCTGAAGTGGATCTGCCAGTCACGGGAAAGCACATGGTCACGAACGCACTGCTTGCTGCTGGCTGTGGGTGGTTCCTCGGGATGCAGCCGGAGTTGATCGCACGATGCCTTTCGTCAACAGTCCTAACAAGTGGTCGTCTGCGGCGCTACATCAGCGGTGGTATCACGGTTTTCGATGATACCTATAACGCCAATCCAGAGTCGATGGCGGCGGCAATCGATACCTTGGCCGATACGCCGGTGAATGCAGGCGCTCATCGCTATGTGGTTCTGGGGCCTATGGGTGAACTGGGATCCCACGGGCCCGAAGCGCATTTGCGTGTTGGGCGTTATGCTGCCGAGCGTGGTCTGTTGGTGATTGCCGTGGGTGCGGGGGCGGAAGGCATTGCTGAGGGTGCGGGGGATGCGGAATTTTTTGCTGATGGACAAGTTGCGGCTGCTGCGTTGGCCGAACGGGTGACGGCGGGTGACGCGGTGCTTTTTAAGGCAAGTCGGAGTGCTGCCATGGAGCGGGTCATGAACAAAGCATTTCCCTCTAACAACTGATGTTATACTGGATTTACGAATGGTGGCAGGCGGCTTCTGATGCTGAAAAAGTGGCGGGGGTCGAAGGCTGGGCGCACTCAATGAGGTTTCTCAACCTGCTGCAGTATATTACTTTCCGTGCGGCTTTGGGATGCATCATGGCATTCTCCTTGAGCATCATGTTTGGGCCAAGGGTGATTCGTCGCCTGATTTCACTGAAAGTTGGTCAACCGATTCGCAATGCAGAGGAAGTTCACAGACTCGCCGAGCTACATGGCGGAAAGGTGGGAACCCCGACGATGGGCGGAGTGCTGATCATTGGAGCGGTGCTCATATCGACTCTGGTCTGTGCGCGGCCGTTCAATCCATTTGTCGCAGTTTGTGCCTGCTCGATGGGGGCGCTTGGCCTGCTGGGGTTCTGCGACGACTACAAAAAGGTGAAGGAAAAGAAGTCCGATGGCGTCAGTGCCCGGACCAAGCTCTTCTGGCAGTTGGTGGTGGCGCTCGTGGCGGGATCGTTTCTCTATTTTAAAATGGAAGTCTCGGGATTCGGTGCGACACCCGAAATTGTCGAGAAACTGGGCTACACTCCGGGTTATAAGTTTGGTGGGGTGCCGATGAAGATCAGCGAGGTGTCATTTCCCTTGTTCAAGGTGCCGATCATCGATCTGCACTTTCTGATTATTCCTTTCTTCGCTGCGATCATTATCGGGTGCTCGAATGCGGTGAATCTGACCGACGGACTCGATGGACTGGCGAGTGGTTGCACGATTACGGTCTCACTTGCTTACGGCATGCTTGCCTATTTGGCAGGACATCACTTCATGGCGAATGAGTATCTCTCCATTCCCTACAATCAATTCGTCGGGGAGTTGACGGTGTTTCTTTTAGCGCTGGCTGGTGCCGGATTTGGTTTCCTTTGGTTCAACTGCCATCCAGCGAAAGTCTTCATGGGTGATACTGGATCTTTAGCGATTGGTGGTGCGATCGGCACGGCAGCCATTTGCGCCAAACAAGAACTGCTTTTGGTCATCATTGGGGGGGTTTTCGTGATGGAGGCTGTTTCCGTGATGCTGCAGGTTGGGAGCTTCAAGCTACGTAAAAAGCGTATCTTTGCGATGGCACCCATTCATCACCATTTTGAACTCCGTGGTTGGCATGAAAGTCAGGTGATCATCCGTTTTTGGATCATCTCGATCATGCTTGCGCTCTTCGGTCTCGCACTTTTAAAAATTGTCTAATGGATCTCGTCGGAAAAGTTGTCACTATCCTTGGCGCCGGCCGCAGTGGCCGCGCAGCGGCGGCGCTTGCTCTGAAGGATGGAGCAAAAGTGAAGGTTTTTGATTCGGCTTCGAAGATTGAAGGCATGCCGGAAGGCGCTGATGTGTATCCGTCCGCGTCTGTTGAGAACGCTCATGATGGATACGGCGATCTTCTGGTTGTGAGTCCGGGTATTGATACTTTTGGGCCATTGGTTGCGGCCTTCTCTGCCTGTGCCGCCGAGACAATCGGTGAGGTCGAGTTTGCCTGTCGGCACTTCAAGGGAAAGATCATCGCGATCACCGGAACGAATGGCAAAACCACCACTACCGAGCTCGTTGAACGAATCCTGAAGGCCAGTGGTATCGATGCCGTGGCTTGCGGAAACTATGGAGTGCCGGTCTGCGAAGTGGTGATGCGTGAGCCAGTCGCCGAGGCGCTTGCTTTAGAGGCAAGTTCATTCCAGTTGGAGACGGTGGTGGATTTTAAGCCCGACGTGGCGGTATGGCTGAACTTTGCGCCCGATCACATGGACCGCTATCCGACGGTTGAGAATTACAAGGCGGCCAAGCTACGGATTTTTGAGAATCAGACATCGACGGAGCTTGCCGTGATTCGCGAGGGAGAAGACCTGCCGGAGCTGGCCGCGCAGGTGGTAACTTTTTCGACGGAGCATGAGTCTGCGGATTGGTTTTCTGATGGTCGCTTCCTGAAGCATAAAGGCGAAACGGTTCTCGATATGGAGGCAGGTTCTCATCTTCGCGGAAAGCACAACGCCGAGAATGCCATGGCGGCGATTGCGGCTTGTGTTGCGCTGGGCGTTTCGAGCGAAGCCATCGTCAAGGCATTCGATGGCTATGCGCCACCGCGTCACCGTTGTGAGCTTGTTAGGACGCTCGATGGAGTTGAGTGGCTCAATGATTCCAAGGCGACCAATCTTCACGCTTTGGAAAGTGCGCTGCGTTCTCAAACGCGTCCGGTGGTGCTGATTGCCGGTGGTAAGGACAAAGGTCTCGACTATCGTCCGGTGCTGCCGTTGCTTGCGGAAAAGGCGCGGGCGGCGGTGACTTTTGGCCAGATTTCCAACCCCCTTGCCGAGTTGCTTTCGCACGTGGTGCCGGTGGAGCCTGTTCAGACCTTGAGCGAAGCGGTCGATGCCGCGCGGCGTCACTGCGAGAGGGGAAGCACGGTGTTGTTTTCTCCAGGAACGTCCTCATTTGATCAATTTTCCGGCTACGAAGAGCGAGGCAATACCTTCTGTCAGCTCGTTCACAAACTTCATTAATCCTACCCACCCTTATGAAATTCCAAAGCATGCCCGTGAAACGTCGCTCCAAGAAAAAGGGAGCGTTTCGCACGCTGTTCGCCAACGTTGCCAACAAGAGGAGGCGCCAACGCGCTTCGACCGCAGCGATGCCGGCAGGAGATCTCGATGGCGATGTGCCCAACCTCGGTGTGGCACGCGCGCTGGTTGTGATTCTGGTGATCCACGTCGTGGCTATCGCCGGGATCTTTTTCCATAGCCACTGGCTCGACGGTGAGTCCGAGAACGAGGTGGCGGCGGCCAATAAGGCAGAACCCTTGCTGGTGACCGCGTCTTTGAATGTCGGCGAGAGTCTGCCCAAGATTCAACCTGAAGATAAGTTCTATACCGTCGGAACAGGCGATACTTGGGATGTCATTGCAAGGCGCTTGGGCGTTGATGAAAGCGATCTGCGCGAAGACAATGGCGATGTAGAAAACATCAGCCCCGGCATGTATCTGAGAATTCCGCCGAAGAAGATCGTGGCGCTGGAATCCGCGGAAATCGCCAACGTGCGTCAAAGCAGTGGAGGATCGGTGATGGAGACCATTCCCGCAGTCGATAGCGGTCCAGCCATGGTCACCACGGAGGCCGCTCTGCGCGCCGATGCGGTTCCGGCAAGTTCTTCGACGGCTCCGGCTTCTGTGAGTTCCGGCGTCAAAGCCACGCACGTGGTGAAATCCGGGGACACCCTTTGGTCGATCTCGAAAAAATACGGATCCTCGGTGGAGGCCGTGTCGAAAGCCAACGGTATCAACAATGCTCGCCATCTTAAAATTGGCATGCGCTTGACGATCCCCCGGTAATTGAGGTTTCTTAATCAATGGTTCGCTACTGCAACATCGCCCTGTGCACGGCGGTCGCCGCTTTGGTGGCGCTCGGGTTGGTGATGCTTGCGAGTACGAGTGCTTGGGTAAAAGGAGTCGAGGAGCCGTATCACTTTTTCTGGCGTCAGTCCGGGATGGCCGTTTTCGGGGTGATGGCAGCCTTCATGCTCGCTCGCTTGGATCCGAAGCACCTTCGCCAGTGGTGGCCGTGGATTCTAAGTGCCTGCTGTGTCCTGTTGGCACTTTGCTACGTTCCCGGGATTTCGAAGACGATCAACGGGGAGACCCGCTGGATTACCCTGCCGGGCATCGGTCAGTTCCAGCCATCGGAAGTGGCGAAGGCGGTGACGATGATTGCGATGGCGGGATGGTTTGCCCGCTGGCAGACGGAGACGCGCACCTTGATCCGTGGTTTTATCGTCCCGGCAATCCTTCTCGGGATTCCCTTCGCGTTGATCTTGTTTGAAACTGATATGGGAACGGCCGTCGGACTTGGTGCCGCCGGGTTCTCGGTGCTTTTTATTGCGGGGAGTCGCTTGCTCTTCCTTCTACCAATAACTGGGCTTGGGGCCGTGGCCTTTGGTTTCCTCGTAAGATCGAATGACAACCGCTGGGAGCGGATCGAGGCTTGGCTGAATCTTGAAGATCCTCATCACCAGCTCGACAAAGGTCTTCAGCAATGGCGCGCGCTTCTTGCCTTCGGAAACGGTGGTGTCAATGGCCAGGGCCTTGGCAATGGCTTCGAGAAATTCGGTCACATGCCGTTTGCGCATACCGACTTTATTTTTCCCAACATCGGCGAAGAGCTCGGGCTTTGGGGCACGCTTGGAACGGTGCTGTGCTACGTGGTCATCGCGGTGGCTGGCACCGGTATCGGAGTAACGGCACAAAACGTCTTCAATCGCTGCCTTGCGATCGGTCTAACAGCGGTCATTGTCGTGCCTGCGATGATTAATATCGCGGTGACGACGGCCGTGCTTCCCAATACAGGATTGCCGCTCCCATTCGTCAGCTACGGCGGCACCAATCTGGTCTTTACCCTGGCATCCGTTGGATTGCTCTGTGGCATCCACCGGCGGTCGCGGCTGGAGACGGTCTGCGGCGAGCCTTTGACGGCGAACAAGACTTACGAAGTCAGGCTGTGAGCGGGTCTTCGCCCAATCGCCGTAAGCCCGAAGTGCGCTCTCTGATGGTGGGCGGCACGTTTCTTGCGATCGTGAAGCAGATCCATTTGATGACCACGCGCGGAATGGAGCAATTGGACTCTCATCGAGTGGTCTCCCATTTCGGGCTTTAGGGTTTACAGGCTCATCAGGGTAAACATCATCCCCCAAATGAGCACAAACCCTCACCGACTCCGAAGACAGCAGTTTTATCAGAACATGAAGCAGGGTGAAGCCCTGATCCTGTTCGCGGGCGCGGCCCCGAGGAGGAGTGCCGATGCCAGCTATCGGTTCTTCGCTAACCGCAATTTCTACTATTTGACCGGAATCCTTCAGGCAAACAGCGTTTTTATGGCGGTCAACAACGGGGGCGAGATCGAGGAAATACTTTTTGTCAGCGAGAAGAATCTGATGAAAGAGCGCTGGGGAGGACGCCTGATTTCAGGTGAGGAAGCCCTGGAATCCTCTGGAGTCGCGAGTGTTAGAGATCTGGAAGGGTTTGAGCCGATGCTCAAAAACGTTCTGAACACCGGTGCCGTTTCGACCCTATGGTATGATTTCGACAAGTTCGACAGCGGGCTCAGTGACGCCCCCCAAAACCGCCACAGCAAAAGGATCCTCTGCTCTTATCCTTTCGTAGCGTGCAGGAACGCCTATCCTTTGATCTGTGCTGCTCGCACGATCAAGGATGCCGGGGAAATCGCGCACATCCGGGAGGCGTTGACCGTCACCCGCGATGGGATCCATGCCATGATGAATGCCGCAAAGGCGGGCCTGTATGAGTACCAGCTTGAGGCGGTCTTCAACAAGGTGCTGGCCGATGCGGGGGTGCGTGAACCCGCCTTCGCCAGTATCGTTTCCGGAGGGCGGAACAATTTCTACATCCACTATGAGGAGCCCATGGGGATCTTGGAAGGCGGGGACCTGATTCTAACAGATGTCGGGGCCGCGAGGAACCAATACGTCAGCGACATTTCCCGCGCCTTTCCCGTGAACGGCAGGTTCACGACTGAGCAGAAGGAGGTCTACTCGATCGCCCTCAAGGTGAATAAGGAACTGATGGGATTGTTGGTTCCGGGCCAGGTCGCGTTTTCCGACATTGAAGCCCACGCGCGCCGACGGGTGGGCGAGGAACTCGTGGCCGCCGGATATCTTGGTAAGGACGAGGACGTCAGCAAGTATTACTGGCATCCCGGAACCCATCATATCGGACTCGACGTGCACGATGTGGGCCCTGCGGGGAATCCTATCAGACCAGGCATGGTGTTCACAATCGATGTTGGCATTTACATCGAAGACAAGAACATCGGTTTTCGTGTCGAGGACAACGTCGTAATTACCGAGACAGGATACGAACACCTTTCTAACGAGATTGTGCGGGAAATCGACGATATCGAAGCGATGATGAGCTGAGACTAATAGGAGAGCGAAGATTTTGACAGCGTAGCGTCGATGTTGGAACTGAATCTCCTCAGGCTCCAGCCCATAGGCTTTCACCGTAGCTCCACCCCTCGCGAACCGGTTCTTTCACAAAGATATTGAGTTCCGGGTGGTTGGTGATCCTTCCGGCTTTCGCATCCCATTCAATGCGGGTGTTGAAGCGTTGGGCAAGTACCCCGAGCAAAATGATCTCGGTCAGTTTTGTGGAGTAATCAAAATTGGATCCCGGCTCGGGGCCTTCACCCTTGATTGCCCGCAACCACTCCCGGAATGATCCACCCTCAACCCGTGGGATGGTCTCTTTGGGCGAATTGGTCATCCAGCTCTGGCGCACATCTTCCGGGAGAATCAGCGGGGGACCGGCATGGGTGCCACAACCGAGTAAGCCTTGGCTGCCAACCATCCAGCAGGCCCGGCCTTTGTAAGTGGCATTATCCGCTCCAAAGCAGTCGATGCGACCGACTTTGCTCCAGTCCTGTGGCCCGTCGAACCAGTCGAGCACGACCGGTTCACGCTTCCCCTTCGCCGGGAAATGGAAGCGAATGTGGCTACTGGTCGGGATCACGCCTTTCAATGAATCGTCGCGACACACGCTCTCCACCACGGTCGGCGGGTCGAGATCCAGCGCCCAAACCGGCGTGTCGAAGGTATGACAACCGAAGTCGCCAAGCATCCCGGAACCAAAATCGTAAAATGAGCGCCATTTTTTCGGCAAATAATCGACGTAGAAGTCACGTTTGGCCTGAGGGCCTAACCACAGATCCCACGAGAGCCAGTCGGGCACGGGCGATGGTGGCGGCGGCATGGTCTTCGGATTGGCAAAGTGATCGTTGCCCATTTCCGGTCCGTCGTTGCGGGCGTAGACTTGGTGGACATCACCAATCACTCCGGCTTTGTAGGCTTCCACCGACTTGCGGATTCCCTCTCCGGCGTGACCTTGATTACCCATCTGGGTGACCACTCCATACTTGTGCTTGGCTTTCAATAAGGTCCGCGATTGCCAGATGTTGTGGGTCAACGGCTTCTGGGTGTAGACGTGAATGCCTCTCTCCATCGCCATCAGGGTGGCCGCAAAGTGTGTGTGATCCGGAGTGGAAACCACCACCGCGTCGATCTCCTTGTGCATTTTGTCGAGCATTACCCGAAAATCATCATAAAAGGGCTGATTGGTCTGCCAGTTCTTCATGTTTTCCGTGCAGAGCTGACGGTCGACATCACAGAAAGCGACGAGATTTTCCTCTGCACATCCCTGTTCATAGGGCTGACGCGCAATCCATCCGCCCGAGCCGATGAAGGCGATGTTGAGTTTGCTGTTCGCAGACGGGCCGGTCTTGCCAATTGAGAAGGTCGGAAACACCGAACTCGCGGCAATGGCTTGGGTGGCAGAGGTAAGGAAAGTTCTTCTTTTCATGCAATCGGGGAAATCAAGTGGCGACACCCCGAATACGGAGGCATCGCCTGAATTCTTCCCAAGCATTTGTGCCAATGCCACCGCCTTGCGCCAGCGAAAATCCCCATGGCGTCTTGGTGGTAAAACCTCGTCAGATTCACCTCACTCACTCCACTCCCGCAGAAACACCTCCCAATTCGACTCCGCCTCGTCACGCTTGCCCATCGCCTTCGCAACCATCGCTCGGTGAAATGCCGCCCCAGCCTTGATCAAGTGGACACTGGATTCCGGATGGCCTCGCCACACGGGATCTACCTCCAATGGAGAGGCGACAAAGATTCGGTCGATCAAATCCGTCAGCTTCGGACCTACACACCAGATCACCCGATCTTTGATCGCCACCTCACGGAACATCTTTGGCGTTTGGTATTCGATCACCGGCTTATCATCCGTGTTCACGGAATAATCCGCAAGCAAGGCCGCTGCCTGAGTCAGATTGCCGGCATAAAAGAACGGCATCGACTCATCCTCCACAACTACCTGATCAGGCATGGTATTCAACCATTCCAGTCCATCAATCGCACGCTTCATGGATTCCCGATCATGGATCGGAGACACTGGCAATGGCGACGACTCAAGGCGTCCGATCAAGGCCACTTTCTCCTGCCCCGGATGAAAATTATTTCGCCACATCGTCACCTCGCCGAACACCTCAGTCATCGTCTTCGCGATCACGCCGAACTCATGTTCGGTCAACTGATAGAGAGGCAGCCACTGAACGAACACCCCTCCCGGATTCAGGCGCTTGGCCACCACTCGATAGTGGTCGGCCGAATACAAGCTGCCAGCACCACGCCGATAGGGCAGGAACAAGTCGGCATTGATCATGTCATAGCGCGCACTCGACGCCATCAGGTAGTGCCGCCCGTCTTCCGTTAAAATCGTTGAGCGCTCATCTTCAAACAAGCCGCCGAGTAAATGTTTTGGAATCCATTTCTCGGCAGCTTCCACGACTGCCTGGCTGAGTTCGCAGGTCACCACTCGTTTGACATGGGGAAAGCGAAAATCCAGCGCCGCGCCCGCCGATATCCCCGTGCCCATGCCAATGAAGCAAATACTTTCTGTTTCCGGGAACAAGTACAGGGGCATTCGCGCCTGATTTACCTGTTCCACGTAGACAGCCGTCGACCCCAACGCGTATCCTGCATTCACCACAATCGCGCGGTGCCCATTCTTCTTCTCAATGACAGCCACCGTACAATCGCTCTCTTCCCACACCTCGAGTAACTTGGCCGGTTCCCTCCCCTTTACGGAACCCATCACCGGCAAGCCCGAAGGGTCGAGCACCGTAAACAACAAGGCCAGCGCCGCCACACCCGCCACACGACAGGCGATGGCCGCTCTGCCCCAGCCCGCCGGCACCAGTAGCGCGATCACCAGGTAGGCCGCCGTCAGCGCCTTCAAGGTGCTCCACATTCCCCAAGCCGGGAGCAGGAAAAATCCACACAGCAGCGAACCCGCAATGGCTCCTGCCGTGTTGATCGCAAGCAATCGCCCGAGCATTCGGCCAGGCATCTTGAGCCCACGTTCTGCCACCTTCATCAAGAAGGGAAACACCGTGCCAAGAGCGATCACGGTAAAGCCAATGCCACCGACTGCCATCTTGAAAGACTTCCGCAGATGCTGACCCCACGGGTCGATGGTATGAATCGGTTCGAGGTCATTGGTCACATGCATCAGCATCGAAGGACCGATCACCAAAAATCCACCACCGACCACCGCCATCACCGCAAGCGCCAACATTGGTCGCTTGATCAAGCGAGCCACCACCGAACTGATGCCGGCACCAATCGCCAAGCCGATGAGCACCACCATCAAGATGATCGCAAAGGCGTACACCGAGTTTTCATGCACCTGTGCAAAAATGCGCGTCCACACCACCTCCAATGCCAAGACCACGAAGCCCGAGAAAAAGCAAATCCCTACCAATGCACTGCGCCCCCACCACCCGGGACGATCCTCAGTGGGATCATCTTCCAGAGACGTGAGATCCACCACCTCAGCGGGTGCCTCCTGCTTCGCATACTTCCATGCCACGCCACCCACCACCGTAGATAATAGTACCGTGAATGCATAACTGATCCTAAAACCCAGATTGGGCATCAACACGAACGCCGCTGCCCACACCCCCAACGCCGCACCCAGCGTGTTAAGCCCATACAACCATGCTGCCGTCCGACCGAATCGCACGCAGTCACGGATCATCACCTGTCCAATCACTGGCACCGTGCCGCCCATGAAAAATGCCGCCGGAAAAACTAACAAAAGAGCCACTAGCAACTTCGCTCCAAGCATCCAGTCACTGCCGCCGAGCATTCTGTAAAGAGCCGGATAAAGCGACTCAAAGCACAGCAGCAATCCGAAGTAGACGATCGCGGAGGCGGCGATCCCCCATTCCAGCCACGCATAAACCCGCAGTGGACGTGTCGTCGAACTCACCCGGCGTCCCCACCACCAACTGCCGACACCCAGAGCCAAAAAGAACGCCGCCAGCGTGGCCGATGCCGCCTGCGCCGTGTTGCCGAACAGCAGGCTCAGCTGCCTCATCCACAGCACTTGGTAAATCAATCCCGCAAAACCCGACGCAAACACCATTCCTGCCACCGCAATCCTGCTCGGAGGAATACTTTCATCATTTTTTGCAAGCTGCCTCGGTTTCCCCTTCACCCAGCGATCAATAGACCGCTCAGTAATCATTGGCAATCAAGTCTCTTACCCAAAAGGCTACGGAAGGCTTGCTGTCCTTGATCCCTGAGGTCAGGGCAGCTTCGAGCGCCTTTCGAACCAGGGGTGGAGCAAGTTGGCGGCGATGATGGCGGCAGCTCCGAGATAGAAGGCGGGGTGCATTTCATGGTGTTCGCCGAATAGAAATGCGGCGGCGGCGATGCCGTAGATGGGCTCGAAGTTCATGGCGAGGTTGCCGGCGTAAGCGCTGATCTTTCGCAGCAGGTGAATGTGGAACCCTTGCGCGAAAACGGTGCAGAGGGTGGTGAGGATGAGCATCCAGAGCCAGTCGAGGCCGTGGAAGGTTTGCAGGGCGGCGAAGCCGGTGGCTTCAAAGAAGGGAAGGGTGGCGAGGCAGATCAGGCAGGCTCCGGCCATTTCCCAGCCGACCATCGTGAGAGGGTCGCCGCCTTGATTGACAAAGTGACGATTGAGGACGGGGAAGATGGCGGCAAGGAAGGCGGCGAGAATGCCGAGTGCAAGTCCGAGCACGTGGCTTCGCTCGATGCCGGCGATGAGGATAATGCCAGCGAGGACGATGAGACCCAACAGAACTTCGAATGGCCGGATGGGGCGCTTTTCGATGAGCGGTTCGGTGAAGGCGGTGAACAGCGAGATGGTGGAGAGGCCGACGAGCGAGATGGAGACGTTCGAGACCTTGAGCGAGCCGAAGAGCGCGAGCCAGTGGACGCCGAGAATGGCACCGATGCCGAGGAGGATGCACGTTTTCTCCCAGCCGAACCACAACTTGTGGCGACGGACGAAGGCGACCCAGGCGAGGGCGGTGGTGGCGGCGATGAAAGTCCGCCATGAGACGATCACCGGGGCGGTGATCGTCATGAGCCGACCAAGGATCGTCGTCATCGCGAAGATGACGATGAGCAGGTGGAGTTGGAGATAAGGACTCACGCCTCGCCGGCGATGAGGTCGTCGAGGCTTTGACGTTTTCTAACAACTTTGGCGATGCCTCCATCGACGAGGATCTCGGCGGGGAGGGGGCGTGAGTTGTAGTTCGAGGCCATGACGAAGCCGTAGGCTCCGGCGGACATGAGCGCGATGACTTCGCCGGGTTGGAAGTCGGGGAGTTCGCGGTCCTGGCAGAAGAAGTCGCCGCTTTCACAAATCGGGCCGACGACGTCGACTTTGACGCGCTCGCTGCTTGGCTCTTTTAATGGGGCGATTTCGTGGTGGCCTTCGTAGAGGGCGGGGCGGATGAGGTCGTTCATGCCGGCATCGACGATCTTGAAGGTCTTGGCACTGCCCTTTTTCTCGTAGAGGCACTCGGTGAGGAGCACGCCGGCATTGCCGACGATGGCGCGACCGGGCTCGAGGAGGATTTTGAGGCCGAGATCCTTGAGTCTGGGCAGCAGGGCATCGCCGTATTCGGCGAGGGTGAGGGGGCGGTCTTCGTCGGACTTGTGGTTCCACCAATCGACGGTGCCGGAGGCGAGTGAGTCATGATAGACGATGCCGATGCCGCCGCCGATCGACCAGAACTCGATGCCGTGATCGGCTTTGAGCTGGGTGACGAGTGGGCTGACTTTTTCAACGGCTTCGACGAAGGGTTTGATGGAGGTAAGCTGTGAACCGATGTGCATTTGCAGGCCGCGCAGTTTGACGTTTGGCAGTTCTTTGGCGGCGCGGGCGTAGAGCGCGGAGATGGCTTCGAAGTCGACGCCGAATTTGTTCTCGGACTTGCCGGTGGAGATGTATTTGTGGGTCTTGGCGTCGACGTTCGGGTTCACGCGGACGGCGGCGGGGGCGATCATTCCGAGGTCACGGGCGACTTCATCGAGATAGCGGAGTTCCTCGGCGCTTTCGACGTTGAAGGAGTAGATGCCTTGCTTGAGGGCGTATTCGATTTCGCCGCGGGTTTTACCGACGCCGGCGAAGGTGCAGTGGGCGGGATTGCCACCGGCTTTGATGACGCGGAAGAGTTCGCCGCCGGAAACGATGTCGAAGGAAGCTCCTTCGCTTGCCAAGAGGCTGAGGACAGAGAGGTTGGAGTTGGCTTTGACGGCGTAGGCGACTTCGTGTTCGACGCCTTCGAGGGCCTCATCGAGGCGTTTGAAGTGATCGAGGATGGTGCCCGCTGAGTAGACATAGAGGGGGGTTCCGTGTTCCTGGGCGAGGGTGGAGAGGTCGACATCCTCGCAGTGGAGCGAGCCGTTCTTGTAGGCGAAGTCGTGCATGGCGGGGCTTTAGCCGGGGAATGGGGAGTCAGCAAGAGCAGGATTTTCCATCCGTCTGTTTTAACTCTGTCCCGACCACCATCTGAGCCTTGGAATTTCCTACGGATTGTCCAGCAGGTTTTTGAACAAGGATTGCAAGATTTATCAATTGCGGTAGGGACCGCCGTTACCGGCGGCCCCCCGCGCAGATCCTTACGTGAAGAACTACCTCATACGGCTCCTGCCTCAAGTCGGGC
>Ga0100399_1002367_pt1 | contig 13600 bp, 10 predicted proteins | sample CryGeymeta201523_FD_81545 | JGI IMG/M metagenome (GOLD analysis project Ga0100399, IMG submission 81545) | Groundwater microbial communities from Crystal Geyser aquifers in Utah, USA - Crystal Geyser metaG 2015-23 | ecosystem: Environmental > Aquatic > Deep subsurface > Groundwater | place: USA...
AGGGAAACGCCATCCGGCCCGCTGGCGCGCTGGCGGCGGTAGTGGGGAAGGTTGCCCCGCACGGCGCGCCAGGCGGCCAGCAGGTTTTCCGGCGCGGCCACTTGCTCCAACAATCTTTCGCTCATATTGACCTCTTCTCTCTGATCTCACCGCCAAGGACCCCCCAAAGTTCGCGAGCAGTTGCACTGCGAGCCGCCAGCAGTCCAATCGCGAAGCATCCTTTAGGATTGCAGACGGAACACGGTGGGCAAAGCCCTTGGTGTTCTTGTCGAACTACTTTGCGCCTTTGCGCCTTGGCGGTAAAAACCCATTTCTTATTGCACGAGTGCATAGACCGTTCCATCCTGGCTCAATTGGGTGCCCAGCACCACGTGGCCGCTATCCATGAAGAAAACCCAGCGGCAGGCATGTCCGTAAGTTAGGTCAATCAGTTTGCCCTCAGTCCGGGCGCGGCGCACTTCGCGGCGCACGGGAGATGAATCCCAGCGGCCGATCGCCACCACCCGCCCTCCGGCAATGCTCCCGCCCGACCCCACCACGGTAAAGTCACTCATCGCGGCCTCGCTTTCCATCCACAATATCATTGGCCAGCGCATCTGCCAGGCGGTTCTGTTCGCGGGGGATATGGTGAAAAGTAACCCGCTCGAACTGCACCACCAGTCCGCGCAGCCGTACCTGCGCCTGGCGCATGGCCGGAGCCTGCGCCGTTGCTTCTCCGCGCATCTGCCGGACGACCACCTGGCTGTCGCTGTAAACATCCACTTCACGCGGGCGCAGCGGGCGCAAAGACTCCAGGGCAAAGATGATGGCCGCGTACTCGGCTTCGTTGCAGGTCATCCGCCCGGCGCGGCGGCTCCACCAGTAGCGGATCTGCCCATGCTCATCCTGCACGATGGCCCCCAGCCCGCTCTTGCCTCTTTCCGGCCGGATGGCGCCATCCGTGTAGACACAGGCGCGGCGCAGACGAGAAAATAGCCAATTCATGATCACAAACTCCCTGACCAAGGAGCCATTTCCAGATCGATCGCCTGCTTTTGTTCTGCAGCGAGGCTTTCCAGGGCCTTGCGGCCGCGCCGGGTCAGTTCCTCGAGCGCGTTCAGCGGGATCAGGTGCCGCGCCCGGCAGCAGATCGCCAGGTAAGGATCGGCAGTCGCCATGAACTCCCACTCTCTCTGCCCACCTTTGAGCAGCGCCGTCAATGCGGAAGTGTGCGGATCAGCGCACAGGAAATGGCAGGTCTGGAACGAGCGCTGGCCGCCCCCCCGGTCGAAATCCGGCCTGAGCAGCGGCGCCGCGCCCTGGGTCATGGCCGCCAGCAGCGCAGCCGCATCCGCTTCCTGCCGGTGACGGAGCGCTTCCTCCAGCGTGACCTGGTAGAGAGGCTGGAAGAGCTGGCGGCAAAAAGCCAGCAGGCGCGCCTCCAGGGTTTTGATAGTGATCTTCTGCCATCCTTCCAGGAAACGCTGCTCCTGCAGCAGGGTGAAGCGTGCTTCGGCCGGCGGCTTTTGGTGGTGTGAATACGCCCATTCGACCACCGCCTCATCCACCGCGCCCAAGCGAAAGAGCGACTCCGGCTGCCAGGATCGCATTCCCCTGGCCGAAAGCCGTTTGCGCAACTTTTCGAGTCCCTTCTGCAGCCTCTTCACACCCGCGCGGTTCTTCTCCAGCACCTCCAAAAGGGATTGGCAGACCTGGGCGAGGCCTTGGGAAAGCTCATTGTTCATCAGGCAAGCATATTCTCCTTCCAGCGCATGGACACAGGCTTCGCGCAGCAGGATCAGGTTCTGGTGCTCGCGGCGCAGAAACAGCAAGTTGAAAAGGTGCCGGGCGAGGCCGGCCAGCGGCTCGGGCAGAATCTTCATCCAACGCGGCGGCCGGGGCAGGTTCTTCACCGCCTGCTCCAGGGATTGCAGGCAGGCTTCGACACGTGCAGAGTATTGCTCTGCTGTCTCGTCCGAAGCAAAAAATGCCTCCAGGCGCGTCTTGAAAGCCTCTCCCAGTCTCTCGATCACCAGCCGGGAGGCATTCAGCCCGCCGGGGTACAGCGCCGCGTTTTGCGGCAGGGCATCCAACAGGCCGGAAAGTACGTCCATTTCTTCACCGGTCAGTTGCTTTACATTCGACTGCGCCACAGCCCGATGCTCAGGGAAACTTTTCTCGCTATAGAGACGGTCATATTCCCGGATGACCGGCCCCCAGCGTTCCGGCGCTACATCCTCGAAGCGCAAATCGGTAAAATGCACCGACAGATTCGAGCCATCGGCAGCCGCCTGGTATGGCATTCCAGCGCAGCCCGCCTCCAGCCAGGCGCGGGTGGTTTTCAACTGGCTTTCCATCTCGATGGCACTGGCCTCGGCCCGGCGCGGGTCGGCCGCGATTTGTTCCCCAAACTCCACGAAGAGCATGTCCGCGCCCAGGCGCGCCGCGCAGGCCTCGATCAGGGCGGCCGGGTCGAACATCAACACCGTCGCCGCGCCGCTGCTGAAATGCGCCTGCCCTTCCAGCCTGTCTGCCAGGGGAGCCTTGTGCGTCAGATGCTGCGCCAGCCCGCCGGAGAGCATCGCCAGCAGGAGATTTCCAATCAGCAGGCGTAATTCATCCCCATCCTTGACCTCCCACGATCCTTCCTTGTAACGATCCAGGAGATAAACCTGGAAAGGCAGCGAGGAAGCATCGGCCAGTCCCAGCCTGCCGTCTCGCACCGGCGTGCCGCCGTTGTTCGCGGCACGAACGGTGGCGCAGCCCTGCCTGCGGACGGGGTCATCCTGCTGCCGCAGCAGGGATTCGAGATATTCGAGACGCGTATGTACCCGCGCCTCTGCCAGGGATGCCTCCCCGGCATCTCCAAAACTTGCGACGCTGAGGATAAGATAACCGCTGCCATGGGGTTCGTTAACCAGCAGCGATTGGAGCAGGAGCGCCAGTGGAAACAGTTGGCTGGAATCTCTCTCAGCCAGATCCGCCAACAGGAACACATCCAATGGCAGGATGCTTTTTTCACCCAGCCCCACCTCGATCAACCCTTCGTGAGCGCGCAAGTCGTGGAGGGCGGATTCCAACTCGCCTTTCAGCGCGGGAACAGAAGCCAGCAGCCGCTCGAAAACCGGCGTACCAGCCTCCGGCAGGCTCGATGGGGCAGCAGTCCCACAGGGATGCTGCGCGATCGAACTGCCGTTAGTTGGGATCAAATGAAAGCCATCCGGCTGTTCCTGCAACGCCAGGAATCGGGTGGTTACGGCGCGGCGGAGGTCGCTGCGCAGGAAGATGGCCTCGATCTCCGCAGCCGCCTGGCGGGCCATCTTCCCCACGGCGATGACCAGCGCTGGCGTGGTGGTGACCAGAGACGGCATGGACTTTTCGCACTCCTTCTCCATCGAAGCCCTCCACTCACAGCATCCCTAATTGCTGCTGCTTCTCCTGCAAGGCGTGGATCTCATCCTCGTATTGCTTGCGTAAATCGCTATCCGGAGCCATCTTGGAAAGGGCTTGCTTGTACTCAGCGACGCGCTCACTCAGCAGGCGGATGGCTGCCTGATTGCCCATGTTGACCACATTCCGTTCGATCAGTTGTTCAGCCAGGCGCACCAGATCATCGCGCTGTACAAATATGTCTTCAGCCTTTTCTCTTCCCTGATCCAGGCGATTTTCCCGCAGCGGGCGGATGCCGCGCGCAGCGTGCTCCTTTTCTGGATCGAAATAGTAGAAACTGCCGATCTGGATCACATAACCAAAAGCTGCGGCGACAGCGAAGACATGCCGCGCCTCCAGTTTTTCCTCCGGGATGACCTCAACAGCCGAGAACGCTTCTGGAAACACATGCAGTGGATCCAGGCCATGTTTGCGCCGTTCGTCGTAATAGGTTTTGTAATCCGCCATATCGTGCAGCAGGAAAGCCGGCAGGCCGTGCTGGACGCGGGCAAAGTCCACCCGGTGCTTGAAGCCGGTGGATTTCACCTCATACTGCGGGTCCTGCCGGTATTTCTGTGGGATCAGGTCGCTGTGCTCGTCCTCGACGCCGATGATGCTTTTCCCTTCCTGACCCTGGATGCCGCTGTTGGCGTCATACTGCCAGAAAGGATGGCAGTAGCGCACCAGGCGGTCGAACTGTTCCTCGATCCGCCGCGCAGCCTGCCGGCCAAAGTGATCCGTCAGGGCCTGCAGGAGAGAGGTGGTTTCCACCTCTTCACGGAAGAAGGTGTCGGCGTGATCCTGGAACAGGCTGGCCCATTCCTCCTCGCTCCAGGTGGATAGTTTTTCCAGGCTTTCCGCCCTCGTGCGCTGGGCAAATGCGCCGTAGACCGCCGCCGGGTCGAGATGGCTGGAACTCTTCTTGTAGAACTGCTGGATGTAATCCGCGCCCACCGCTTCGACGTTCAATTCGTAGATGCCCTGCTCCGCAGTGGAAGGTTTGAGATTCTCCTGGGCGCGCTCCTCCAGTTTTACCGCGCTGCGTTCCAGCGTTTGCATCAGGCCGGTCAAAACCGCCGCCAGCCGGTGGGATAGATCTCCCAACTGTTCATAGAGATTGGCGGCCTGCCTTTGGGCGTGCAACTGGAGCGAACGCTGGTTGACCTCGTTCATCCAAGATAGACAGTCATTACGGACACGGTTCAGGCTTTCCTGCCAGGATTTGCGCAGCAGCGCCCGCTGCGCGGCCCGCAGGGCGTCGCCGGCCATCGCCCGCAGGCGTTCACGCGCCCGCTGGTATTCCTGTTCGGCCTGGGCAAGGTAGGCCTCGTCAATCCCCTGCTGGAACAGGCGGGCTTTGAATCCGGCCAGCGAACAGGTGGTTTCGGCGACGCGCTCGAGCGTGCCGGCTTCGGCGGTCAATTCGGCTAACACCGCCTGGGCAAAGCGCGCCCCACGCTCGATGGCCAGGTTGGAGATTTCTTGTTGGAGGGCCGCTTGCGCCTGCTGGAGCAGCGCCGCGCCCTGCTCGCCGATCTTGCGCCGCAAGAATTCGCGATCCTTGGCATTGCTTTCTTCCTGCAAAGCCAGCAAGCGGCGGATATCCTCCACAGCCTCGGCCTTGCGGATGGCTGGCACGTTCGAACTGCCCACCTGTTGACCGGCCAGCAGCGACTCGAGAACTTGCTCATCGCGCAGCCGCAGCCTGCCCAGCAAAGCCAGGACGGCCTCCTGCACCTCCTTTGGATTTGGCTCGGCCAGGCAAACCTGGCGGATCATGGCCTGGCTCAGGCGGGCGCCGCAATAGCCCAGGATTTTTTGCGCCGGGTAGATCAGTGAAGCCGCCGCCAGCGAGCTGAAAGCCCGCCGCCTTCCGTGGAATTCCTCGAGCAGCACACTGACGTTGGCATTGAAGCCGCGGATCGCTCCGCCGATGGATGAGCCGGTATCCAGGAAGACCGCCGAGGCGATCATGTTGAAAATGTCATCCTCGGAATTCAACCGGTTGCCAGCCTGGTTGCCCAATTCGATAACGAAATTCATATCGAACGGCTGGGCCGGAATGTTGACCGGAGCGCCTTCGGGGTAAGCGACGTGCCAGGCTGGATTTTCGATCAGGTGATTGCATTCCTTGAACCAGGCGTATGTGTTGGCGCGGATACGCTCACGCTGGATGGGAGTCTCGTTCTTGATCGCCTTGTCCATGATCGAAGGCAGGATGGCAACAGACATGATGGTCGGGTTGGTATCGCGTAGGTAATGGCGGCAGAGATAGGCCAGGTCGAAAGCCATGGAACTCCCCGTTCCTCCGCAGGTGGAAAAGAACAACACCACCCGCACCCCTCCGCGCTCCACCACGAAACGCATCCTGTCATTGCTCATCCGCTCGGTGGCATCAATGTTCTCGATTTGCTGGATGGCTTCCGTTGCCAGGCGGAATTTGTCAATGAAGGCCGGGCCGGCATTGCGGTCGTTGAACATGCGGAAGAGCGCCAGCCGGCCGACCGGGCGCATCTGCCCCGCGCCGCGGTTGATATAGCCGGCCTTCAGGCGCGATTCGTGCGGCCACCAGGCCTTGATGGCCGGGTAATTGTTGATGTTTGCCAGCACCGCATCCCCGTTGAAACCGGCCAGCTCCGCCCGTTCGTGAGGCTGGAACCAGGAAGCCAGGTACGGATCTACGGTGCTGTCCGCGTCCACCCACAGGAAACGCAGGATAGGCGCCTCCCCATAAGCGCGGCGCAGCAGGTTCTTGAGCCGCCAGCCGATTTGCCCCGAACTGGTGCCAAGGAAAATGAACAGGGTGGGTTCGAAACGAATTTCTGTGGTCATTGGGTCTACCTCCTGAATTATTCACCTGTATCGCTCAAGTATTGGAACTCGCGCCCCGCCATGCTGAAGCGATCACCATGGCTGAGGGGGATGGGAGTAAGGATGGCGCGGTAGCTTTTCTTGATCTCTCCAAGCGGCTCGAGCAGGATGCGCGTCCCCTGCGCAGCGCCTTCTCGCTCGATAGTTTTTTCGGCCCGTAGGATGGCATGTCTCTCCGCCAGGCCGCCTTCGGTTATCACCAGGTCGCATGCCTCGCCCCGACCGATGGAAAGGGAATTTTTCCGGAGCGCGGTCAGGTCATCCTCGATGGCATTGGCCATGTTCTCGCCGCTCGGCCAATGGCGCAGCGTGCCGGTGACCGGCGGAGGTAAAGCTGCCTGCCGGATGCGCTGGGCTGCCACCAGCCCGGCGGCGAGAAGAAAGACTAACAAGCCGCCCCATGAGGCGGGCTTTTGGCAGCGCGTCCAGAGAGAAGGAACGTGGTATTGAAGTGCGATTTTCGGGCTGGGGAGAACTTCCACTCCTTCTGCTCCCTCGACCAGCAGGGTCAATTGGCTCTCGCCAGCCAGGAGCGGGTGGTTGGGAGAGGAAAATTCAAGGATAACTTGCTGTTCCTCTGGGCCGACCAGCAGCGAAGAAGGTGACAAGGTCACCCCATCAGCATTTTCGAGTGCGAAAGTGATTTGTTGTGCTTTTGTACTGGAAATATTCACGCTCATCGTAAACCGCCGCGGCGCACTGGAGCAGGCTGCCGGCACTTCTATTCCAGATGTCTGGATAATCAGAACGGGCACGATGGTTACTTGAAACTCTGTTTCAGCGGCCGTGGTGTAAGGCAGTCCTTTATAGAAAGCATCTTGGGGGATGAACGTCACTTTGTAGTTTCCATCTTCCATCGGCATAAAGCCGCCACTGAAAGTGCCATTTTCCTCATTCAATTCCATTTCGTAGCCAGCTCCAGATGGCGCAGTGAGCTGGGCGGTGATTATGCCTTTATCCAGAACAGAAGGGACGCCGCCCTCTAAATGAACTTGTAATTGGATCGGTTGACCTTTGACATCGTACGCGCCGGCCGGCTTGTCAACCACCAGTCGAGGGAAGGATACAATCTCCACCTGGGCAGTCTGCTCGACTGGCACGATCCCCTTCCGCCCTTGAATGTGGAGCGAGTACACGCCAGGCTGCTGCGTGTTGACGTACAGGCGGGTGAAATCCCCATCGTCTGCCACGGCGTCTCCATGCGTGCCATCGTCATAGAACCGATCCAGGCTTTCCTGCGTTCCATCCGGCCGCGTGATCAAAGCCGAGAAACTGGCCTCGCCGATGATTTTCACGGTCTCATCCCCTGTTTCTTCCGTGAGGTTCACCACGATGGGCATCGGCTGCCCGGCCTGGTGGAAACGCGCCGGAGAGATGATCTCGCTGCGCAGGCGGGAATGCAGGATGGCGCGTACCATGACCGCGCCTTGTCCACTCGTGTGGAATTTCCACTCCCCTCCAGTCGGATGGTCACTGGTGACCACCATAAAGCGAGGGTCATCAGCAAGAAAGGCAACCGCCCCTTGGCTCGCGGAGGTGATTTCCTCCCCGCTCGGGGCGAACAACTTTGCTTGCACGTTTTCCGGCTTGATGAGAATGAAACTTGCCTGGGCAATATAGGGTGCCAGGGTCGGTTCGATTTCCAGCGCGGCAAAGCCCGGGGATTGGGTCACGCCGCTGCCAATCACCGTGCGATCCTTGATTTGGCTGAACACTTCCAGGTAAGCATCCAACAGGTCCGCGGCATCATCCGCCGGCACGACCATTCCTCCAGTTTCGGCAGCCAGGCGGTTCAGGAAGGGCGTCTGGGCGGCTGTCGTCAGGGCGATGGAAAGCACAGGCACGCCCAGAGAGCGGGCCGCACCCAGGGCTTCCTCTTCGTAGGCGGTATAAGGCTGGGAGATCTCGGGTTTGCCGTCGGTGAGCAAAACCACCACCGTTTTGCCAGAAGCATTCGTTGTCCCGGTATTGCCCTGGATCATTAGAAGCAAATCCCCGGCATCGAACAGGGCAGCCTTGATGTCGGTATAACCATCCGCTGCCGGGAAGCGGGTATGATCGAGCAATTGGCGTTTATCCGCTTCGCCATGCAGGGTCACCATTTCAGCGGTGAGTTTATCGCTCTGCGTGGAGAAGAGGATCAATCCCACCTGGTCGCCATCATCGAGGAGTGAAATAAACAGGCGCACAGCGGTGAAGCGCAGGTCGGCCGGGTCGCTGGTCTTCATGCTGCCGGAATTATCCAGGATGAGAATGACCGCCACCTGATCCGGCGCGGCCTGTTCAGCCTTGACAGGTTGAGGAAGAAACACCAAGATCAGCGCCATCGTTATCCACACTACCACTACCTTACGCGTTTGCATCTTGATCCACTCCAGCTCTGGGATTCGCCTCAGATCGGGCTTGTGAACGCTTTTTCACCGCTGTGAAGTCTAAATCAAAGGAATTCGCCCGTCATCCCGACCCATCGGGATTTTTCTCCCCAAAATGAGGGATAACAAAAACCAGGTTCCTGGGCGAAACCTGGTTTGGTAGAGAAGCGAGTTGTTTGGGAGTTGTCAGCGTTTCTTGCGCGCCGCGCCGCGCACTGTTTCGAGGTTCAATATTTCTGCCACTTCATAGCGGGTCGGTGTACTGCCTCCACTGACCTGAGGCGGATGATGGCAGGGAAATACCCCATCCGCCCGTGCAATTCGGCCAGCAGCAGTGCAGCAATAAAGTTCAGGGAGGGAAGGTTGACCAGAATCGGCTCGGTTTGCCATTGTTCGGCGGTCAATGGCACGCTCGCCATAAGCGCCTCCAATTGAGGCGGGAAAGGTTGTTGATTGTCAAATTGAACTGGCAGGGCAATCAACTCGGCCACTCTTTGGCTGAGAATTTCTTCTATGCCGGCAAGCTGTTCGGGAAGTAGCGGATGCGAAAAATTCAACAGGAACATATCCAACCTATTTGGTTGCAGCATGACGGCTGACGAGAATCCCCTCTTGAGTTCTGGGAATAGGTTTGTTCTGGGCGTCATATTTCGAGCGGATGTATTGGGTGTCCATCCCCCACTCCTCAGCCATGCTGAACACCCCCACCGACATCGGCGTTGTCCCGCCGGTAATATCGAGCGATGTTTCCTGGGATTGAATGCCCTGCCTCCGAAGCCACTTCAGGATGGTTTCGGTTTTCTCGCGCACATCCATGATGTCCCAGGGGTCCACGACCATCTTCTGAATGTGTTCGACCTGCAAGCCGCTGGCAGCGATGATCTCCTGGGCGGTTGGCTCGGTGATGTGGGAACAGACCAGCCCGAGATGGGTTGGCTTTTGCGATTGAACCGCAAAAAGGCCGGGTTCCTTCGGCATCCCAACCGTGAGGATGAGCGCCTTACGGGGGATCTGAAATGCTTCCCCCACGCCGATGGAGTTTGCCCGGCTGCGCTTGATATAGCCGGCAACCGAGAAGATGACTGCCAACACCGCCAAGCCACCCAGGCCAGTAATGGCAAGCAGGCTCCAATCGCGGGTCAACGCTGCGCCGACCGTACTTTGCAGCCAGACGCCAACAACGAGCACTTCGACCCAACGAGAGCGTAGGAAACCATAAAGTTCTTTCATGCTACGTTACCCTTTCGATGTAGAAGAAACACAACGCGTCTGCCCCATCCCGATGGTGGTATGATGCCCGGTGCCGCAATAAAAGGCGAACTGCGCCAGGGATTGCAGCACGCGGTCGGCGTCCTCCCAGCAGGCCGCCCAATCGCGGCACTGGCGTTCAGGCAGCAGGATGAGGCCGGCTGTGCCGGTGAAACCGGTCGCCGCGCCGCGCGTCCCTTCGCCGAAAATCCAGCGCTCGGTGTTGACGGCGGTCAACTCGTTGACCCTCACACACGCCGCGGTGAACTCCGGCCAGAGTGCGTGGATTTGCATCGGCTCCGGAACGACCGCGTTCCAGCGCTGCCAGTGGCTACGCAGGATCAGCGCCGGGATGGGCAGCGGCACATCCGCTCCCTCCGAACGAAAGGCGGTGGGACTGGCAAATTCCAGCCGTACCTCACGAGAACGGCCATTCACCCTCTCGGTCTGGGCCAGCGCAACGAAGGAGGTCTGCCCAGCCCAGGGGTGCTGCGCCGGGTCGAGAGTCCAGCCATCCAACCGGAATTCCATTTTGTACAGGCTGAGGCGCGCCGGCAAATCCTTTACCATTTCGAGCAGCATCTCGGACAGGCGCTGCTCGAATGTCGTCACCCGCAGCCAGCAGGTTTGACCGGGCTGCAACCATGTACCTGCCGCAAGTGGCCGTCCGCGATCATCCAGCAGCGTGGAAACCGTATATGGCTTCACACCCTTGTCATCGTGCAGCAATTGCGCCAGATCAGACCGGCGGCGGGTCAGTTCGCGCAGCAACCAGGCGTTGGCCGGCCGCCCCAGCGCGCCGAGGATGGGGTAGCGGTTGGTGGCCGTGAGAGGTAGGAGGAGTGAGAGGAGCATAGATACAGTATTTGTTGGAACAGATAATGACAGGGCAAGTGATGGAAAGCCAAGGGGGCGTGGAGTCAAGGAGTCAGCGAGGTGGGTAAGGGTTATCACTCCCAACGGTACCGAATTCTGGGTGAGGAATCTCTATCAACTTGTCATCGGCAAGTTCCCATTTGGGGTTATCTTGCCATCCAGTGGGCATGATCGCTTTTAAGAAAACGATACCAAGTTGTTTAGCGAGTTTCCATGCACTAACTTCCATATCTGGTCTATTGCTAACAATGAAACTCCTAATCTCAAATTCATTTGAGAAACCTTCCCTGTTTTTTTCAAAACCCTCAGCAAGCTTGATCTTCTTCTGAAGTTGCTTGATATCTCCTGCGCAAATCATCGTGTCTTGATTTTCATCAAAAAGCAACTTGCATTCGCCAACACAGATTAATCGTATGGATTCGCTCACCTCTTGGAAACAATAAACATCAAATTGTTCGCCATTTACTTTTCCATCTTGATTTCTTGGTTGCCTTGTGTGGCAACCATATTTCCTTCCAATAACGCCCTCTACCTGAAGCTCGAAACTATGCACATGTTGGTCAATGCTGGTGATGGATTTGAGCCACTTTTTGATCGATTTGCGGTCGCTGGCATAGCGTACCTCCAAACCAGAAATGTGATCTTCAACACAAGTTTTTACAGTTTCTTGATGCAAGCAACGTGGAGGAGAATTGGGCGGACCGCTAAGCAACAAGGTAAGCCCCGGGTTTGATAGAGTTTTTGCTTGCTGTGAAGCCATACCAATCATCAATTTGTCTAAGGAATCATTGCAATGGGATGAAAGTGTTGGGCCGGTGCAAGTCGGTGGATCGCAAGGTTTGATGCTTAACTTCACCCCCGATGCAAGCAGCTTATCACACAATTGAACAACCGCATTTTTGTATCGTATGTGTTCTGTAATAAAACCTCGATAATTTTCATAGAGGGTGCCATCTTCATCAAGGGAAAGTGTAAACAAGGGTTTGTTTTCGCTCAAATCCCTCAATTGAACCCAGCAATCATCATTGTGATGCTCCTGGGCTGCCATGAACACATTGGGGTCAATTGTTAGGTTCATTGTCTGCATCCCAGGTCTCATCGGCGCGGAATCGCATATCAGAGATTGCAAGCGACTCAATCAAATCGTCCGAAAAGAAATCTTCAAATCCTTCGGGGATGTTCTCAAACTCGCCAAATTTATTGATTGCCAGAAGCGTAATTGCGCTATTTACTTTTCCTTCACCCCTGTGAACAAAATAAGCTGCAAGCTCCTTCAATTCGAGGTATTTATTCTCACTGCTCAACTTCCTTTTGCCTTGTTCATGTTCCGTTGTCCACCTGCGTAACCTGAGAAGTATATGCTCGCTGTGTGTTTCCAGAAGAAAATGCGCATTATCATCTCGACGAAAACCTTCTGGCTTTGTTTTGTCTTCAACCAACTTATAGATTTGATCCACGAATAAATCTGCTAACGATGCTTGTGCTCGTGGGTGCAAATGCAACTCGGGCTGTTCGATGATAACCAACTTTCCGGGTTCTGCCAGCACGCTTTGAACCAGGATTGGCAAAACCTGAGATGCGCCAAAGCCAACATCTACCAAATTGACCTTCAGGTTTTTCAGAGATTCATCAACGTTTACTTCTGACATAAGCCCCAAATCGCCAGCATAATATTTCGTAGGTTTCACTGCCGCGCCCAAATCTAACCGGCGAATCCACTCACTTATTTGATTCACCTTTTCTTCGTCCACATCTTCTGAGAGATAACGAATAAAGGCTTTTAATCCCCTCTGCTCCCAACGCCGTTTCTCGAACTGATCAAGTGAATAGGCGCGTGTAGGCGCTGGTCGGACCGGCCCCAGGTATTCTATTGACCGTAAAAACTCTTCGATGATCGCTTGAAATTCACTAAGCAAGTTTGCAATCAGACCAAAATCCGTGGCGGATTTTGGATCATCTGGGAGTTTCTTACCTGGCAGAGCAGTCAATCGAGGCCAAAAACCAACACTCAACGAAAAGGTTGCTGAAGCCCATGGCGATTCATCTTTGCTGCTTTCATGTTCATACAAGAGTTCGCTCCAAGGAACCCATTCGTCCAACCAAACCCATGAACCTTGCTTTTCAATCTCTTCCATGTGGCGTTCGGCTGAAAAGATAACATGCCTCCCCAATTCCTCAACTGTATCCCATGGACAGATAATCTGAATAGCGATAGGAACAACATATCTATTTTTCTGATCCCATGCAAAACTCAGGCTGATATCCAAATCCGTTGACATATCCTTGCTGGGAATAGGCCGGTGACCACCTCCGATTAGCAAACGGTTTATTCTTTCGCTAAGGGCTTCAAGCACGTTTGTAGTCGCCCTCGATAGATCGCACCGAAAGTGGAAGGTTATAGGCTCTTTCAACGCCTGCTTGTGTACCGTTGTCTCGAACCTTCCCAAATCAACGCCGTTCTCGGATGAAAATACAAAAGGCTTATGTTCTGAGACATGATCAAGGCTTTGCTTCAACAAGCGCAATGCCCTGATAACGACACTCTTGCCGCTCGAGTTACGCCCAAACAACAAGGTGATCGGGCGCAACTCGAGCCAGCCAGTATCTGCAAAGGCCATAAAGTTCTCAAGGCGAATGGCTTTTACCGTCACAGCAATCTCCCAATGGTAAGGCTTCTACGATGTTTCCAATCTCACATCTTCTGCTGCGGGACCTTTCATGCCTTTGCCAACTTTGAAGATCACTCTTTGTCCAGGCTCTAAGGTTGTTATACCGCGCAACTGATTGAGATGCACAAAAACATCCGACCCCCCGCCATCAGGCTG
>Ga0100399_1002390_pt1 | contig 13495 bp, 12 predicted proteins | sample CryGeymeta201523_FD_81545 | JGI IMG/M metagenome (GOLD analysis project Ga0100399, IMG submission 81545) | Groundwater microbial communities from Crystal Geyser aquifers in Utah, USA - Crystal Geyser metaG 2015-23 | ecosystem: Environmental > Aquatic > Deep subsurface > Groundwater | place: USA...
CCATCCGGACCTCTGCACCGAAGTGCGGGCCAGGGCAGCCGCGCCGCCTTTGGCGGGCCGAGCAATCGTCACCGGGCACCGGGAAGACATCGGCGACGTGCTGGACGCCGTAGACTGCCTTGTTCTCCCCTCCCACGGCGAGCCGTTCGGTCGCGTGCTCGTGGAGGCGATGCTGCTTGGCAAGCCTGTCATTGCGACCGATGTCGGCGGGCCGAGAGAGATCGTCCAGCCGGGGATCACCGGTCTGTTGGTGCCCCAGAGAGACCCTTCAGCGTTGGCCGCCGCAATGCGGCGAATCGCCGGAAGCGGCGCGGACTCAGCGCAGATGGGAGAAGCCGGCCGCCGCCGCGCCCGGCTCCTCTTCAGCGTGGAACGAAACGTCGAGATGACGGTCGAAGTGTACCGCAGCCTGCTCGGCTGACTGGACCCCGCGGTCGCCAGCCCCCCCCTCTCCGCGGTCTACGGTCTTCCACACACGACACCATGCGCATCGGCATCAACGGAATGCTCCTGTGGGGCGACTTCTCCGGAGTCGAGGTCGCCATTGACCGCTTGGTTGGGGCCTTGGCGCGGGTAGATACCGAGAACGAGTACGTCCTGTACGTCAGCCGCGACTTCACCGGGACCTCACCGCGTTGTGCGAACTGGTCGGTTCGCCGCGCCGAGGTGCTTTCGTGTAACCGACTGGCACGAATCTCGTGGGAGCAGGGCCGACTCCCCAAGCTGGCCGCGCGCGACAAGCTCGATGTCCTGCACGCCCCGGGGTACCTCGCCCCCCTGCGTTGCCGGGCGCCCGTCGTGCTCACGGTGTACGATCTCTTCGCGCTCACCCAGCCGGCACTGTCGCGCCCAGCCAATGCACTTCACTACCGGGTCGCGCTGCCGCGCTCCATTCGCCGCGCCGCGCGGGTGATCGTGCCCAGCTACTTCGTGTACGAGGAGGTCCGGACGCGCTTGCGGGTCCCCGCCGACAGGATGACCGTTATCCCCCTCGGCGTCGAGGGAGTGTTCCAGCCTGTCTGCGATCGGGAGCTACTGCTGACGGTGCGCCGCAAGCACCAGCTTCCGGAGCGGTTCCTGCTCTTCGTCGGCAACCTCGAGCCCAAGAAGAACCTGCCGCGGCTATTGCAGGCGTTCGCGCGCGCGAGCCAGGCGGTCCGTGGCGAGATCACCCTCGTGCTCGCCGGCAAACCTGCCTGGGGGAGGCAGAACCTGCCAGCCCTGGTTGAGGAACTTGGCCTGCGAGATCACGTGCGCTTCCTCAGGTACGTGCCGTCACCCGACCTCCCCGCGCTTTACACCCTCGCCGAGGCATTTGTGTTCCCGTCCCTCTGCGAGGGGTTCGGTCTGCCCGCCCTGGAGGCGATGGCCTGCGGTACCCCGGTGGTCGCCTCCGGCACAACGGCCCTTGGCGAGGTCGTTGGGGACGCGGCTGAGAGGGTGGATCCTGAGTCGGTCGACTCCATTGCCCAGGGAGTCCTGAACGTGCTGCGACTCCCCGACCGGCGGGCAGAGCTGGTCACGCGCGGGCTGCGGCGCGCCGCGGACTTCACGTGGGACCGGACCGCCAAAGAAACCATCGGCGTCTACAGACACGCGGCGCGGGAGGCGCGATGAAACTCGCAGTCGTCCTGGCCAGGTTCCCCCGGTTGAGCGAGACCTTCATCCTGCGCGAGTTGGAGGGGCTCCGCGAATTGGGCTGTGAGGTGACCGTGTACTCCCTCTCCGCTCCGACTCCCTCCGAAGCGGAACTGGTCGGCAACCACGGCTTCGAGGTGGTTCGCCGCGCCGCGTGGCCGACGGTGCCGGTGGCGGCCCGAAGCCTCTCTGCCCTGCGCAACCTGTTGGACCTCTTCGTGTCCGGTGAGGGCGCGATATCAATGGAGCGTTTGAGCGACCTCCGCCACGTTGCCACCGCGCTTGGTTGGGCTCCCGACATGGCCCGTCGAGGCATCGACTGGGTGCACGGGCACTTCGCCTACGTTCCGTCGATGGTTGGTCTCATGTGCGCTCGGATCCTCGACCGCCCGTTCTCCTTCGAGGCCCACGCCTGGGATCTGTGGTGCACGCGCGACGACGCCCTGGTGGCGGAACTCCTGGAAGAGGCGCGCTTCGCCGCCGTGTGCACGGACTACGGCCGTGACTACCTGCTGGCGCGGACGCCCCCCGCCCTCGCCGGCAAGACCCACCGGATCTACCATGGTCTCGAACTCGCCAAGTACCCATATGCCGACAGAGAGCCCAGCGATCGCTTGGAGGTCGTCGCTGTCGGTCGCCTGGTCGAGAAGAAGGGATTCACCACGCTTCTCAGAGCCTGCCGCAAGCTCCTGGACGACGAGCCCACGCTTGACCTGCATTGCAGCCTCATCGGCGAGGGGCCGTTGCGACCGGAACTGGAGCGACTTGTCGCGTCGCTGGTTCTGTCCCAACAGGTGACGCTCACGGGCGCGCTCCCGCACGCCGAAGTGATTGAGCGCCTGCGCGGCGCCAGCCTCTGCGTCGTGCCCAGCGTCGTCGCCCAAGACGGCGACCGTGACGGTCTCCCGAATGTCATCCTCGAAGCGGGCGCGCTGGGAGTGCCACTCGTGGCGACCGCCGTAGCGGCCATTCCGGAGTTTGTCCAAGACCGCGCGACCGGCCGTTTGGTGCCGCAAGGCGATCCTGCCGCGTTGGCCGAGGCGATTCTGGAAACGTGGCAGCAACCCCAAGCGGCTGCTATGAGGGCTCAAGCCGCTCGACGCCTCGTGGAAGAGCAGTTCGACCTGAGCGCGAATGTGAGGCAGCTTGCAGCTCTGTTCGTCGACAACTCGCGCAGACAGTCGTGACACCCAACCGGGTCGCCAACTCGGCCCCACAATTCCGAGACCGCAGAAAGGCTTCCGCCGAGCCTTCGTGAATACTCCGTCCACTACCAGCTTCGGAGGCAGCCATGAGCGAGAGGCATCCACTAGGCACCGACAGACCCAGTCCCCTGGACATCGTCCGCGGGTTTATGGCCAGCCGCGTGTTGCTCACCGGCATGGAACTCGGCGTGTTCGACGCCCTCGACCAGGGGCATGACGATGTGCAGGCGCTGTGCGCCGCGCTCCGCACCGATCCGCGCGCGACCGAGCGACTGCTGAACGCGCTCGCGGCCATGGGACTGCTGACCAAGGACGACGACGGCCGCTTTGGCAATACGGTGGAGGCATGGCGATTTCTCGTCACCGACAGCGCCGAGTGCCAGACGGGTGCGCTTCGACACTATGCCAACCTCTGGCGGAGTTGGTCCACGTTGACCGAGGTCCTTCGAACCGGGGCGCCCGTGCGCCGAGCTGACACGTCGCCCCAGGAGGATGCAACCGCGTCCTTCATGGCTGCCATGGAGTACTTCGCGCGCCAGCGGGCCCCCGAAGTGGCGAGGTCCATTGACCTCGCGGACGCGGAACGCATGCTCGACGTCGGCGGCGGCCCGGCGATCTACAGCATTGAGTTCTGCAGACGCTACCCAAACCTGCGCGCAACTGTGTTCGACCTCCCCGCAGTGCTGCCAATCGCCCGTGAGCACATCGAGGACGCCAGGCTCTCTGACCGCATCGAGGTCCAGCCCGGCGACTACTGCGTCGACGAGTTCGGCGCCGGGTACGACTTGGTGCTCCTCTCCTCGATCCTTCACAGCAACAGCGAGGAGCAGAACCGCGAACTGCTCACCAAAGCGTTCCGCGCTCTGGGACCGGGAGGGGCGGTGCTGATCCAGGAGTTCGTCGTCGACGACTCGCGGACAGACCCGCCGGGCGCTGCTCTGTTCGGCATCAACATGCTGGTCAACACACCCCTTGGCGACGTGTTCAGTGAGGCGGAGATCACGGGGTGGCTCGAGGACGCCGGCTTCGCGGAGGTCCGTCGCCTGGAGGACTCTGAGGGCGCGCAGTTGATTGCTGCCTGGAAGGCCGTGGGGTAGCGACCGCGCGCTCCGCAACAGGAACGAGGTGAGGCGAATGCCCAAACCAACACTCAGCATGATGACCTACAGCTTCTCCAGGGCGATGCGCGCCGACGGCATGTCGCTGGTCGACGTGATCTCGTTCGTCCGCGACGAACTGGGGGTGAACGCCTTCGAGATCGGCTACGGCAACCTCGGGGAACTGGGCACGCTGGAGGAGGCGAAGGCCCGCCTAGACGACCTGGGCGTGGTGACCGCCTGCGTCATTGGCAGCGGCGATTTCGTGCAGCCCTCCGACGAAGCGCAGCAGCCGGCCGTGGATGCCATCAAAGCAGCGATCGACGCCTGCGTGGCTCTCGACTGCAGCATCCTGATGACCACCACCGGTGGCTGCAAACCCGGTCTCGACGCGCCGGAGGCGAGGAAGCGAATCGCCGCCGGGCTGCAGCGGTGCCTGCCGCACGCAGCAGATGCCGGGGTCACGCTGACCATCGAGGATGTCGGGGCGCCGAGCGCGCCGTATGGAACCAGCGACCACCTGCTGGAGATGTGCGCGCTGACCGGCCCGGACCTGCGGCTGACCTACGACAACGGCAACTTCCTCGTCCGCGGTGAAGATCCGCTGGTCGCCATGGACCGGATCTGGGACAAAGTCGTCCACGTGCACTGCAAAGACTGGCGCCTGCTCGGCCCCGACGAGCAGGACCAGCCGGGCTGCCCGGGAGCCGACGGGAACAAGTACCAAGGCGCGGTCTGTGGCGAGGGACTGATGGACTACCCCGCCAACCTCGCCGCGCTCAAGGAGCGTGGGTACACCGGCTTCCTGTCGTACGAATACGAAGGTCCCAACAACCCGCGCGAAGAGTGCAAGCGAGGAATCGCCAACCTCCGGGCGCTGCGCTGACTTCAATGCTCAGGAGAGCGGTTCGCAGTTCCGCGTCCACGCGGGTCCTTGTTGCTGTCCCCGCCGTCCCTTAGGTCCTTGGCGCCGACAATGGGTTCCCAACCAAGCCCGCACCCTCCACCGGCAGCAACTCCCCCAAGTTGCGCAGGACATACGTCGGCTGAATCGCCGACGAAGGCAGGGCCTCGCTGGTGGTCGCCCCCGTCAGCGTGAGCGCCGTTGCCATCCCGGCGGCCACCCCCATGCTGATGTCCGTCTCCAGCCGGTCCCCGACCAGCAGACAGTCGGCGGCCGGCAGACCGAGCTGGCTGAGCAGCGCTTCGATCATGTACGGCGAGGGCTTGCCGACGACCGCCTCACACTGCCTGCCGGTACACGCCTCGAGGGCAGCAATCACCGCCGCGGCGTCGGGCTGGCCGCCGCCGGGCACGGGGCAGTAGCGGTCCCCGTTCGTCGCGAAGAACCGCGCGCCCCCACGAATGGCGTCGAAGGCGACCTGGAGCTTCGCGTAGTCGAAGGTGCGGTCGAAGCTGGCGATGACGGCGTCGGCGTACCCGGCCTCGTGGACGAGTTCGAATCCTGCTTCCCGCAGTTCGGCACACAGCGGCTCCTCCCCAACGACGAATAGGCGGCCCTCGGGCAGGTGGCGGCGCAGGAAGTCAGCCAGCACCATCGACGACAGCAGGAGGTCGGTCGGCGGCGTGGGCACCCCGAGGCGGGCGAGCTTGGCGACGTAGTCGCCGCGAGTGCGGGTGGGGTTGTTCGACAGGAACATCGTCCGCCGCCCCAGTGCCCTCAGCGCAGCGATGGTCTCGCCCGCAGCGGGCAGCAGCGCGTCGCCCAAGTACACCGTGCCATCCAGGTCGAACACGTAGGCGTCGTAGAGCCTGTCCGGCAGCGTCACCTCTGCACACCTCGCTCGCTCATGCTGCCAGCACCTTCCGGTACACGGCCAAAGTGCCGCGCGCCGTCTCTTCCCACGAGTACCGCTTGACCTGCGCATACCCGCGCTGCCGATAGGTCTCGCGCAGGTCGGCGTCCCGTAGCAACTGCAGGAGCGCCTCGCTGAGTCGCTCAACGTCAACGGGATCGACAAACAGCGCGGCCTCGCCCAGCACCTCCGGCAAGCACGAGGCGGAGGAGGCGAGGACCGGGCACCCTTGGGCCATCGCCTCCAGCGGCGGCAGACCAAATCCCTCGTACAGGGACGGGAAGACGAACAGCTCCGCCAACTGGTAGAGGCTGGGCAGGTAGGCGTCCGGCACGTGATCCAGGAACCGCACCCGGTCCTCGACTCCGAAGTCTCCCGGCGCTGCTAAGATGTCCTCGAAGAGCCAGCCACGCTTCCCCGCAATCAGGAGCGGCGGAACCGCCTCGGACTCGGCCGCGGAGCGCACGGCCCTGGCGTAGGCTTCAATGAGGCGCCGGTAGTTCTTCCGCGGCTGCAGCACGCCAACCGACAGCATGAACCGGTCAGGCAACTGGAGCGCGCGCCGGACTTCCCCCGCCGGCACCGGCGCCACGGATCCGCAGAGGCTGCCCGGTGCGTAGGGAACAACGCTGACCCTCGCGGCCTCAAGTCCGAACACGCGGCAAAGGTCCCGTTTGGACACTTCGGTCCCCGTCAGCACGTGCGCCGCCCGCCGGAACGTCAGCGGCAGCAGCCACCGCAGCAACAGCCGGTCTCGTCGGGGGAACGTCTCCGGCAACACGGCGAACGTCGCATCGTGAACGGTTGTCAGGAGCTTCGCCGGCCCGGCACTCCATGCAAGATACTGGACGTGGACCAAGTCCAGCCGAAGCTCTCCGGCCAGCCGCGGCAGGACGCGGACGGTCCACCAATACGGGTGCCGCGCCGGCGCCACAACGAGCCGGAAGTTGTCCGCCGCCGGCAGCAGCGAGCCGTCCACCGGGCGGTCGGATAGCAGCAAATAGCCGTTCCGGCTATCCACCCGGGCCAGGGCGTGGATCAGGTTCAGAGTGTACGTTCGGTCGCCCGTCTTGGGGGCGGTCAGGGTGCGGATGTCGAGACCAATGCGCACAGGGACTTCCTTCGCAACTGACGTCCCAGTCCCCCGGATCGGGCTGGTGGCAGAGCGGACGACGCGACTGCCGCCGTCTGCTGTCGGTTCGCACGACGGATGATAGCACACAGGTGGCCAACCTCACAGACCAGCAAGAGGTCTGCGGCGCCCCTCCCCGCCGGGACGCACCCGCACGCGCACCCCGCCAGGCCCCGACCTGGCACCGGCCCTATGCAACCTGCCACGGTTCTGCCCAGGCTCGCGCCGGTTTGACGCCGCCACCGACGGTGTGTCACAATTTGGATCGGCTGTGACTTGGTCGCTCGGAATGCGCCGGGGAGTTGCACGCCCCAAAGTCCCTGGTGGAACCGTTCCGTGGGGCGCATCGGCGAGACTTCCTGTCGGAGGATGCGGAACATGCAAGCAATCATACTCGGGGCAGGAATCGGAAGACGTCTCCGTCCCCTGACAAACGACCTCCCCAAGTGCATGGTGGCGGTCAACGGCACCCCCATCCTGGTGAACACACTCAACATCCTGAGCGACCTCGGCGTCCGCGAAGCCATCCTCGTGGTGGGGCACCGCAAGGAGTCGATCACGGAGGTCATCGGCCCCACTCATCGGGGCGTGAAGATCACCTACGTCGTCAACGAGGACTACGAGACCACGAACAACATCTACTCGCTCTGGCTGGCCGCGCCCCTGATCACGGACAACCTGCTGCTGATCGAGGGCGACGTCTTCTTCGAAAGGGCGCTGGTGGAGCTGGCCCTGGAGAGCCCGGAGGCGAACGCGGTGCTGGTGGACGCGTACCGGCCCTGGATGGATGGCACGCTGGTCGAGGTCGCAGAAGACGGATCCATCGCGCGGCTCATCCCGAAGTCCGAGCAAGGCGGCGATTTCGACTTCTCGGGGAAGTACAAGACCGTGAACGTGTACCACTTCACCGCCGACTTCTTCCGCAATGCTTTCGTGCCCAACCTGGATACGTACATTCGCACGCAGTCCGTTACCGAGTACTACGAGTTGGTCCTTCGGGTCATCGCCTTCATCGGCCGACCGAAGCTCCACGCGAAGATCGTACAGAACGTCAAATGGTACGAGATCGACGACCAGAACGATCTCGAGAAGGCCGAGTACATGTTCTCCCCTCGGGATACGCAAAGGCGGCTTGCCGAGGCTCGACATGGGGGCTACTGGCGCTTCGATTTCCTGGATTTCTGCTACCTGTACAACCCCTACTTCCCGACGGAGAGCCTCGCGGCGGAGATGCGACTCGTGCTCCCGGATCTGGTCCGCAACTACCCGTCTGACCAGGCTGCCCTGACTCGGCAAACCGCACGTCTGCTCAACGTTCCTCCCCAAGACCTGGCTGTGGGCAACGGGGCCTCCGAACTGATCCGACTCATGAACCAGCTCCTTGTGCGGAGGATGTGTGTCCCCGTTCCCACATTCGACGAGTACGAGAACACACTGCACCCCGATCAGGTTCACCACCTGCCGCTGATTGAGGAGGCTTTCCGTCTCGACCCCGAGAAGCTCGTACGAGCCGTAAGGGACGCCGACTGCAACGCGGCGGTCCTCGTCAATCCGAACAACCCCACCTCAGCGTGCGCAGCGAGAGACGAAGTCCTCTCTGTGCTGGAGGAGCTGCGCGACATTGACTTGGTGGTCTTGGACGAGTCGTTCGTGGATTTCGCGGACGCGCCCGCCGCCGTCTCCGTCCACGACGACTACAACAGGTTCGAGAATCTGGTGGTCGTCAAGAGCCTCAGCAAAGCATACGGGGTCCCCGGGCTTCGTCTGGGCTATGCTCTGTCCGCGAACCAGGCACGCATGGAAGCCCTGCGGGCGGCGCTTCCGATCTGGAACGTCAACTCACTGGCGGAGTGGTTCCTGGAGACCGTCCACAAGCACCAAGACGACTTCGCAAGCGCGTGCCGGCAGGTCAAGGAGGATCGTGCGCAGCTCCAGCAGCAGCTCTGCGAACTGGGAGGATTGCGGCTCTACCCGGCTCAGGGCAACTTCGTCTTTGCGGAGATTCTCGCCGAGATCTCCTCAACCCAACTCCGCGACAACCTCTTCGCCCGACACGGCATGCTTATCAAGGACTGTGCCACCAAGAGGGGGCTGTCGGCGCCCCGGTATGTGAGGCTCGGCCTCCGCAGCCAGGCTGACAACGCCAGGCTTGTCGGGGCGCTGGCAAATGAGTTGGAGATATACTGAGGACAGCGCCAATCGCTTCGGTCCGTAGTGCCGGTGCCTTGCTGCCGTCCGACCCGGCGGCCAATTGGCCCGGGGGGCGCAGCGACCCGGCGATAGCGAGGCGCGCGCCCGTCGGTCGCGAGGAGAGACACGAACCCTTGGCAGACTCGAGTACTTGCGCAAGCATGGAGACGACATTGTCGGCGTGGCGGGAAGTGTGGGAGCGGAAAGGACGTGAGGGTCTCGCGCACGGAGGCACGGACATCGCGTCTCTGCTCCGTGCCGACGGGTATGACTCGCAGACGGGACAAATCGACGGCAGCGCGTTCTGTCGCTGGGCTGCGGAGGTGGCGGAGCGCGTGGGGCTGAAAGACGGATACCAGGTGCTCGAGGTGGGGTGCGGCGCCGGGGCGTTCCTGACCGCTCTCAGCAGCGCCCGCTCCGTCTCTCTGGCCGGGGTGGACTACTCGGAGAGCCTTCTCCGGCTCGCGCGACGGGCTCTACCGACCGCGGACGTGCGATTGGCTGAGGCGCCGGAGTTGCCATTCGCAGACGATTCCTTTGACCGTGTGTTCTCTCAGGGCGTGCTCTACTACTTCCCGGACCTCGGTTACGCTCGCGACGCGCTGAGCGAGATGGCTCGTGTCCTGAAGCCTGCGGGGCGCGTTTTCCTGGGTGACCTCCCCGATCTGGCGAAGAAAGAGGAATGCGAGGCGGCCCGCAACGCGGCTGCCCTCGCAGCGGGCAAGGAGTACCTGACGGCGCTGGTCACCACGCATCTGTACTACCCCGTCTCGTTCGTCGAGGAGTTCTCCGCCGAGCACGGCTTTGGGGTGCAGATCTACCAACAGAACATCGGCGGGTACGCCAATGCTCCGTTCCGCTTCAACGTGATCCTCACCCGAACCGGGTAGCGGGAGGCGCGCCGGCGACCACGCTGGCCGCAGCGCTCCGTCACCAGTGGCATAGGCAGACGATGTTGCATCGACACCTGAAGCGCCAATACTGCCTGCGGGGCGGGGGGACCGGCCGAGTCGTGGAGTTCCGCGGCATCCCGGTGGAGGCTCCCCCCCTGGGCACGAAGGACCCGGAGCCGACGCTGCGAGCCGGCTGCCAGGTGCTCGCCGACCTCCGCCTGACATACTGGCTATCTGCCGGCACTCTGCTCGGTCTGTACCGCGACAGGCGCTTCATCCCGCATGACAACGATCTCGACGTAGGAGTGCGCCTGGACTATGCCGCCAAACGCGACAACGCTCGGCTCAGCGATGGGGTCTGCGGGGCGATGTCCGCCATTGGATGGGATTTGGTCCGCTCTGTGCACGACGACCGTCAGCCCATGCAGTTGGCCTTCCTCAGCACCGACGGGGTGCTGTTTGACGTTTTCTTCTACTACCAGGGCGTGGTTGACGACAACCTCGTCAACTTCAACGACATAGGTGTGCTCACCAAATCAGCGCATTTCTTCGAGACCGTCTCGTTGCACAGGTTCTACCTCGGTGACTACCCCACCCCCACCCCAATCGAAGGCTACCTGCGAATGCTCTACGGAGACTCGTGGCGCATCCCCAAGACCCAGAAGGACCCGTGGCAAAACGAAGTCTGCCACCTCCGTGACGCTCTGCCCGGCCGCCGCCTTCGCCTCTCAGTGCTGGGCCTGGCGGACTGGTGCTACCTTGTGGCTCGCAGAGCACTCGGCCGTACGAAGGGATTCGTGGTAGAGCAGCTCCGGAGCGGGGGGAGTGGATGAGCCCTTTCCCGTGTCTGTCCGCGGCGCCTCGGCCGCTGGGCGAAAGGCGTGTTGCGCGCGCGGAATCCCGCCAGACCCGCGGACGCGGGCCAGCACGCCCCGACCGCAGGAGGCCAGGGATTGTGAACCGCGCTCCCAACTACCTGTGGCAGGCGCTGCGCCGCTATCCGCGCCAACCCGCGTACGCCTTCTGGCGCGCCCTCGAGCTGCGCCACCTCAGCGAACTGACGTTCGACGAGCCGATCCTGGACTTGGGATGCTACGACGGCAGCTTCGCCCACCTGCTCTTTGAACCGGGCCCAGCGGTGTTCGGTCTCGACCTGTCACGGGTGCATCTCGAAGCGGCCCGCCACAGTCTCGCCTATGCGGCTGTGACCTGCGGCGACGCTACGAGATTGCCTTTCCGCTCCGACGCTTTCGGCAGCCTCCTTTCCAACTGCGTGCTGGAGCATCTGCCCGACGACGCGGCGGCCCTCGGCGAGATGGCTCGCGTAGTGCGGCCCGGAGGGTTGATCGCCTTCACCGTCCCCGGGCCCGATTTTCACCGCGGTCTGTACACCTACCAGTGCTTGCTCGCGCGAGGGGAACGGCGTCAGGCAGACGCCTACTTGCAGGAAACCGACCGGCGGCTGGCGCACCACCACTATCGTACCGCGGCGGAGTGGCAACAGATGCTTTCCCAAGCGCACCTCGTTGTCGAGCGCCTCGAGCCGTATCTGGTCGGCCCCGCACTCGCCGTCTGGGATCGCCTCGACAATCTCCTCAACCAGGCGATCATGGGCGTGCTCGACAGCAAGAAGCTGGCGCTGTTCATGCTGCTGCCCCGATGGTGTCAGCTCTGGTGTGTGTATGTGTACCTGCGCCGTTTCTACCGCCTCGAGCGCCTCCCCGCAGACCTCTACGGCTGCTGGATGGTCGTCGCGCGGAGACCTTGATCCCTCCCGCGCGGACGCTGAAGCTTCACCCGTTTCCGGGCTTCGTGGACCAGGCATTTGCCGATGAAGATCGCCCTCGATGTCCGCCCCCTGCTGGGGCATGCGCGTGCCGGCGTCTACCACTACACGGCCAGCCTGATTGAGGCGCTCGGCGACGTGGAGTTGCCCGGCGAGCTGGTTCTCTGGTGCACCATGCGGACCCGGTCCGCGCGCGCCCGAGCATTCGGCCCCGACCTGGCCCGGTTGGCGCAGCGGCACCGGCTCCTTGTCGCACGCTGTCCCAATGCGTTGCTCTACACCCCGGCAGCCTTGCAGACATGGAGCCGCTGGCCCCGTTCGGCACCGGTGCCCGAACTGCTGCCCCCCGATGTGGGCTTGTTCCACGCGCCCTTCTGGCCTGTGCCGTTGTCGCGTCGGACGCCGATGGTTCTCACCGTGCACGACCTCCTGCCTCACGAGCATCCTCGGTGGTTCACGCGCCGTCAGTGGATCGAGTTTCGCAGCGTCCTGCAACTCGCGGGCAGGGCGGCTCACGTCATCGCCGACTCGGCGGCCACCAAGCTGGCCCTCCTGCGGCACACGACGATAGCGGCGGACAACGTCACCGTGGTGCCGCTGGCGGCCGACCCGCTGTTCAGCCTCCCGCGCGATCCCGCCCGCACGGCGGCGGTGCTCGCGCAATACGGGATCTCACCCCCCTACATCGTGAGTCTGGGTACGGTCGAGCCGCGTAAGAACGTGGGGCGGCTGCTCGCCGCCTACGAGTTGCTGCACGCTCGCGGAGAGTCGCCGCCGCCTCTGGTCCTTGTTGGCTCCATGGGGTGGAACCAGGACGACGCCGCGAAAGCACTGACGCGGCTGCAGGAACAGCATCGCACCCTCGCCCTCGGGCATGTCCCGCGCGAGCACCTCCCGCACCTTCTGGGTGCCGCAGAACTCCTGGCCTACGTTTCGCTCGGCGAGGGCTTCGGACTGCCTCCCCTCGAAGCCATGGCCGTGGGCACGCCGGTGCTCACCTCCAACGTGTCCTCTCTCCCCGAAGTGGTCGGCGAGGCAGCCTTGCAGGTGGATCCGCTGAGTACGGAGGCAATCGCCGAGGGGCTTAGGCGGCTGCTCTCTGACCGAACACTCGCCCGGGAATTCGCCGAACGAGGCAGGCAACGGGCGGCGGAGTTCACTTGGTCCAGAACCGCCGAACAAACCGCACAGGTGTACCGACGCGTGCTGGTGAATGCCGCCTGACGCTGACCCCGTCGGCATAACGGTGTGTCGCCGTTGCAATGCTGCGACGGCGCCTTCCTGTCGCAACGAAGACCGAGGATCGCGCGAATGCAGATCGCTGTCGATGCCCGCCCCATCGCCGCCCGCTGGACGGGCGACCGAACCTACTTGCTGAGTTTGCTCCGCACGCTCCCGCGCCTGGCGCCTACCCATGACTACCTCGCGTACCTGCGAGAGCCCGATGACACCGGCACGCTCGACCGTAGCGAAGGGTACTCCATCCGCAGAGTGCCTTCGTCTCGCGGCGCAACCTGGACCCCGGTGGCGGTGCCGCAAGCACTGACCAAGGACCGCGTCGACGTATTCCATGCCGTCTATGTCGTCCCGCCGCTGGCGCCGTGTGCCACGGTTGTGACAGTTCACGACGTTTCCTTCCGGCTGTTCCCTCGTTGGTTCTCCTTGCGGGAGTACGTGATGCAGACCCTTCTGGTGGGGCTGTCGATGCTGCGGTCCCGCCTGGTGGTCGTCCCGACC
>Ga0100399_1002393_pt1 | contig 13485 bp, 12 predicted proteins | sample CryGeymeta201523_FD_81545 | JGI IMG/M metagenome (GOLD analysis project Ga0100399, IMG submission 81545) | Groundwater microbial communities from Crystal Geyser aquifers in Utah, USA - Crystal Geyser metaG 2015-23 | ecosystem: Environmental > Aquatic > Deep subsurface > Groundwater | place: USA...
CCCACAAAAAACGTTATCGTATTACAAACCTAAGGGTGTATCATATGTATCTGAACCTAGACAGGGTAAAATTTTGGAAATGGCAAATCAAAGAGAAGATTATAGAAAACAGAAGGAATGGCAGAAGGCTGATGAGATTCGCCAAAAAATTGAAAGCTTAGGTTATTTTGTAGAAGATACAGCCGAAGGACCAAAGATAAAGATAAAAATTAATAATTAATAATCGAATTAGCGAAGAAAAAGGCGCCAAGCTAAGCTTGGCGCCTTTTTAACTCCTCATCGCCACAGCGAATCTGACGCAAAGAAGCGCTAAAAACGCAACCATCAATAGCAATACTAATACAAACGATCCACCAATAAACACAATTAAACGGTAAAAACCTTGGTGAAACCGTATTCTCTAACAGCCGCCGCCAAAAATGAAAATATAAGCAAAAAAGGCGATATAGCCGTTAAACTTTTCATCTCAGCCTCCCTTTCCTTCTTATCTCTAGTGTAAGGCTCTATATCTTTTCCTGTCCACGCTTCTTGTACTTGTAAAGGTGCTTTCTCAAGAGTAATTTATTATACACTCTTTTTTTAATTTTGTCTATGTCAAAAAGTGATTGCTTTTTATGCCTTTTTTTGTTTCGCAGGCATACTTCATAAAAGGCCAAAACTTGATCGGCAATTTTAGGCCAGGAATATTTTTCTGCCTCTTCCCTACCCCATTCACCCATTTTTTTTCTTAAATTTTCGTCTTTAATTAAAATCTCAATTTTACTTGCCAATTCTTTATAATCCTTAGGTTCAGCTAAAAATTTTTCTCCGGGTTTTCTTTTCATCAACTGGCTGTAGCCACGGTTAGCAAAACCAACAAATGGTTTCCCCGAAGCCATAGCTTCTAATAAAACTATGCCAAAACTTTCACCAAAAATCGCTGGACTAACAAAGATATCACAGGTTGCGTAATAAGATGGCAACTCTTTACCCGATTTTTCGCCTTCAAAATAGACCTCGGTCAATTTATTCTCATTTGCCCACTCTTTACACTCTTTTTCTAAATCTCCCTTACCAACGACAATTAGCCGTAAATTAGAAAATTTTTTAATCAGAATTTTATAAGCTTTTAACAAGTATAATAAACCTTTTCTTTTTTCTATTCTGCCAATAAATAAAATGTTTATCTTCGCGTCGTTAAATTTTTCTATTTTCGGATTTTTAGAATTAAACTCTTTAATATCTATTCCGTTGGGTATAATAGTTTTAAGCCCATAGAAATCTTCAAAGAATTCAAGGACTAAAGGCGCAACTCCGATTAATCCATCAATTTTCCCTTTAGCCATTCCTTTAAAAAGACGCAAAAGACTGGGAAGTCTTTTAAAAAATTTGCTTCCTTCAAGATCGCCATGAAAGGTTAAAATATTAAGCGATTGAGAACGGTCTAAAATCTGAAGGGCCGAAGGAACTCCAAAGTTATGGAAATGCAAAATGTCAAATTTTTCTTTTTTTAGAACCTTGTTAATCTTCAAAGGATTAAGATTTATGCAAAAATCTGATTCGCTCCCGGCAAAAGGCAAGGGGAATGAAGTTCCTAAAAGAATAATATCTTTGCCATAATACTCCTTACTAGAACGGCGTGGAACAATAATTTTTGTCTTTAGTCCCCTTCTTTTGAATTCGCGGTACAATCCCAAAACATGGCTTTTGACACCGCCGGGACGCAAAAAAGAATGAGCTGAAATCAGAGCTATTTTTAGTTTCTTTCTTGTCATTAGATTAGCTTAGCATCAAAAAACCCAGCTTGCCAATTAATTCTCCTTTTGATATAGTGACGTTGACCCCGTTAGAAGTTTACTCTAGAAATTTCGAGTTGGAAAAGAACATTTTGGTTCTTTTCCAACAGATGTATCTTAGAACTAAAGAAATTATTTGCAATTATGCGTTAGCTTTTGTAAACTTCTAACGGGGCTAGGGGAAAATGGCTGAAAATACACTCAAAAATACCCACAATATCGAATTGACAGACAAACTTCCTCCCCAAGCAATCGAGGCTGAGATATGCCTGCTTGGCGGGCTTATGCTTGATAAAAATGCCATTATCAAGGTGGTTGATTTTTTAACTCCCCGCGATTTTTATAAGAAAAACCATCAGGAAATCTATCAAGCTATTCAAGATCTATTTGAGCACGGTGATCCAATTGATTTTTTAACCGTTTCGAACCGCCTTAAAGAAAAAAATCTACTTGAAGAAGTTGGCGGAAATACTTATTTAACCGAATTGGTAAACTCTGTTCCTACCGCTACCCATGTTTCAAATTACGCAAAGATTGTCCAAAGAAAAAGAATCTTAAGGGATTTAATTGACGTCAGTCATGAAATAAGCGTCATGGGTTATAACGAAACCGAAGATGTTGATGTTTTACTGGACGAAGCGGAAAAAAGAATTTTTAGCATAACGCAGGGATCTCTTACTCAAAACTTCGTAGCCGTAAAAGACACTTTAGAAGAAGCATTTGAAAGAATAGACAGGCTTTCAAAACAACAAGGCATACCTCGCGGACTGCCTACCGGATTTGCGGATTTAGATAATATATTGGCTGGTTTTCAAAAATCAGATCTCATAATCCTGGCCTCAAGACCTTCAATGGGTAAATCCTCTCTTGCTTTAAATATTGCTTCGAATATTGCAATCAATCAAAAAATCACTGTAGGAATATTTAGCTTGGAAATGTCCCAAGATCAAGTAGTTGATAGATTGATTTCTGGTGTATCAAACGTTAATCTCTGGAGGCTAAGAACTGGAAAACTTTCGGCTGAAGGAGAGGATAATGATTTTTTAAGAATCCAACAAAGTCTAGGAATTCTATCAGAAGCCCCAATTTACATTGATGATTCGGCGGTTTCAACTATTATGCAAATGAGAGCAATGGCAAGAAGATTGCAAGCAGAAAAAGGGCTCGGACTTTTGATTATTGATTATCTCCAGCTAATGCAGCCACGAAACCCTCAAGTCGCTATCGTTCAACAAATTAGTGAAATTTCAAGATCGTTAAAAGGCTTATCTAGAGAACTCAATATCCCTGTTTTAGCTCTTTCCCAGCTATCAAGAGCGGTTGAACAAAGAACACCACAAATCCCAAGACTGGCAGACCTAAGAGAGTCGGGCGCGCTTGAACAAGATGCGGATGTGGTTTTATTTATTTACAGAGAAGATCGCTACCGGCCGGAAACCTCAAGAAAAAATATCGCTGATATAATAATTGCCAAACACCGCAATGGACCTGTGGGCAAAGTTGAACTCTATTTTGACGAAAGGAGGGTGAGTTTTAGGAATCTGGAGAAAGAATTTCAGGATACCAGCTTTTAATAAAATGTATTCAAAATCAATTCAAAAACTTATAGACTTATTTTCTAAATTTCCTACTGTAGGCCCTAGAGCCGCCAGCAGATTTGTTTTTTATTTGCTTGGAGCCTCAAATGATGAAATTGAAGAATTAGCTAAAACAATTCTAAATTTAAAAAATTCAGTAAAAATATGTCGCTTTTGTTTCAAGCCCTTCGAATCTGATAAAGAACTATGCGAAATTTGTTCCAATAACGCAAGGGATAAAAAATTATTTTGTATTGTGGCTAACGAAACCGATCTAGTGGCTATTGAAAAAACAAAAAAATATAAAGGACTTTATTTTATTTTGGGTGGCACGGTCTCAAAACTTAAAAAAGAGGATATTGAAGGATTAAGAATAGCCGAGCTAATCGCCAGAATTAAAGACCCAGCTGAATTTGGAATCACAAATGCCGAATTTAACGAAATTATTATAGCCACCAATCCAACGGCTGACGGCGAAACCACGGCCTTATATCTGGAAAGAGTTTTAAAGCCACTGAATAAAAAAATCACCCGTTTGGGGCGGGGGCTTCCTGTTGGAGGAGAACTGGAATATGCAGATGAGGAAACTCTATCCAGCGCTTTGGAAGGAAGAAAATAAACTAAATAAAAAAAGGCTCTCATAAAGAGAGCCCTATCATTGTAAGACTAGCTTGCCGACGGCACAGCTAGAATACTATTTTTGGCCAGCTCGGTGGCCAATTGATCAACAATCGACAGCGTATCTTCGTCCACCCTCCTCGCGTGGTGCTCATACAGCTCTTTCTGAACCTCTGATCTAATCCGTAGTCTCGTAACTCCCGGGTTAATCACCTGAACTACTGTACCTGCTTGGAGGCGTAGCAAGAACTTGCTGACTTCGCGACTGTAAGGTCTACGACCAGGCCTTCTTGAGAAAGTCAATCCTTCGAAAAGGTCTTCGTACTCCTCGTGGCGATCCCGGAGCTGAAGCAAGGCTTCACTCCATTCCCCGCTTTTAGTAGTATAATCCTTATCGACAGGCAACCGCCCAAACAAAAGTGCCAACAAACGCTTCGCTCCTATTCTCGCTGACGCACGATTAACTTGAGATGCCATTGCGTTCCTCCTTAGCATCCTGGCATAAACTAAAAAATGTTCTGTCTTTGTTTTGCATAAACTAACTCTTAACGTCAAGCATCATAGACAGTAATCTCTGTCGGCTAAGCATATTTTTCGTTTGAAACTAAAAATCCCCGGCTCACCCAAGGATTTCCTCTTCACCCTAAATTCTAAATCCTATTTCGAACGAAGCGAGAAACAAGGTTCTCGAACGAAGTGAGAGGTTCTTATATTCTAAATTCTATAGTTCTATATTCTTTATCTCTACTTCTGTGTATGGCTGTCGGTGCCCCTTTTTGACTCACGCTATTGACAAAATAGTACTCATTGTGGTATAATTAACTTATAAAATATTTTATACAGTCTTCTCGATAGCGATTTGGTCAGGGGTTTATCCTTATCAAATCGCTGCTGAGACGGCAGCCTCCGAAAGGAGAATCCCGAGACGGGAGGATTGAAGTGGCAGACATATCGCTTTCTCAGTCGGCGTTCGCGGCGCTTAGGAGCGTGATGGGAGAAATCGGCGATCGACCGGTGTATTCGGTCGATCTCAAGCTTGGGAAGATTTCCAAGCCATTCGAGGGCTCTACGCTTCCTTGTTGCAGAATCGTCGATGTGACATTCACTACAGGGTGGATCGGAAGCTTCGCGAACCCTGTGGAGGTGAAGTATCGCTGCACGGTGGAAGCTCCCTCTCCGCTGGACCTTTGGACAGTCCAGGAGATAAAGGAGGTAGAAGCCGAATAGTACTCAATAGGCCCGGGGCAGTGCCTTCAAACTGCCCCTTTTGTTTTGCCAATTTATACCGCGACTTCCTCACAAAAACTAAAAACCCCCGGTTCAACCAAGGATTGTTATCTAAACACCTATACCCTAAACGCTATACCCTAGACGCTACAGCTCGATATTCTTTATCTCAACTTCGGTAAAGGGCTGCCTGTGGCCCTTTTTTACTTTATAGCGCTTTTTGGCTTTATATTTAAAAACCACGATTTTCTTGTTCTTTCCCTGAGAAACAACAGTTGCGCTCACTCTGGCGTTTTTCACTAAGGGGTTGCCAATTTCAATTTTTTTATTCTTTTCGACTAACAATACCTGATCAAAATTAAGAACCTCACCCTCTTTGGCATCTAATTTTTCGATTTTTATTTTTTGTCCAGGGCTTACTAAATACTGTTTACCTCCGGTCTTAATAATAGCAAATTGTGTCATATTTTCTGCCGGCCTGCCCCGTACAGAAGCAGAGCTTCTGGTTCGGGGTTTTGATTACGGCTAACATAATCGTCAAGAATGATCAATTATCAATTTTCAATTATCAATCAATTACTAAATTATTCAATTTTCAAAATTATTTTTTGATAATTGTTAAATTGAAAATTCGTTGAAAATTGGTCATTGAAAATGTTCGGCTACGCCGAAGATTTTTTCGCCGTAGACGAATAAATTGGAAAATTATACTACTCTTCTATCATCGGCGTCTCTATTTCTTCAGACTCTATCCTCTGCTCCCCACCAGTTATTTTTACCACATCTTTGTCCACTTTGGCAAGTTCTTTACTAGCCTTATTATAGGCGCTAACCGTTGTAGTTAAATGACCACCAAGTCTTTGCATATATTCACTGTAAACATATAAATGCTTTCCCAACCTATCAACTTCTTTGATAATTTCTCTGGCACGTTCAGAAATCTTTTGATTTCTTAACCCTTGCAAAACTGTTTGCAAATAAGCCAGAAAAGAAGTCGGCGAGACAACGATTACTTTTTTCTTACCGGCATAGTATATCAAATTATTAGTATCTTCAGCCACAGCGCCCACTTTATTGATTAGCAAATCATAGAAAACAGCCTCTGACGGAATAAACATAAAGGCAAAATCCATGGTATTCTCTTCCGGCCTGACATATTTTGAAGTTTCATCTATTCTTGCCTTCAAGTCGTTAACAAAGGCGGATTCATATCTCTTTTTTTCCGCCTGCTCCTTGCATTCCAAAATTCTATTATAGTTCTCTAGGCTAAATTTGGAATCAATTGGAATAATATGTTTGTCTATCAACACAACCGCATCAACAATTGTGCCGTCTTTAAACCCATATTGCATTTGGTAAGCCCCTGGCGGCAAAACATTTTTTAAAACCGTTTCAAGATAATATTCACCCAAGATTCCTCTTTGTTTTGGATTTAGTAAAACATCTTGCAAACCACGAAGCTGATCGGCAAACCCTACAACTTGCTTATTGGTCTCGTCCAGTCTTGTCAGTTTTTCTGTCACGTCCCGTATAATCTGGGCGCTCTGACTGTATTGAGATTGAATACTTTTGTGAGATTCAGAAAGTTTTGAATCCAAAACCTGGCTAAGATTATTAAGCTGCTGCTGAAGCATTAATAAAGATTCGTTAGGCTTTTCCTCTTTCTTTCTCAATAACAAAAAAATGACTGTTGCCAATCCCAAAATTACTATGATTGCAAAGTAAATGAACAGGCCCTCCATTTAAATATCCTATAGTGTTTTAAGAAAAAAAGCAAACCGCGCATTGGGTCAGGTTATCTGAAAAACACCTCACAAATTAAAAAGACAATGTAAACTCCAAGCAAAAACAAAGCTTCTTTTTTTGTGATCTTTCTATCAGTATGGACACACAAAAAGAAGAACAAAACCGACATCATTATAAAAAGTCTGGCAATAACATAAGGAGAAAAATCAACAATTTTAATGGGATAAATCAAAGCAACAATACCTAAAACTAAAGTGGCTGTATTGACCACACTGCCCATCAAATTACCCAAAATCATCCAGGTTTCGCCTCTTTTAACGGACGTTAAAGAAAAGAAAGTTTCAGGGAGAGCCGTGCCAAGGCCGACAATCAAAATACCGATTAAACCTATGGGAAAATTTATGGTCTTAGCAAAAAATTCAGCCGATTTAATAATTCCTTCTGCGCCGAAAAAAAGCAGTATAATTCCCAAAAATACCAAAAAAACACTTTTTAGAAAAGTGGATATCTTTAAATGGCTAACGCCGTCATAAACCTTTTCAAATCTTTCCTTTTTGGCAAAAAGCCAGAAAGAATAAATCAAAAAAGTTCCGATTAAAATAACTCCATCAGCACGGGATAATAGACCATCGCTTACTAAAAGCAAGGGCAAAATGACGGCAACAACCGTAAAAATAGCCGTTGCCTGAACCGTTCTACTTCCAGCTTCAATTCCGTTTTTTGAAATTAAAACAGCAATCGCAACAACCAAAGTTAAATCAACTAAATTGCCGCCCATAATATCCCCAAAAGAAAGTTGGGGAATTTTGTTAATGGCTGAAATGATGCCGACAAAAAGATTTGGGGCTGAAGAAGCAAAGGACATTACAAAAAAAGCAACTACGAATTCCTTCCAACCCAAAAATTTTGAAATAAATGCCAAAGAGCTAACTATCCATCGGCTGGAAAGCGTTAATAAAAAACAGAAAAAAAGAAAAATGAAAATATAGAATAAAAACATATAAAACACAGATTAATACGGATTTTAGCGGATTAATGCGGATAAATTCAATCAGTATAAATCAGTTTTAATCTGCATAAATCAGCGTCCAGTAAAATATATTATCTCGTAAAAGATTCCCAATACAAACACCAAAGCCAAAGGATATAACAAAGATTTTCTCTCTGGCCTTATTTTCGAATACATCAGTAAAATTAAAATGCCATCAATTCCCAGCATTATTCCACCGACAAAAGATATCACACCAATAAAATCTTTAATTCCTATCAGAAAAAGGGCTAAGGGCAAAAAACAAGCAATGCCCCAAGAAATATTCTTTTCTATTTTTAAATCATACCAGAAAACTTTTTTCAAAGTTAGCCCCAGGGCTATAAACGAGGTAAAGGTAGTTAAAACGCCAAAAAATAAACCCAAACTGGTTATTGTGGGATTTAAGAAATTTTTAAGACCGGGCAAGGCAGAAGGCGTGGTTTCCAAACCTGCGACCCCGAGAACAAAAAAAACAAAAAATAAATAAATAAAAACTGGAATAAAAATGGAAGCAGGTATTATTTTTTTTAGCAGACTTTTTTTTCCTTGCAGCATCTCCTCAACCTCTGGAATTAAAGCCGCTCCCCACAAAGAAAACAGAATAGCTCCGTAAGGCAAAAAAAGATTGTTAAAATCTATTTCTGTCTTCATTGCAACCAGCGAAAAATTCTCCAATTTTATAGCTGGAAATCCGGCGGCAAAAATAATTCCCAAAATAACAACGAACAGAACCAATCCCCAAAACTCAATTTTAGAAACAGCTTTGATGTCAAAGAAAATAAAAATAGCGCCAAGTAGAAAGTATAAAAAAGTATACCCGAGATTGCTCCCTCCGAAAAAGGGTTGAAAAAAATTAGCCAAGAATTCGCCGCCGACAATCAGATAGGCCAAAACCGCTCCAAGTAATCCCAAAATCATCGATATTAAAGCAACGCTTCTACCAACATCTCCCAGATAGATTTTGGCAAAACCGGGCAATCTTTTATAGTCTGGCGTCTTAAGGGCTAATTCGCCAAAAAACATATGAACGATGGTGACTAAAATGCCCAAAACAAGAAAATAGGCCAACATTACTGGCAAGCCTACTTTTGAGGCAATATAAGGCAAAGAAAAAAGCCCCACACCAATAATAGTGCCAGAAAGAGTGGAGATAGCATAAATGATTGTTTTTAAGTTAGACATTCTTTTTAGTGATAAAATACCATTTAGTCGCTTCAATTAAAACTATATTCAACAATCCCAATCCCACAATCAATTGCCAATCGAAAATATTAAGAGGCTCTGTCTTTAAAAGAGTTTGCAATAAAGGAGTATACAAAGCAGCAAACAAGGCGACCACGCCAAAAAGCCAGGCAAAAATCAAAAATCTGTTAGAGAGAATGTCTATCTGCCAGAGATTTTGTCTAAGACTCTTGCAAGAAAAAACATAAAAAATTGAGTCAATTGCTAATCCTGCAAAAATTATTGAGCGTATATGTGAAATATCATAACCAGAATACTTAATTAACCAGAAAAATAATCCCAAAAGTAAAAAATCGGTCGCAAAACCAATAATAAAAATCAAAAATTTCATTTCTTTGGTCAAAAGAGAAGCATTATGGTTTAAAGGTTGATGAGTCATTAAATCTTTTTCTTTTGGTTCAAACGCCAAAGCAATACCTAGTAAACCGTCTTCTATTAGGTTTACCCATAAAATTTGGGCCGCCAGCACTGGCAAAGGCAAGCCAAGCACCAAACTTGAACCAATAAGAATTAACTCCGTAAAACTGTCAGACAATAAGTAAGTTATGACCTTTCTGATATTATCAATTATCGCCCTTCCTTCTTCAACTGCCGCCACAATAATAGAAAAACTATCGTTTAATAAGACCAAATCTGCCGTTTCTTTGGCAACCTCTGTTCCAGAACCCAAGGCTACACCAATATCAGCTTTTTTCAATGCCGGAGCGTCATTGATACCGTCGCCTGTCATAGCAACTACTTCGCCTTTATTCTGCCAGGCAGTAATAATTCGCATTTTATGTTTTGGTTCAACTCTCGCATAGATTTGAATCTTGTCTAGAATTTTTGTAAATTCTTCGTCAGAAAATGCTTCCAGGTCCTTGCCCTCCAAAATACTATCTTGTGACAATTGAAAGCCCAGCTCTTCGGCTACGGCTTTTGCGGTCAGTCTATGGTCGCCTGTGACAATAATCGGCCTCATTCCTGCCTGCCGACAAACTTTAATTGCCTCTTTTACTTCCGGCCGAATAGGATCCATTAAAGTAATAAAACCAGTAAAAGTCAAATTTGTAATTAAATCAGCCGACAGAGACCCGATCTCTGACAAATTAACAGAGACCCGATCTCTGTTGAGTTTTTTATAGGCGGAGGCGACGACTCTCGATCCTTTTTGTGCTAATTCTTCTAATTTATCCTGCCATTTTCCCTTATTAGCTTCCGTTAAATTAGAAAGTTCTAAAATTTTTTCAGGAGCGCCACAAGCATACAAAATTTCATCCTTATCATCTTGAACTAAAATCGCTGCAAATTTATTTGCCGGATTAAAAGGAAGTTCGGCTATTTTCCTCTTTTCAAATTCCCCATGATGATCTATACCAGCTTCAATGCCTGCCTCCAAAAGAGCTTTATCAGTGGAACGGCCCCGGAAAATCCATTTTTCTCTGGCGCTATCTGGATTTTCAATAAAAGCCTCGGATGTCAAAACAGCTGCTTTTAAAGTCAAAAACCTATCTCCGATGATATCTGCCACCTTCATCTTGCCTTCAGTTAGGGTGCCTGTTTTATCAGTGGCAATAATAGAAGTACTACCGAGAGTTTCGGCGGAAACTAATCTTCTAACTAATCCTTGTTTTTTTAAAATTCTCTGCATTCCAAGAGCCAAAATAACTGTCATTGCTACCGGCAATCCTTCGGGAATGGCGGCTACCACCACAGCCACAGCCGTCGTGAACATTTCAACGAATTCTCTACCGCTAACTATTCCAATAACAAAAATTAAAACACACAAAGAACAAATAATCACTCCGACAATCTTTGAAAAATGAATTAACTTTTTTTGATATGGCGTCTTTTCCTCCCTTGTCTCTCGAACTATCAAAGCAATTTTCCCAATTTCCGTATTCAAACCAGTGGCAGTGACTATAACTCTTCCCTTTCCATCTTCGACAATTGTTCCCATATAAACCATATTATCTCTATCAGCCAAAGGCGTCTCTTCCGGTAAAATATCGATTTTCTTATTTGCTGGAAACCATTCCCCTGTCAAAATCGTTTCATTTATTTTTAAATTTTGGGAATCAATTATTCTTCCATCAGCTGAAACTTTATCGCCCGGATTTAAAATAATGATGTCGCCGGGAACTAATTCGTCCGGTTCAATAATTTTTAAATTTCCTCCTCTTAAAACCTTAGCCTCATATTTAATTATTTTTCTTAATTCCCTTAAAGCCTTGGAGGCTTTATTTTCTTGAAAAAAACCAACTATCGTATTCAAAAAAACTGCGCCAAAAATAACAACGGCGTCAGTATAATCTTTTAAAATCAAGGTGATAATTCCGGCAATTACTAAAATATAAATCAATGGACTGCGAAATTGCTCAAAAAATATTCTCAATCTTGATAATGGTCTTTCTTCTGGCAGCTTATTTTTCCCAAATCTTTGCTGCCTGGTTTCAACTTCTTTTGCATTGAGTCCTTTTTCTGCATCAGACTCCAAAATTTTAATAACTCCCTCACCCGATAAATTGTGCCAATCCTTTGTTGGTTGTGATCCTTCTGGTTTTTCTGTTTGGCTAAGATTGTGCATTGTCTTTTGAAATGCAACGGTCTTTTATTCAGATAATCTCTTTATTAAGTGTTGCACTTTTGTTGATTAATGTGTTAATTTTTTGCTAATATTATTTTATTATACCTTCCTTGTTCTTGAGGCACAAATTTAATCTGGATAAAAAAATTTAGAATAAAAGAAAAGGGCTATGTCTCGCATAGCCCACCTCGAAGTCCCTCGTCCCTATTTTAGAAAAACCAAGGTTCCATTAGCTCCTCCAAAACCGAAGGAATTGGAAAGAGCAATTTTGATTTTAGCCCGTCTCGCTTGGTTAGGAACATAATCCAAATCACACTCTTCGTCAGGATTTTCTAAGTTAATGGTTGGAGGTAACACATTGTCTCTCAAAGCCAAAATAGTGAAAATAGCTTCAATCGCGCCGCTTGCTCCAATAAGATGGCCTGTCATTGATTTCGTGGAGCTCACTGGAATATCGTATGCCGATTTTCCGAAAGCTTCTTTTATCGCCTTGGTTTCGTTTTCATCGCCAATGGGTGTGGAAGTGCCATGAGCATTGATATACTGAACATCCATTGGTTGCAAATCAGCATCCTCTAAAGCCAATTTCATACAATTTGCTGGACCCTCCACACTGGGTTCTGTAATGTGTTTGGCATCTGAATTTCTAGCGAAACCGACTATTTCGCAATAAATTTTTGCATTTCTGCTTAATGCGTGCTCCAGTTCTTCTAGAATAAGAGTGCCAGCTCCTTCGGCTAAGACAAAACCGTCTCGCTGTCTATCAAAAGGTCTGGAAGCTTTCTGAGGCTGCTCATTCCACTTTGTTGAAATTGCTCCCATCTTTCCAAAACTGGCAATACCAATAGCGCTAATAGGAGCTTCTGTCCCCCCAGTAATAACCACATCTGCTTCGTTTTGCTGAATACTTCTTAGAGCCTCGCCAATAGCATGGGTTCCGGACGCGCAGGCGGCATCCACTGTTAAGTTCAATCCTTTAAATCCATAGATAATTGAAATATAGCCTGAGACTAAATTGGGAAGGGTAGCCAGAATGTCAAATGGTCCTACTTTCTCTGGGCCACTGACAATTAACCTCTCTATGGCTTCAGACAATCTGGTAATTCCCACATAACCTACACCCATACAAACTCCTACTCTGGAAGCATTTAACATTTCTAGAGGGAGTTGGGCATCTCTGACTGCTTCATCTGTCGCAGAGAGACTCAACTGAATAAAACGATCTATCCGCTTTATCTCTTTTTTTCCAATAATTCCTGCCAAGTCTATTTCTGGATTAAAATCATTTATTTCACCAGCAATTTGCGATTTGTATCTAGTGGCATCAAAACGAGTAATCTTGCTAATACCGGATTCTCCAGCCAAAATTCTTGGCCAAGTTTCCTTGACCCCTTTGCCCAAAGCCGTAATCATTCCTAAACCTGTCACCACCACTCTTCTTTTTTGCATTTTCCCCTCGCTTTTTCTTGATTTGTAAAGGTTCAGTGGATGAATTTTGTGGCCTTGACGGGAGTCGAACCCGTGTAACATGGTTGAGAACCATGTATCCTGGACCACTAGATGACAAGGCCATTAAAATACAGAGTATCCTGAGCCACTAGATTATATAAAAGAAGAGGCAGGAAGTCGTCTATTTCGAAAAAACTAAAGTCTGTTTCATTTTAGCAAAAACTTTCTTTTTTATCTAATCAAAAAAAGAAGTGC
>Ga0100399_1002448_pt1 | contig 13320 bp, 19 predicted proteins | sample CryGeymeta201523_FD_81545 | JGI IMG/M metagenome (GOLD analysis project Ga0100399, IMG submission 81545) | Groundwater microbial communities from Crystal Geyser aquifers in Utah, USA - Crystal Geyser metaG 2015-23 | ecosystem: Environmental > Aquatic > Deep subsurface > Groundwater | place: USA...
ATTCCCTGAACTACCCCCCGTTTGTAAAGGGGGGGAGGGGGGATTATTAGTTACGGACACGGAACACGGACACGGTCACGTTATTCGTAAGGAAACGGAGGTAAAAAATGGCCAACAATATTAAAGACACACTCCAAGACTTAATTCAGCAAGTGACCAACGATAATTCATTACCCCCGGATCAGAAGATCAAACTTCTTGGGAGCCTCCAGAAGTTATCCACACCGCTTCAATCGGACCGATGGATCTTTCGCTTAGTGGTGGCATTCCTCGGTTTTGCTGTTCTGTTGACCATCATCGGGGGCTTCTACTTGAGCATTAAAACAGCGGCCACCATTCCCGAAGGATTAATCGCCTTAGGCTCAGCAGCGGTCGGGGCATTGGCAGGGTTGTTGGCCCCCTCACCCATGGCAAGGTAGGGTGAAGAGGTTTAACCCGCTTTTGTTTGGGGAATAGATGGCCCTCCCAGGGGAAGAAGGCATGAGTAATAATATTGTCAAAAAAAATGTTGATTGTCTGGTCATTTTTAGCGGAGGCCAGGATTCAACTACATGCCTTTATTGGGCAAAGGAGAAATTTAAAAGAATTCATGTGGTTACATTTGATTATGGGCAAAGACATAAAATAGAAATCGAATCTGCAAAGAAAATTGCACACCTTGCTGGGGTGGAAAGTCATGTTGAGAAAAAAGCAATGGTTCTACTTTTTACCGTGGTGAAGCTTAAAATATCATGGATAAAGATAGTGTCGGCGCCTGCCTGTATGAAGTGACCTTACGGAAGATGATGGACAATATTTTTAAAGATGAGCTGGGGGAAGAACTCTTTCATGAGTATCTAAAAACGTCCACTTTCCCTCCAAGCGCTCTGAGGATGATGATCAGAAAAGGCTCCTCGATTTTAAAACCAAAACTTTGAAAATTAGTGAAAAAAAGGGACACATCCCAATTTTGGATTTTTGGCCTGCTGTTGATTTCACCTCGAAAATTGATCTATTTCGCGCCTGAATTTTACCTTCGTTCGTTTCTGTTGAAAAATTCAATTAAGTAAGAAGCGCTGGGATCACCTCTTCAATAGATTGACCTAAATTCTTCATTTACCAATCAGAACAACAGTGCTCCTCGGATTGGCGAGGTAATGATCGGGAGAATCGATCGGTATTTCTTTGTCGGCGTCAAGAAAGTCTTCTCCGCTCTTAAGGCTTGTGTCAATGACTCGATACCATTGCTTGCCCTTTGCAAGTTGAGGAAGCGTGGTGGGTTGTAAATTAAAATCAGCATTCAGGATAAAGAAGAGATGATAATCACCCAATTCACATCTCTCTTCGCCTCCATCGAGCTGAAAGCATAAGGTACGCAGTTCAGGGTCCTCCCAGGAAGGTTTTCCAAGATCTTTTCCGAACCAGGTGAAGTCCGGGATATGATCAGCATCTAAATCTTCTCCGAAAAAGAATTTTCTCCTCTGAAGAATGGTGCATCTCTTTTCAAAAGCGATTGCCTTCTTGAAAAAATTGAAAATGTCCGAATTTTTCTTGACCTCGTCCCATTGAAACCAGCTGATCTCGTTATCCTGGCAGTAGGCATTGTTATTTCCCCTCTGTGTTCTCATGAATTCATCGCCGCCGAGAGTCATTGGCGTACCACATGAAAAAAGGAGATAACAGACATAATTCTTTATAAGTTGTTTTCTAAGATTACTGATATTGATGTCATCCGTTTTTCCTTCGATACCGCAGTTCCATGAGCTATTGTCATTGGTCCCATCACGGTTATCTTCAAGATTCGCCTCATTATGTTTGTCATGATAAGTGACCAGGTCATTGAGTGTGAAACCGTCGTGGCAGGTGATGAAGTTGATGCTGTTATAGGCAGATCTTCCGTCCTCTCCATACAAATCGGCAGAACCCGTTAATCTCCATCCGAGATCCCTTACCTGTCCTCCATCCCCTTTGCCGAATCTTCTTATCATATCCCTGAATTTTCCATTCCATTCAGACCAGTCCACAGGAAAATTCCCGACCTGATAGGTTCCGATGTCCCAGGGTTCAGCAATTAGTTTTACATGGTTTAATACAGGGTCCTGGGAGATCGCATCAAAGAAGGAAGCAGATTTGTGAAAGAGACCCTCTTCGCGGCCCAAGACCGATGCCAGGTCGAAACGGAATCCGTCCACATGCATGACCTCCACCCAATAGCGAAGGGAATCCATAACAAGTCGAATGACATGGGGGTTTGCAAGATTAAGACTATTCCCACACCCTGTATAGTTCATATAATAACGATAGGGTTCTCTGGGAGTTCCTGTAAGACAGTAATAGGTGGGGTTATCAATACCCTTAAAACAGAGAGTCGGTCCAAGCTCGTTGCCTTCTGCTGTGTGGTTATAAACCACATCAAGGATGATCTCCATCCCTGCCTTATGAAGTTCGCGCACAAGGGTCTTCAATTCATCCACCTGACAACCGGGGAACCTTTTTGTGCTGTAGGATGATTCGGGTGCAAAAAAACCTATGGTATTATACCCCCAATAATTGGTGAGCCCTTTGCTGAGCAGAAAATCTTCAACATAGAATTCATGGAGAGGAAGGAACTCCACGGCATTTACTCCTAAATCCTTAAGGTAAGGAATCTTTTCAATAAAGCCCAGATAGGTCCCGGGGTTTTTGACACCTGATGACCTGTGGGCCGTAAATCCCTTTAGATGGACTTCATAAATAATCAATTCGTGAAGGGGAATATCCGGAGGAACGTCTCCTTGCCAGTCGAAATGATCATCGACCACAATGGACTTGGGCGCAACCGAAGTGTTGTCACGGGCGTCCTTCGAAAGATCTCTCAGGGATGAAATCGGGTCATAGGCAAGAAGGAGGTTATCAATGTTTTTAAACTTGCCCGTGACCGCTTTTGCATAAGGGTCGATTAGAAATTTATTTTCGTTGAAGCGCATACCGTAGACAGGATTGAAATCACCCTTGATTTTGTATCCATAAAGCTGTCCAGCTTTTAATCCATGGACGAATACATGCCAGATGTACTTTGTGCGATCTTCGAGCTTGATGATGTCTGTGGGTCCAACGTCTGGTCTGTCAAATAAAAGAAGAAATGCCTCGCTGGCATACTGCGAAAAAATTGCAAAATTAACACCATCCTCGTATAAAGTGGAACCCAGCGGGTGATATCTTCCGGTTGAAGTTTGTCTGTTTGTCTTAGGTTCTAATTTGTATGCCATCACTTATTTGCGATCCCCTTTCTGAAAACCAAAATTTAGATTCTCCTGATCCTGTTTTCAGCATAGGAGAACGGATGAGTCCCGTCAAGTTAAAATAGGGGAAATCGGGACACAGAGGCTGTCCCAAAATGTTTTTCAATTTGGGCCATTTTATTTGGTCATCTCATGCATTGATGAAAATGGCTGTTTTTGCAGCCCGCAGGAGTTTTTGTAAATTTGAAAGTCAGAACAAAATCGATCCTACGCCATCGAGGGAGTCTGAAGAAACCGGTAGCGGTTTCATTAAGAAAAAAATTACTTCAGCAAATTTTAGTAATAGCGGCTTAAATCCCAAAAGCTATTCCGCCATAGTGAAAGCTTGGGGGAAGAAAAGGGAGGGCGCTTAAAATGGGAAATGGAAAAAGAATTGTGGTGATTGGATTTCTTATCCTGATCGTATTTTCTCTTCTGCTAAATGTTGTAGAGGCCAAAGCCAGTGTCTATTATGGGAGGGTAATTGCCACAGAGGGGAATATGCTCCAGGTTAGAGGAAACAATGGCAGGGTTTCAGTCTTCTGGATAGGTCATCGAACCCATCTGGATTCGAGGCTTCCCTTTTTTGGAGACAGGGTGAGAATCGTATATGTAAAAGATAAACTGAAAAGAAATGCGGTCGCCCGCGTAACGATATTAGGTAGGAGATAATTTTCTACATCCGTAACTCCAATCAGCAATCTTTATAATACCTCGAAAAGAGTAACCTGATTATTGAGCGTATTAAACCGCCTCGTTTTTATTAAGAACGCATCTGAAAGCCCCGCCCTGTGCCTGCCTGCCGGTAGGCAGGCACAGGGATGAAAGATGTGTCTGCCAAAGGCAGAAAAGCCTTAATCAGATGCTGAAACAAGCATGACAATAGGGTTTTCCTCTTGTGTTTTGTCATCCCGAACTTGATTCGGGATCTGGGTTTTTGGTTTAGAGAATTTGGGGTTTAAAGCCCCGCCCTGTGGGCGGGGTTCTTTACTTCATAATACCCAACCAGGAATCATTACCCCTTCAACATTGATGTTCTTCAGCAAACTCAAAGCATCCCATTTTCTTCGCCCGTCTCCTTTTTTATCGGGGAAAATGGGTCAGGGAAGACGACCCTGTTAGAAGCTTTAGCTCGAAGGTGCCATATCCACATCTGGAGTGGGGCTGAGAACACCCATATTGATCCGAATCCTTATGAAGAGATGCTGTTCCTGTACCTCGAGGTCGAATGGGCAGATGGCATTGTTCCAGGCTCCTTTTTTTCATCACAAATTTTTCGTAATTTTGCTCAATTGGTAGATGAATGGGAAGCAGACAATCCCGGACAGATCGATTATTTTGGAGGAAAATCTTTGATCGCCCAATCTCACGGACAGTCCACGGGGAAGATCAGAAGGTCGGAGTTAAAGAACAGGGAGATTGAAAAAAGAAAAGGGAGATAATAAGGAGGATCATTTATGGCAGATGCAACAATGGAATTGCTCCGGGAACTGACTGAAGCGCCTGGCATTTCAGGCTATGAGCAGGAGGTTCGAGAGATTATCCGTAAACGTCGATGACTTTGACCATGCTATCCAGCTTGTCACCGCTGTGATCAAAAAAGCTTGATGTAGTTTAGTGGCGAGCCTGACAGAATGAGAAAAGGAAGGATGAATAAATTCTTCCCCAGTCACGTCTAAATAGATAACGAAGAAATTGGGTTATAGAGGAAAAAGCCAAAATGTGGTAAAATAGATTTAGATTATGGGAGGTGGATAAGAATGAAAAAATTATTAATGATCAGCTTGATTTTATTGGCTATTTTTCTATCGAGCGGGTCAGCCTTTGCCTGGCGGGGACATGGCCATTTCGGGATTTTTATTGCTCCTCCGCCTATATGGGTGGCGCCTCCTCCGGTTTATTACCGAGGGTACTATCCTCCACCCATCTACTATCCTCCACCCCGTTACTATGGACCAGATTATTATTACAGAGAACCTTATAGAGATTGGGTCCCGGGGCACTGGGAGGAGATATGGACTCCTTATGGTTGGGAGAGGGTCTGGATTCCAGGCTATTGGCAATAGGGCGCCTGGGTGGCAGGGATTATTTTAATTCAAGGATGATGTGTAGAGAACTTTTGGAGCTTGCCTTCACAACTCAGGCAGAATTCCGAGCCTTTCCTATCCGTATCCGTTAGACTATTTGAAAAGAACATCACACATCGAGGGTTTCCACAATGCCCCAATCCGTAAGTATGCCCTAATTCATGAACCGCTTCGGTGAGGACCCTCCGGCGAAAAAGTATCTGGTCTTCCGGTAGATTATAAAATGCATGTCGGAGTCGAGTGAGGGAAATGATGGCGACTCTTTGGCTTGCTTGGCCGAAGACAAAATTTAACTCCGGGACAAATAAATCGCGGTCCACAATCCCTAAGATTTTTTCATAAGGGGCGTATTCTTTTTGCTCCATGAGGGCATTTAATATCGTTGTGGATAAATACTGATTCCTTTTTTTATGATAGGCATAATCCGGTTCGGCCATTCCTTTACCGATAACTACTGGCTTTTTAAACACCTTGTTTAAGTCATCCTTTAGGACCTGGATGACTTTTTGATCTATTTCACCGATGGGGCCTAAGAGAATCGCCATCAAACTGATTGACAATGTTAAGTTTAACATGTGTTCCTTCCTGTGCCCCACTTCCAAAAAGTTTAAATGTGGTATATATTATAAACCATATTCGATTATTGGCAATTCTATCTTCGGAGCAGGTATGAAGGACTACCATATTAACGTTTTCTATAGTGAGGAGGACAAAGGTTATATTGCGGATATTCCTGACTTGAAGCACTGCTCAGCGTTCGGGGATACACCCGAAGAAGCCCTCACGGAGGTTTTGAAGGCAAAAGAAGCATGGCTTGCGGCAGCGAAGAAGAATCGGAAACCTATCCCTGAGCCAAGCTATCGTCCGTTGATTTACAAAGTGGCATAGCCTTGATATGCCTCTCACTCTTCAACTTTACAAAACCATTCCATGAACTTTTCATCATAATATATCGTATAGATCAACCCATCGCTTCCTTTCACTTTAAAGAGCCTGTTTCTCCTCCTGTCTTTAACCCCTTCTTCGGTCCACATCTTTAGAATTTCCAGGACCTCAATCTTTTTCTTGTGAATAAAGATTGTCCTTGGAGTCTCCTCACCCCGGTAACCTGAATAGGCGATGACCTTTAATCTTTCTTCAGGCATATCTTTAAACAAGATGCTGTAACTCAAGGCTTTAGCCTTGATTAAGATCAGCCCTAAAGGGTTGAGTTACAGACTGATTCATTTGTCATTGATTTGAGTTTGGATTTCATTTGAACTTGATTCACCTTCGGTTCATCACTTCGTGCGAGCTTTGACATTTGACATTACTTCGTTCCATCGAGTTCAGGATTTCCCGAAATACAATATCCCTATTCTTTTTTGTTATCTCGAAGAGCGTGACATCCTTTCTTTCCTTTACCTCTGCGATCAACCCGATTCCCTTTAAGGCAATGGTGGCTATTACCCATTTTTCAGAATCCAGAATTTCTTTTAAGAGTTTCTTAAATCGATCAGAGAAACATTCCATTTTTCCAATCTCATCAATGATAATGAGATGGGTAGAAGGGTTGGAGAACGAAATCGAGTCAATAAAGTCCTCAAAACTTTTGATGTCCACATTGTATTGACCAACCTTGTAAGGGCTTCTTATGTCTTTATGAGAAAGGAGTGCTTTCTTTCCTTCAAGACTGATGAGCTCAAACCCCTTTCTCTCACCTCTTTCTCTTATCTCCTCCGTATAAAAACCCACCGGGTAAAAACTCTTCAACGCTTCAGAAAGTTTTTTGATAAGGGTCGTCTTCCCCACGCCGGGAAGTCCTGTGATGAGGAGATTCTTTTTTGTTAAATTCACTGTTCAAGCCCTTCACTTTTTTCCGAAGGGGAGGATTCGCTTTCTCCTGTCACCTCTTGATATTCGGGGATGACAATTCCCCTTTGGATCATGATGCTGTAAATGAGATTGGAACGGTTGATCACATATCGCTGATCTCCAACCGGGTTGTACTTTCTTGGATTCGGGAGGACCGATGCCAGCCTCGCTGCGTCCTCAGGAGTCAATTCAGAAGAAGGTTTTCCATAATAATGTCTCGAGGCGGCTTCCACACCAAATATTCCTTCTCCCCACTCCGCCACATTGAGATAGAGCTCCAGGATTCGTTTTTTTGAAAGAACCTTTTCCATTCTCCAGGTGATGATGACTTCAGAGATTTTTCTGATCAGGGACTTCTCGGGGGAAAGATAAAGATTTCTTGCAAGCTGTTGGGTGACGGTGCTTCCGCCAAACTTAAATTTTCTGGCCTTAACGTCTTTTTCAATGGCTTTCTGAATGGCTTCGTAATCAAAGCCTTCATGCTTCCAGAATTTATCATCTTCTGCGATGAGGACGGCCTTGACGAGATAAGGGGATATTTTCGAAAAGGGCATCCAACTCTGATAAATCCTGTACGGTTTCCTTTTCTCTTTGAATGCCTTCTCTCGATATTCCATGAGTGCTGTCTTTTTGGGGTTTTCTTTTTTGAGCTTTGAAAGATCCGGCATCCAAGAGAAATAGAGGAAGGAAAGAAAGGCAACAAGAATAAAAATAGGAAGGAGCCATCTGAGATGCTTCCTTCTTTTCATTTTGTACTTTTCACTTTGCAATTTACATTTTTCAATGATTATTTAAGTCTTCATCCTCGGACAAAGGAATTGTGTCGCCTCTCGTATTGGATGGTTGAGGTAGGTGTGGATCCGTAATTATGACCGGGGAAGACCACGGTCTCTCCAGGTAAGACATAGAGCTTTTTCCGAATGGACGCTTCCAACACATCCCATGAACTCCCCGGGAAATCGGTTCTCCCAACGGAACCCACAAAGAGGGTGTCGCCTGTAAATACCATCCCATCTAAATAAAGGGACATTCCTCCCGGGGAATGTCCTGGGGTGTGGATCACTTTAAGCCCGATTTGGCCCAACTGAATGACCTCGCCTTCCTTCACCATAATATCAGCAGGGGGAGAGGGTGTGGCCTTGAACATCATTAAAAGATCGGGAGGCGTACGGACGAGGTAAGGGGCTTCCTCTTCATGAATGATGATCTTAGCCCCGGTCTTCTTCGCCATCTCTGCGTTCCCCATGATGTGGTCCACATGGGAATGGGTGTTGACGACAAATTTGATTTTTTCGATGCCGCGGGATTTGGCTTGGGAAAGGAGCTTGTCCGCATCATCCGCAGGATCGATGAGCAGTCCCTCCTGGGTCTCTTCATCTCCGATTAGATAACAAAATACTGCAAAATTTCCCACCTCATATTGTTTGACAATCATCTCGCTCTCCTGACTGCACTCATTTTTAATACTATAATTGATGAATTCTACAACTTCAACTTTTTTTCTTTACATTTTTTCTTTACAGGAATGAAGCCTTTGTTTATGATCATCCAGAGGTTTAATGGCCTGATTAGGAGGGGGAAATGGATTTTGAACTTTCTGATGAACAGAGGGATATCCAGCGAGCAGCCCGGGAATTTGCCGAAGGGGAGTTTCAAGAAATGGCCCGGGAATATGATCGCAAAGAAGAATTTCCAAGGGAACTTTGGAAAAAAGCTTGCCAATTGGGCTTTATCGGCCTCTTTATTAAAGAGGAATATGGGGGGCAAGGCCTGGGGATCCTTGAACACTCCATGGTGATGGAGGAGTTCTGGAGAGTGGATCCAGGATGTGGAAATATCCTCCTTTCTGTATTTGGTTCAGAGATCGTTCAGCTCTTTGGGAGGGAAGAGCAGAAGAAGAAATATCTCCCTCCCCTTCCCAAAGGAAAGGCGATCATGGGAACTGCGATCACAGAGCCTGATGCGGGAAGTGATATCACTTCGATTTCGACGAGGGCAAAAAAAGATAAGGATGGCTACCTCGTCAACGGGACGAAACAGTTTATCACCAATGGATCGATTGCTGACTATCTCGTGGTTATCTGTCTCACCAACCCGGAAGCCGAGTCGCGTCTAAAACGATTCAGTGCCCTCATCATCGAAACGAATCGCCCCGGTGTGGAGGCCACCAAGATTACAGGAAAGTTGGGCATCCGGGCTTCGGATACGGCCGAGTTAAATTTTAGTGATGTTCGTGTTCCAAAGGAAAACCTCATCGGAACCCAAGAGGGGCAGGGTTTTTATCAGACGATGCAGCTCTTTAATATCAACCGGGTCATTGCTGCCTCACAGGGGGTTGGTGTGGCTCAAGGGGCTCTGGATATGGCCATCAAACATGTGAAACAGAGAAAGCAATTCGGGCAACCCCTTGGTGCTTTTCAGGCCGTCCAATTTAAGATCGCAGAGATGGCCACCTGGGTGGAGGCTGCAAGGGCCCTCTATTATAAGGCGGGATGGATGATTGATAACGGGAAGGTGGACCCAAAAATCATCTCCATTGCCAAATATTTTGCTGGAGAAGTTGGAGTCAAAGTGGCCAATGATGCCCTTCAACTTCACGGTGGGTGTGGGTATATTGCAGATTATGATATTGAGCGTTTCTATCGAGATGCTAAGATCGTCGAGATCTATGAGGGAACCAAAGAGATCGAAAAAAATACCATTGCCCGGGAGCTCTTGGGAAGACTATAGACGGTAACATCAATTCCAAATTTCAAACCCCCTGCCTACCGCAGGCAGGCAAATGGCAAAGGAATGTCAAAGTTCAAAATTTTGTAACTCAACCCTTTCAGGGTTGATCCTCATCAAGGCTAAAGCCTTGAGTACCATTTTTTGGGCTTTGGATTTGATTTGAACTTTTAGCTTTGGAATTCGGCATTGATAGCGTTAAAAGGGGTTAGAGATGGATTTTGAACTTACCGATGAACAGAAGGATATCAAAAAGGCTGCCCGTGAATTTGCAGAAGGAGCATTCCCAGAAGTGGCTGAAGAGTGCGACATCAATGAGACATTCCCCAAGGCACTATGGAAAAAGGCCTGTGAACTCGGGTTTGTAGGAGTCTTTATTGATGAGGCCTATGGAGGGCCAGGCCTGGGCATTCTGGAAAATGTTCTCATCATGGAAGAGTTCTGCAGAGTGGATGCTGGATGTGCAGGGGTTATCCTTACAACGTTGGGCTCAGAGTTCATCCTTTTATATGGAAGAGAAGAGCAAAAGAAAAAATATCTCCCTGGCTTAACCAAGGGGGAAACCATCATGGGAATGGCGATTACCGAACCGGATGCTGGGAGCGATGCAGCCTCCATCACCACCACAGCCCGGAGGGTAAAGGATCATTATGTGATCAATGGAAATAAGATGTTTATTACGAACGGCAGCATTGCCGATTTCATCATCGTCCTCTGCCTCACGAATGAAAATGAGAGGGTAAAGTCCAAACGTCAGAGCCCCATACTCGTCGAGACCCACCGGAGGGGATTTGAGGCCAACCAATTGAAACGAAAATTGGGGATGAGGGCTTCGGATACATCGGAACTCCATTTTTCTGAGGTGGAGGTTCCTTTAGAGAATTTAATAGGAGACGTGGAAGGAGAGGGGTTTTATCAACTCATGGCTGTTTTTAATCGAACACGAGTCACGGTGGCTGTCATCAATGTTGGGGCCGCCCAGGGTGGATTGGAGAAGGCCATCAGCTATTCGAAACAGAGAAAACAGTTCGGAAATCCCATTGGCAGTTTTCAAGCGATTCAGTTTAAATTAGCAGAGATGGCGAGCTGGATCGAAGCCGCGAGAGCCCTTTGCTATAAGGTCGCCTGGATGGTGGATCACGGGAAAGTGGACCCCAAACTCATCTCCATGGCCAAATGGTTTGCTGGAGAGGTGGGAGTCAAGGTCATCGATGAGGTGGTGCAGATCCATGGCGGGTATGGCTATCTGGGCGAATACGGGATTGAGCGACTTTATCGAGACGTCAAACTTGCGGAGATCGTCGAGGGAACCAAGGAGATTGAGAAGCTGATTATTGCCCGGGAGATTCTGGGTCGGTAGGAAAGCCTCAGCAAGGCATATGGGAACCGGGTCAGCCCGCCTCTCCCCTACTTCATCCTCAATTGTCCTTTGTGTGAAACCACCCCCCAAAGCTCCTCTTTTTATAGATCGCCTTTTTCTATAGCATCCCACGCCACTAACACCAGGCGGCGGGTGCGGTATTCGCCGTATTGTCTCTCCTTTTTCTTTGAGGATGCGGAAGGTTTCGCCGGTTTCGCCAGGAATTAATCCCATGCCCTGTGCTCTATGTTTGTTTTCGTTTCTGTCAATAGTGTAGGCCTGACACCCGTGCTCTCATATTCGATTGCCTGACTCGGATTTTTTTACCCTTGGAAGCCATTTTTGCAACCTTGTTCTTCCTTTATACTTTCACTGGTTTGCACGTTCCAATACAGTTTGTAACCGGCGGAGTGCCCTTTTTGCCTGTGCCACCAACCACCAAAGGTCTTCTTCATCCACCCGCTTCAGCGCTGCTTCCGCCACTTTTGCACTCGCCCGAAGCAACGTAAGTGCTGCACTCTGAATAGCAGGTCCTCCGTGCATTTGTTGACTTGACTCTGCAATCTCCTCAACCTTCTTAATCCACTCTTGGCTGGATTTTTCTGCTCTCTCGACCCCTGGGACAGTGGCGCCTGGTTCGAGTGTTGTAATGATCCGACCGTTTTGTTTGGCTATCATATACGTTTCATTCAGATCAGACCGGACACCACTACCAAAAAAGATGTCATGGGGCCTCAACAGACCATCATATATGATCTGCCCCTTGAACGGTAACAGCACAGCCTCCACCAAAATCGGCAACGGCCGTCCAATGAAGAGTTCCGCTAAGCTATTGTTCAAGCCCACGACACCATAGACCTGTGAGCGCTTGCCTATAAAGATCGTATAATTCTTTAAAAAACGAAAAATATGGAAGGTATCAGCGATAAACTGTTTCCACTTGTAAATTATTTCTTGCTCCTCAGCGGGCAAATGGTCTGGATTCAAATCAAGATAAGCATCTATTAGTTTCGGGTTTTTCCATAAGGCATCCCGCACCGGGGCCTTGTCCGACATAGGCAAAGCCGCATACTCTTGAGCAGAGTGAACATATGGTCGGACTTGGAGTTGTTGATTGAGGTAAAATTGCACTCCCCACATCAGCTTATAAAATAAGTTGGTATTTTCCTCTGATAATTTCATCGTCCCACACCTTTAGAGCTATAACAATGTCGATAAATAATTATTTAACTTGGTATTGATGTCATTATAGAAAATGTCCCTATTTTTCCTACAGCACTTACAATTTGCTGCCATATGGCCCCTCATTCTACTCAAAGTGCCCCAAACTTACGTTAGAACTCAACCTCAGGCAAAATAATATTATCCTACGTATCCGCACACCCCGGTTCTGGGTGAATTTACCACTGGAAGCAACATGTCTTCACCACATTTGTGATCTTCAGCACAGTCATCACAAAGCCATCCTGCATCACTATAAATACATTCTGTACAGATGCGTGTAGCCAGATTATCACAATGTGAGCATATAATCTGTGGTGGATCATTTCTCGCCAGAATCTCCACTTCACCTGTTTTTATATTGCTTTTAAACTCAGAAACAACTTTCAGCGTGAGTTCTGTGGTACTACCAAAATCATATTTATAACGCAGTTCCATCCCGGGGCGAAGAATATACGTAAGCTTCTTGTTCATGCTTAACTCATCTCTCCCAATGCTAAAAGCACTCATGTGACCACAACACTCAAGCCATATCTCTCTGAGAAAGCTATCCAAATCTCCAAAACGTGCATGGCTTGATACTTTGAGATGCATCCAATATTCTGGTAGTTCATATCCCTCTACTATAAAATGGAAGAATTTAAAGAGAGAAGTTGACCCCTTGCTGGATTCCTCATCATCAATCTGGGTTCTTCCCATACATGATTGCAGGTGTCTTGTCATACCCGATTTATCAAATGTGGATTTACAAAGTGAGCATTTCCCTTTTGATCCTATGCGTGGCCTTCTTGACATTGGATTTCCTTTCTTTATATATCATTTTTGCATTCTC
>Ga0100399_1002451_pt1 | contig 13316 bp, 8 predicted proteins | sample CryGeymeta201523_FD_81545 | JGI IMG/M metagenome (GOLD analysis project Ga0100399, IMG submission 81545) | Groundwater microbial communities from Crystal Geyser aquifers in Utah, USA - Crystal Geyser metaG 2015-23 | ecosystem: Environmental > Aquatic > Deep subsurface > Groundwater | place: USA...
AAGTCCGGCCACATTGGCAGCAAGATTGCCGCCACCATGGCCAGCACCGGCACCCCCACTTTCTTTGTGCATCCAGGCGAAGCCAGCCATGGGGACCTGGGCATGATCACCCCGGACGACGTGGTCATTGCCCTGTCCAATTCGGGCGAAAGCGCTGAGCTGGTTGTCATTGTCCCCTTGCTCAAGCGCCAGGGCACGCGCCTGATTGCCATGACGGGCGCACCCACGTCCACGCTGGCCAAACTGGCCGATGTGCACCTGGATGCTTCGGTTGAAAAAGAAGCTTGCCCGCTGGGCCTGGCGCCCACGTCGAGCACCACGGCTGCGCTGGCGCTTGGCGACGCGCTGGCTGTGGCCCTGCTCAAGGCGCGCGGCTTTAGCGCGCAAGACTTCGCCCGCTCGCACCCCGGCGGCAAGCTCGGGCGCAAGCTGCTGGTGCGCGTCAGCGATGTCATGCACCAGGGCACTGATCTGCCTAGCGTGGGCATCGACAGCAGCCTGGCAGACGCACTGCTTGAAATGAGCGAAAAAGGCCTGGGCATGACCGCCATCGTGGATGCCAACAGGCAGATAGTCGGTATCTTTACCGACGGTGATTTGCGCCGCGTTCTGGCTGCAGGGGTTGACCTGCGCAGTGCCCGCATTGCAGACCTGATGAAACCTAACCCCAAAATCATCGATGCCGACAAACTGGCCGCCGAAGCCGTCAAACAGCTTGAAACCCTGCGCATCAACGGCATGCTGGTGGTGGACGCAGACAACAAACTGGTGGGCGCCTTCAACATGCACGACCTGTTTAGAGCCGGGGTTATCTAAGCAAAGACACCATGCCTGTAGCCATCAACCCCAACACCATTGGCCTCACGACACGCCTCAAGTGGGCCGCATTCCGGCTGCTGGAGCGCCTGAGCGACCTCAAGGGCAACAGCGCAGCGGGCCACCTGGTGCTCAATCTACCGGCACGGCCAATGGCATCGCTCTGGGTCTTTGTGTCCACCATTGGTGAACTCAACGCCATCGACCCCCTGTTGCGTGAAATCATTGGCCGCCTGCCGCAGCTCAAGCTGGTGTTGATCACCGACCACCCACACTATCGCAGCAGCTACCTGGCACGCTACCCGGCGGCAGCAGTCTGCGTTACCCGGGGTCATGGCACTGACGCCGCCACGCTGGCCCAACACTACCCACCGCACATGCTGGTGGTGGCAGAAATACCCTGCTGGCCGTCTGACGCACCCTGCCGCTTCTCGTTTGCATTTTTGCTGGCGGCAAAACATGCGGGCGCCGCCGCTGTGCTGGTCAACGCCTGGCTCTACCACTATGCGCCGGGCAGCCGCATGGACGCCATAGAGCGCAGCCTGTTCCAGGCGGACTACGTGCGCGCCTTTGACGCCATTGGCGCACAAACGCCAGAAACCCGCCAGCACCTGATAGCAGCCGGTGCTGACCCAGCCAGAGTGGCGGTGGTGGGCAACATCAAATTTGATGCCATGCCATCCGGCGACTGGTCTCCCACCCAGGCGCGCAGTCCGGTCATGTTGGGCGCGCTCATTGCATCAGCCCGGCCGGTGATAGTGGCCGGCTGCATCACCGACTACGCAGACCAACAGATGGTGCTGGATGCCTTTATGGCCGTGCGCAACCAGCACCCCGACGCGCTGCTGGTGCTCGCCCCGCGCCACCCTGAAGTGACCGAGCACATGGCGGTCTTGCGCAACTACCTGGCAGAACGCAGCCTGCCCGGCGTCTTCAAATCTGCCGTGCCAGACACCCCGCTTGCTGCTGCTACCGCCTGCCTGGTGCTCGATACCATGGGGGAACTGCGCGACTTTTATGCCACCGCCACCGTGGCCCATGTGGGCGTGGACCACAACGTGCTCGAACCCCTTGGCTTTGGCAAGCCCGTGACCGTGGGTACGGGTTGGAACACCACCTACCCGTCTTACCCGGTTTACCGCTTGCTGATGGATGCGCATACGCTGCTTGAAGCCACCACCGAAGATCAGCTGGCCAGCACCTGGCTCGACCTGATTGACAATGCCGACCATTACAAACGCAGCGTCCAATCAATAGGCGACACACTGGCCCAGGCACGCGGTGCTGTGGCGCGCCATTTGACACTGCTGGCACCACTGCTAGCAGGGCAACACGAAAGACATTGATATGACCACAATCAATATCAGCGAGACCATTCGAGTCTCCAACACCGGCCCCTTTGTGCTGTTTGGCGGCATCAACGTGCTGGAGTCGCGTGAGCTTGCCCTGCGCGCCTGCGCTGAATATGTGCGCGTGACCACCAAGCTGGGCATTCCCTACGTGTTCAAGGCCAGCTTTGACAAAGCCAACCGCTCGTCCATCCACAGTTACCGCGGCCCGGGGCTGGAAGAAGGATTAAAGACATTTGAAGCCGTCAAGGCCGAGTTTGGCGTGCCGGTGATCACCGACGTGCATGAACCCTGGCAGGCCCCCGTGGTGGCCGAGGTGGTGGACGTGCTGCAACTGCCTGCCTTTTTGGCGCGCCAGACCGACCTGGTGGTGGCGCTGGCCAAAACCGGGCACGTCATCAACATCAAAAAACCCCAGTTTTTAAGCCCCAGCCAAGTCTTGAACATTGTTGAAAAATTCAAGGAAGCGGGCAACGAGCAACTGATCTTGTGCGACCGGGGCACCTGCTTTGGCTACGACAACCTGGTGGTGGACATGCTGGGCTTTGGCGTGATGAAAAAGGTGTGCAACAACCTGCCCATCATCTTTGACGTGACACACGCCCTGCAGCAGCGCGACCCCGGTGTGCCGCGGCTGGCGGCCGCAGGCAACAAGTGGCAGAATTGGCCCGGGCCGGTATGGCTGTTGGGCTGGCTGGTATCTTTTTGGAAGCGCATCCGAACCCTGATGCTGCCCGCTGTGATGGCCCGAGCGCCTTGCCGCTGGATCAATTGGAGCCCTTTCTGACGCAGCTCAAGGCGCTGGATGATCTGGTGAAGTCATTTGCGCCTTTGCACATTGCCTGAACAAAACCCACCCAACATGCAAATCCTGCACCTGGCCCTGACACCGCTTGTTGGCGCCCCCATGCGAATCTGCCGTGCGCTGGCGCTGCATGAAGGGGTGAGCGCTCGGTTTGCAGTGCTTGAAACAAACATCGGTGCTTATGACCGAATGGTCTTTGACACTGACCTGCAATGGGCCAGGGACCGCGACGAAATTGTTGAGCTGGCGCGAACTGCGGACGTGATTCACCTGCACAACTATCTAGACCTAAACAGCGCCCAGTTTGCTCCAATCGACTTGAAGAAGCTTTGGCAAGAAGGCCGCCCGATGGTGCGTCACTTCCACTCTGCGCCAGACGCGGTAGCCCAGCACATGCACACCACAGCGCAAGCTGTCGCTGATTGCCCCATTCCCAAACTGGTGATTGCGCAATTTCATGCGCGCTACTACCCCACGGCCAAGATTGTTCCCAACATTGTTTTTGGCGATGACACCTCGCGAGGCAATGATCTACGTAACTGCCCGCTGCGTATCGGTTTCGCTCCCACCCGCTTCAACTCGGGCCGCGCCTCACGCTGGGACACCAAGGGCTACCTTGAAACCACCAAGCTGCTGAAAAGTGTAGTGCGCAAGGCAGCAGCGCGCAACATTGCTGTTGTGGTGGATGTCATCGAACAGGTCAGCCACGCCGAATGCCTGCAGCGCAAGTCTGCCTGCCACATCGTCATAGACGACCTGGTTACCGGCAGCTACCACCTCAACACCCTTGAATCGCTGGCCAGCGGCTCGGTCTGCCTGACCCACATGGACCGCGCCACGCAGCAGGCTGTGTTTGACCTGACCGGGCGCAGCGACTTCCCGGCGGTGGCTGTTGGCTTGGAGGACGCTGAGGCGGTGCTGCTTGACTTGGTCAGTGACCGGCTACTGGTCGAAGCCATCGGCGCCCAGTCCCGCGCCTGGATGAATCATCACTGGGCGCCCAAGGACATGGCGCGTCATTTTCTGGATGCCTACGCGCACGTCCTCGACCACCCCGGTCAACCCTTTGCCAACCGCAGCAACAGCCCACCCAGAGTGCAAGACTGGATGAACATCCGACTGCACGATCTGGCGTGGGCGAACCGGCACCAACGCTGGCCGCGCATCATGCCTGACTGGCTAAGACAACTGCGTGGCAGTGTCGGCAAGGCGCTGCGCAGCATCGGCTTGAAGCCATAGAACCTAACTTAATGCCCAACCAAAACATGTCCAGCAAAGCAGCACGCGTCATCGCTATGTACCTGCCGCAGTACCACCCGATACCGGAGAACGACAGCATGTGGGGCAAAGGCTTTACCGAATGGCGCACGGTAACCAACGCCAAGCCTCTCTACCCAGGGCACTACCAGCCCAAACTTCCCGGCGAACTTGGCTTTTACGACCTGCGTTTGCCGGAAGCACGCGAAGCCCAGGCACATTTGGCACGTGAGCACGGTGTGGAAGGGTTTTGCTATTACCACTACTGGTTTGGCGGCAAGCGCCTGCTGGAACGCCCTTTTAATGATGTGTTGGCTAGCGGCAAGCCTGACTTTCCGTTCTGCCTGTGCTGGGCCAATGAATCGTGGAGTGGGGTTTGGGTTGGTAAACCCGATGAAATCATCATGGAGCAAACCTACCCTGGCCCAGATGAACATGCGGCGCACTTTCAGGCGCTGTTACCAGCATTCCGTGACCCGCGCTACATGCGCGTTGATGACAAGCCCATCTTTTTCATCTACCGGCCAATGAAGATTCCAGAGCTTGAAGCCTTTATTGCCCAATGGCGTGAACTTGCGCACAAAGCTGGGTTGTCAGGTATTTACTTCATCGGCATCAACCACCGCAGTGAGCCATGGGAGCCAGGTACACATGGTTTTGATGCCGTCGTAGCACACCGGCTGCCAGACACACGGCCATGGGTGTCGCGACGCGACCCAATGCGCTGGTTACGTTTTCGCACACAGGAGGCGCGCAAATGGCCTACCATTTACCCGTATGAAGAGGCACTAAAGGAGCCGGTGTACGACAAAGCCAAGACTGGCGAGTGGTTTCCTACGGTTTACCCCAACTGGGACACCAGTGCCCGCCACGGCAGCCGTGGCCTGGTCATGCACGGCGCAACTCCTGAACTCTTTGGCGAACAACTGCGCAAGGCAGTTGCGCTGGTAGCTGATCGCACGCCAGACCACCGCATCGTCATGCTCAAGTCTTGGAACGAGTGGGCAGAAGGCAATTATGTGGAACCCGATCAACGATTTGGCAGGCAATTTCTGCAGGCAATCCAACGCGCCGTTATCACCTGATGAAGGTACCATGCAGTAGCCAATTTATCCCACCGCACTTACCCGTCATTTTTTTTTCAGCCTTTGGAGAATCATGAATTCATTATTAGTTTTTGTTGGCGTGTGTGCCGTTCTTGCATTGGTCGCGCTGCAGCTTTACACGCTACGCAAAGTTCGTCGTATTGACACCAACACCTGGGAGCACACCCAACAAATCAACCGCACTTTGGACAACCTTTTCAGGCAGCAAGAATCTCTCTTGGCGGTGTACACCGATTTGCGGTTAGAACATAGCCTTCTACAAACGCGTAGTTGGGCTGGTTCACCGGATTTGCTCGCAGCCATCGTCCGTGAAGTCCAAACCTCACACCCAAAATTGGTGGTCGAATGCAGCTCTGGGGTTTCAACGGTTGTATTGGCTCGTGCCCTGCAACTCAATGGGCAGGGTCATGTTTACAGTTTGGAACATGAACCCGTGTACGCCAGCAAAACACGGCAAGAGCTCGCCCGACACGGCTTGTCTGACTGGGCAACCGTTATCGACGCGCCCTTGGTGCCGTGCGCCACTGATATGGGTGAAAAGTCTTGGTATGACCTGAGTGGTTTACCCGAGGTTTCAATTGACATGATCGTTATTGATGGCCCGCCAGAAACGACCGGCCCCTTGGCAAGATACCCCGCTGGCGTTTTGTTGTTCCCCAAACTGGCGCAAAAGGCATGTGTGTTTCTGGACGATGCCGACCGTCCGGCTGAGCGTGAAGCTGTGAGTTTGTGGCTGCATCGGTACCCGGAGTTGACACACACACAGGTCCCCTGCGAAAAAGGTTTGGCCATTCTGCGCTAGCCACATCACTGTCTGACTGGAGCGACATTGTCATCGGTCCGTACCTCACTGGCATACGCTTTCCTCAATGCCAATGCCATCACAGCGCTGCAGTTTTTTTCATCGCTCATTCTGGCGCGGCTACTGTCGCCCTCTGAATTTGGTGTTTATTCGACAGCGGCAGTATTTGTAGGTATTGCTCAACTCTTGCGTGAATTCGGTGTAGCAAGCTATGTCGTTCAGGCCAAGAGCATTACCACTGACTTGCTACGCGCTGCGTTTACGCTGTTGCTCATGCTGGCTTGGTCAATTGGCCTGATTCTGGCCCTTCTAAGTTCAAGCATTGCAGAGTTTTACCGCGAACCCGCAGCACGCGACATTGTTTTGGTTCTGGCACTGAATTTTTTTGTAACCCCGCTCGGCGCCGTCACGATGGCAGTTGCGCAGCGAAACATGCGGTTTCGTGCTATCGCGCTTATCGGTATTGCGGGGACCATCGTCGGGACCGTGGCCACCATCTTCCTGGCCATGCAGGGCTACGGCCCCATCAGCCTTGCTTGGGGCGCAGTGGCCGGCACGGTCGCTACATTTGTATGCACGTTGCCGTTGCGCACCGCAGAAATGTCATGGTGGCCAACTTTGCACGGCTTGAAACCACTGCTGCGTTTTGGAGGCACAGTTACATCGTCTAATGTTTTGGGATACGTTAACCGCTCTGCTTCAGACATCATGCTCGGCCGCCTGATCAATATGGATGCCGTTGGCCTGTTCAATCGGGCTGCGTCCATGAATCGCTACTTCACCTCTGCGTTAAACGGGGTCCTCGCGCCGGTGATGCTGCCCTGGCTATCACAATTGAACAGGGCTGGCACCAGCCTTGAGGATATTTATGAAAAGATTACTGAGCGAATCACCGGGTTGAGCTGGCCGGTGTATGCCGTTATCGCCCTGCTGTCAGATCCACTGATTCACGTCTTGTTTGGTGACCAGTGGCGTAGCAGCGCTGGGCTTGTACCCTTTATCTGCATGGCAGCAATGGTGTCTGTACCTTATACCGCCAGCGGTGCCTTGTTTCTTGCTAAAGGCAAGCCCGCCAACAACTTGTTGTCTGAGGCAATCAACCTACCGATCAAGGTAATTGCTATCTTGGTGGCAGCACCATATGGTCTGTATGCAGTGGCCGTCGCCTGGCCGTTTGTGGCGCTGGCGGGTGCAGCGGTGCAGCAAATACTTTTGAGTCGGGTGCTAAAAGTGCGGCTGATGGACAGCGGGCGTTACTTGGGGAAAAGTGCTTTGGTTACCCTTGTCGTAGTGCTTGCAACGTGGTCAGGCTTGCAAACGCTGGCTAACGAGGCCGCCAGCATCATCAAACTTGTGGTGGGTGGCGGTATCAGTTTTGTCGTCTGGGCAGCGACATTGAAGCTACTCAAACACCCCCTGTACGAAGAACTTCTGCGACTGGTGCAACAACTCAAGTCGCGATTGGCCCCCGACTGAGTCGGTCATTTGCCTAACCGGACATCGTCGAGTACCCCGGACAACTGCCTGGCCAGGTTTTCCCTCGAATAGCTTGCAATGGCCACGGCATCGCCCTGTGCAGCTACACGGCCCGTACGTTGCCACTCATCAAACCAGTCTTTCAGCACCATGGCAGCATGTTCAATATCGTCCTGGCTAAACGTCAACCCTGTCCTGGTGGACGCAAGTAGACGGGCGACCGCCCCATCCGTGCGGGTCAACGCCAGGATTGGCCTGGCCCCGCGGATCATTTCAAAAATCTTGCCAGAGAATAAATGCGCTTTGTACTCAGGTGGCATTGCAAATAGCTGGACATCGCAAGCGTGACGCAACCGAATGGATTCTTGATGGCTGACATAGCCATGATCATTAAAGCAAAAAGATGCGTGCGCAGCTTTAATGAACTGACCGTCGCCACCGGCATAATCAAATATAACTTTCTGCATATCTTCCGGATATTTTTCAGCCCAAACATCCATGACCTTCATGATGGTTTTGAAATTCTGCTCTGAATAAAATCTACCAACATAACTGATGGTAAATCTATTATTAGAAGCAGTAACTTCCTCACTGCCTGCAAGACAATTAAAATCAGTCTCATCGTAGCCATTGGTAATACTGATAACTTTTTTACTTATTCTTTCCGAGCTCTCCACAAAATAATCATCAATATAACGTTTTTCATCAGTCATGATGATTCTTGCACTAACACCTAAAACCAATTTCTCAAGAAAAGAACTCACTCTTTTTGAAACAGGGTTTTTCATAACCCAACCTGCATCAACACGTGACCAAGGGTCCCTGAAATCAAGCACCAGCGGTACCCCTGAACGAACTGTGCAAATAGCAGCAGCCAACATGTTTGAATACGGTGGCGCTGTTGCAACAATGACAGCGATTTTTTTCGATTCCAGAATCCGTCGAATGCCTTCAACTGCCTCATCTACCCAAAGGATGAAATCATCTGGTGGCAATATCCCTTTTTGCGTCAAAGGTTGATCAATAAGCCCCGCCAGTCGGACTACATCAATTGCAGGATCCAGTCGATCACCCAAATTATCTATTTGATAATCACGTGACGGTTGAGTGGTGAGAAATGTGACTTTCCACCCAAAATCATTAAGATATTTACAATATTTAGTTACTCGCTGGGTACCGTAACTACTTCTATAAGGCGGCGAGTAATAGCTCACAACAAGGACATTTCTATCTTCTGGATTACTTTTCTGAGTATAAATGGGGTTTAACTGCCTTGCAAAACCAGGAAATGACAAGATAAAAATTGATTTTAAAACCGTGAGAATACTTTTTATCACTACACTAGTTAGCCAGTATATTTTAAATAATTTCTGTTTGAAATTAAATGCTAACTGCTTGATACGGCTCATAGTTCCATCTCGCTTAAATAAGCTTTTTATTTTATTGAAGAAAAAAACCGCTTGAACACAGACAGTAGCGGTTCGAATTCTGCTGCCAAGGGATGATTAAAAACCTTGACACCCGAAACAAAGCCAAAAATTGCACCCACGCCACCCACAACCAAAGGCGCCATTATTGCTTCGGGGTACGGTCCATAAAGCCATAGCGCCATGGCTGGCCCTAAGCCGGCCATTAATGCCACCAAGCCACTTTGCAACATAATAGATAGCATGCCCAGCAGTGGTAGCCCAATCTGCCCGGCAGTTGCGCGCAGCCAGACAGCAGATGACACGGCTGTCGAGAAAATCATTGCCACACCCAGGCCCAGCAGCCCCTGTGATGCACCCACTGCAGCGAACACAATGGCCTGCAGTGAGGCAATCACAGTTACCCGCGCAATGGTGCTGGCTGCTCCAGCCGCCATCAATGCCGTGCCGCATAGCGCAGTAGGCACGTTCATGGCAATGGCCAACGCCAGCAAGCGCGCCAGGTCCACCGACTGGTCCCATTGGCTGCCGTACAAAAGCCTGACGATGGGTTGCGCGAGGCAAACCACTGCAATGCAAAACGACCAGCCCAGCACAGTGACGTAGGCCGTCGCTTTCAGAAAGGGTTTCACAAAGTCCCCCTGCGCACGAGACTGGCTGGCAAACCATGGCATACACACTACAGCTACTGCATCCACAAACAGCCGGTAAAACATCATTACCAGGCCAAATGCGCGTGAGTACAGGCCGGCAGCGGTCAGGCTTTGCAGCTTGCCCAAAAAGAGTTCTGGCGCACTATTGGCCATGTCGGATACAAGCATGCCGGCTGTGACCTTCGAACCGAAAGAAAAAACTCGCTTAATTTCACTCAAACCAGGCAACCAGGGAAAAAACTTGGGCCTGAAGTAGACCGCCACCAGAGCGTTTACGACCGTCGTGGTTAATGCCCCCCAAGCCAGGCTGATTGGGCCAAGGTTTTGCCAAGCCAACCAAGTGGAAACCAATGAGCCAGACAACACAGACAAAAACCGCATCAGGGAAATGCTGTCAAAGCGCATTTCACGCGTTAGCCACGCGTAGGTGAGCGAACCAAAGGGGTTGATGGCATACGTCAAGGCCACCACCAGCATCACATTGCGCATGCGGGGTTCGTCGTAAAACAACGCCACCGGGTAGCTGGCCAGCAGCACCAGGCTCGCCAGCACCAAACCTAAACCTAGTTGCACCGCCCACACGGCTCTGATACGTTCAGTGGTAAGCTCTTTTTCTTGTACCAGGTATTGACCCGCACCCATGTCGCGCACCGTGTGCACAAACGACAGCAGCACAACGGTTACTGAAAAAACGCCGATTTCAGCGGGTGTGAGCAGGCGCGCGATCGCCATCGAAGAAACAATGGTGACCACCAGACTCGCATAGCGGTCCAAAAATGAAAATAACAGCGAGCGGCGGGTGGACATGTTCCCCCGACTTTGCCACGGATTCAGGTCGCTATTGAATCAACGGATGCGGATTATTTGCACGTTGGGCACATCCATCGTGCCGTTGACGGGCGTCGCCGGCATGGTCATCAGCACGCCGTGTTTGCGGTCAAAAACAAACCGGCCGTAGTTGCCTGCTTGCGCGCGCTTGGGGCCACTGCCGGTGGTGGCAATCTGTTGTCCGCTCCAGTCATTGGGGTTGATTTCCCACAGGCGGCCATTGTTGACGTTTTCAAGAATGTAGATGCGGTCGTCTGCCCGGGTGGCACCGGGTGCGAAGGCAGAGCCAGACACATCGGGCGGGGAACCACCACTCCACTTGAGGTTGTAGGCGCCTTCCCAGCCCTTCCCCACCGGGTTGACTGAATATGAATTTGCAAAATTGTCAAGCGTCAAGACGTGAACCGGTGTTTGGCTGTCGCTTGGGCGCATTCTGAAGACTTCGCCCCGCTCTGGCATGGCAACGGCAATCTGGTTCCAGCGACAGGCAAAGTCGCCGCGCAAACCCGCAATGGCTTGCCAGCTGCCGGTCGCGAGCATGCCGTTGGTATTTGTGGTGGTGCCTGCAGGGTCGAAAATCCAGCCGCCATAGTTGCCGTCCTGCGCAACGCCGGTGTTGGGGTTTTTGTTGCCGCAGAATGTGTACACCTTGCCTTTGTAGGCCCATGCTTGGAAGTCGTTGTTCCAGTTCGAGTGTGCGCGATCGAGAATGGGCGTGCGCCAGTGATTTGCGGTCAGGTCCCAAAGCGTGTTGTGTCGCACGCCTACAAACAATTGGTCGAGTTCTGGTATCCAGGTCAAGCCATAGTAGCTGTGGCATGCCATTGGGGTCCCATCAGCGTTAAGGGAGTCTGTGCCATCCACGTCATTGCAGTAATTGCCGGGTGCGCCCGTGTTTTGGGCTATTGGGGTGCCCGGGAAGGTCACCGTCCAACGGTAGGTGTCAAGTGAAAAGAACAGCAGGCCGTTCCACTTGCCATCGCCATGGCCGCCACCAAACAGGTGCAGCCCGTTGCGCTTGGTGTCCAAAGCAGCACCCCCCCAGGCATAAACGACGGCCACCAGATCGTTCCGGTTATAGCCGGTGGGTACCGCAACGTTGTCCAGCAGGCGCGAGCCGGGCACTTCGACCCACTGGTGCAGGGGCAGGCTGGCAAACCAGCTGTCTGCAATCGAGTTGTTCGCATTGCGTGGCAGCGCGTCAACCACGGGCAGTGGCGTGGCGGTGACGGGCGGGCTTGTAGTGGGGTTGCTTGTGCTGGCGCTGGTGTAAATGCCGGGCGGCTCGCTGAGTCCGGCTACTGCAGTGCGTGGCACCAGGTTCCAGGTGGGGTCATTCAAAAAAGCTTGATTTTTCCCGTTTTTAAGGATTTCGCTTCGGACAAACAGGTAGGCCTCTGCGGCTTTGGGCAGGCCCGCGTCGTTTGCTGCACCCAGGGCAGCCAACGCCTGTATGCCGTAGCCACCGGGGTCATTGGTGTAGGGCAGGCTGGTGGGCGCTGCGGTTTTGCGGTTGACAAAGGTGTGATAGTTCAGCTCGGCCATGGTTTGAATCACTGCGCCACCCGCCAGCTTATTGGCCACGCGGTAGGCGGTGCCGTCCATGCGGTTGAAGTCAGTGCCGCTGGTAAAGCGTTTGACGGTAAAGGCCAGCGACCAGTCGCGCAAGTCTTTGGCATCAAAGCCCATTTCAGTCAAATGGGCCAGGGTGACAGCAAAAAAGTCGTGCATCCAAGGGGATACCCAATGGGTGACCTGCGATGACATTTCGGCGTAAAAATCCAGCTGTTGTGAGCCGTTCCAGTCGGCCGTGCCGCGCCAGACGCCGAGTGGGTTGGTGGGCATGGCGTTGTTGCGGTACCAGTTGACATTTTGTTGCACTTTGTCGGCGAAGTAGTCTTTTTGCCAATGGGCGTCTGGTGCGATCCATGCGGCCTGGCCAAAGCTGCGCATGGCCCAGGCTTGACCGCGCAGTTGTTCATCTTGGATCAAACCCAATTGTTTGCTGCGGGTATGGAAGTCAAGCGAGGTCAGGTTCCAGCTGGCCCAGAAGTAAATTTCGTCCAGGTAATAACGGTCACCGCTGATGATGTACGGCACATAGCTGAGTGATGGCTGGTGCGCTATGTCTGCCTGGTGTGGGGTGGTGCCGGGCAAGGTGGCTGCAGGGATGCGATCGGCCGGGTCGGCCCACTGGTTGTTGCTGCCAATGGAAACAGTGGGGTGTTGGTTGATGCTGATGATGTCGCCAGTGACGGCATCGCGGTAATGCACCGAGTACACGGCAGCGCGTTCTGCGGCGTCAAACATCACTTCGTACGCCTTTGGGCTGCCAGTCAGCAAGGCAATGACTGTCCAGCCGGGCAGTGGCCCGATGTCCATGCGCCCACCAGTGCCGGGCATGCTGGAGCTGACGATACCTGAGCCAAACAGGCTGCGGTCTTTGCCCAACCAACTGTTGTACAGGTTGGTGGCCGCGCTGGCACCCAGGCTGGCATCGGTGTACTTGGGGATGGCGAAGCTGCTTTGCAGCGCTGCTGCGTCGGCGATGGCTTGTAGCGGTTTTGCGCCACCAAAGTGAAAAACGCGGCGCAACCGGGTTTGAAAGTAGTGCTTGATGCCAGCTTGGGCAAAGACCTCAGCGCCTGATGCGTCAAGAATGCGCAGGTTGTAGCTGCGGTCGCCCCGTGCGGCAGTGGTTTCGACGTTTTCAATGGCGACCGAGACACGCCCCTGGGTGCTGCTGTAGAACCGTGCGTCAAAAAGCACGCGCAAGCCGGGGTGTGGCACACCGGCG
>Ga0100399_1002507_pt1 | contig 13131 bp, 13 predicted proteins | sample CryGeymeta201523_FD_81545 | JGI IMG/M metagenome (GOLD analysis project Ga0100399, IMG submission 81545) | Groundwater microbial communities from Crystal Geyser aquifers in Utah, USA - Crystal Geyser metaG 2015-23 | ecosystem: Environmental > Aquatic > Deep subsurface > Groundwater | place: USA...
ACAGCTTTAGTCTCCTGCCCAACTCGTGTCATTCGCTGGGATTAATCCAACTGTTCGCCAATCGGGAAACTTTATAGGCAACAAAAACAAGATGAGCAAGAAAGGCTCTCCCTATTTGAGGTTAGCCCTGTGGCAAGCCTCAGTGGTGGCCTCCCGCAAGAATCCCATTCTTAAAGCCTTCTATGAACAAAAAGTAAAAGAGGGAAAACACAAGATGACAGCGATTGGTGCGGTCTCCCGCAAGTTAACTGGCATAATCTTCGCCATCATGAGGGACAACAAATCATTTATGATTTGAGATACAGTATCAAATTGTTAAGGTGCTAAGACTATTGACTTTTGATAGCTAGTCTTTCACATTTTTTCAACAAATAAGCCCCGGCCAAGACCCAGCAAATAATGCTAGATATTGACAGGGGCCTACTGAGTGAAGGCGGTACCAACCCTGTTTCGTTACCTTGTTATATCCTCCTCCGCGTAAAGCTACGGCGGACAAGAAAAATCCCGCTATACACGGGATCTGAAATAACCTAGGTAACCTAGTTTGTTCAGATGCTCTGTATCTTGTGTGACACATCTTAGTCTATTTACGGTGACTGCCGTATCTGATTTTGTCAGATCTGCTTGGGAGAGTAATTCGAATATTCACACTTGATTGACTTGCACCAGCCGTCAATTCTCTAGTTACCGTGTGAATACCTACTGAAGGCTCCTTCAACGCTTTCCTATTAACTTGTGGATGGTTTATATCACGAACGGATGATAATTGTCAATACCTACTATAGGGTATGGGAAAAGTTGAGGTGATCCTCGATGCGCTTATGAGCGTTTTTGTGAGCAGATTTTTCTATATCATGTGTTGAAGTGGCTTTCATCCATTTGTCCATTGTTGAGTAATATTCCTCTTTGGTTGGAAGATGGGAGATTTTTTCAACCAATTCTTCTTTAAGATTGGCTACATCTTGCTTGGTAGCAAAATTCTTGTCAAGGTATTTGAAAATTGGAGTCCAGTTAATGTTTTGCAAAAGTTTGGTAGCCATAATTTGATTAAAGCATTATACTAAGCAGTATGCAAGATTGGGCAAGAACCTGGAAACAGCGCAAGTATGGACGGACAAGTAGTTTTGGGAAAAGGCACTGGGACAAGCCCACGATCATTAAGTACCTAGGATTGACTGCCCTATTTGGGACTTTGGCGTCAATTTTTATCTTGCTGATTATGGTGGCCTGGGTATCCAAGAGTCTACCTGACCCAAACAAAATTGTCCGGCGAGAGGGATTTTCGACTAAGATTACGGATCGTGATGATGGGACACTTTACGAACTGTATCAAGACTATAATCGCATCCCGATCAAATTGGCCGACGTACCCAAAGAGCTCCAGCAAGCAACAATCGCAATTGAAGACAAGGAGTTTTATATTCACCAAGGATTTAGTGTCTCTGGGTATTTGCGAGGATTCTTGCGTTTGTTTACGATGGGGCGAGCACAGGGCGGGTCTACCCTCACCCAACAACTAGTGAAGAATGTACTACTATCATCAGACAGGACGCTGACACGCAAACTCAAAGAACTAATTCTCTCAATGCAGATCGAGAAGAAGTTTAGTAAAGATGAAATTTTGCAGATGTATTTGAACGAAGCCCCATACGGAGGGACGGCGATAGGGATTGGGGCGGCCAGCGAGCGCTATTTTGGGGTAGATCCAAAGGATCTGACCTTGATCCAGTCGGCGATCCTGGCTGGGATGCCACAAGCACCTTCACGCTATTCGCCCTACGGCAGTGATAAACAGGCATATGTAGCGAGAGCGACTGCGGTACTAAGACGTATGAGAGAAGATGGGGACATCTCCAAAGACCAAGAGGAATCACTCTTAGTTGAGCTACCCAAAGTAGAATTTCGGCAGCAATCGGCGGCACTCAAGGCTCCACATTTTGTCTTTTATGTCAAAGATCAACTCGTGGATTTGCTTGGAGAGGCGCTAGTTGAAGAGGGTGGATATACTGTAACTACTACCCTAGACTCAGAACTACAAGATTATGCTCAGACTACTGTGAAAGAAGAAATAGATAAACTAGAGAGTGTACATGTGACCAATGGAGCGGTCATGGTCATGAACCCAGAAAATGGAGAGATCCTGGCGATGGTGGGATCAAAGGACTATTTTGCACCTGATTATGATGGTCAAGTAAATGTAACTCTGGCGATGAGACAACCAGGAAGTGCGATCAAACCAGTCACGTATGCTACCGCATTTGCCAAGGGGTACTCTCCGGCTTCGATGCTCTTGGACGTGCCGACCAAGTTCCCAGGTGGGAAAGAAGGTGAGTTTTATGAACCGAAAAACTACGATGGGAAGTTCCGTGGGCCAGTCCAACTACGTTTTGCCCTGGGTAGTTCTCTAAACGTCCCGGCCGTCAAACTACTATCACTGGTCGGACTCAAAGATATGTTGACTACGGCTTATGATATGGGTTTTGATAGTTTGGCTCCTACTGCCGCCAATATGAGTAGATTTGGACTCTCTGTAACCCTGGGAGGTGGTGAGGTAAGACTATTTGATCTGGTCCATGCCTACTCGGCTTTTGCTAATGGAGGGGAAAAAGTCGAGCCAGTTTCAATCCTCAAAGTAACCAAGGATGGCAAGACACTTTATGAAGCAAAACAAGCACAGAAACAGCGAGTGCTGAGCGAAGAAGTGGCCTTTTTGATCAATCATGTCTTGTATGACAACAATGCACGACTTTTGACCTTTGGGGCTAATAGTTACCTCAACATGAATGGGAAAGCGATTGCGGTCAAGACGGGGACAACCAATGATAAGCGGGACAACTGGACGATTGGGTGGAGTACCAAAGCAGTTGTAGGTGTGTGGGTGGGGAACAATGACAACTCGTCAATGAAAGAGGTAGCCTCAGGTGTAACTGGTGCCTCCCCTATTTGGCGCAAGATAATTCTCAAAACCTGGGAAAAGTACAAGGGGGACGATTTTGTCGTACCACCTGGGGTTGAAGCTAGACAAGTCGACACGGTATCTGGATATCCAGAACACGATGGTTATCCAGCTCGTGCTGATTACTTTGTCAAAGGGACTGTGCCACTTGAACCGGATCCAATCCATACCAAAGTCAAGGTATGTAAAGCAGACCAGAGTAAGCTCGCTACTGACGTAGATATTGCCCAGGGCGAGTATGACGAGAAAGAGTACTATGTCCTGAAACAGGAGAGCAATGTTTGGGAGAGTGACATCAGATCATGGATAGATGGGCAAGGCGACGATAAATACAAAATACCTACAGAGTATTGTCAGAGCAATACAGATACAGTAATCGGTTTTGAAAAGCCAGGTAACATGGAAAAATTGACTAACAATACTCTGGAAGTAAGACTCAAGATCACGACCTCAAAAGATATTGATTGGACCAAATTGTATTATGACGGGAAAACAGAAACCTTTAATAGTGACAAAGTACTTAGTACTACAATCACGCTAGGTAGTGGTGATAAAGTATATGAATTACGTGGAGTGGTACATCTAAAGGATGGGAGTGAGAAAGATACTACCGTGAAGGTGGGTTTGAATGTAGATCCAAATGCGAGCCCATCCCCTACCCCCACTCCGACGGCGACTCCTTAAGATTTGGAATCAATCTCTAGTTTTGCTTTGAGAGTCGAGAGAATTAGTTCTTTGTCGGTTTGAATAGATTTTGAGCTGGCGTCCCAAGTGAAGGTGAGAAGATAGTTGTTGATTTTATCATTCATTTTGGTCATGGATTTGCAAAAGATCTTCTGGTAGCTCACTTTGATTGATGAAAGTGTCTCAGTAATATCGGCGTATTTTAGATCAGCTGGGACAAGAAGCGAGAAATCAAGAGAAGTGGTATGAGTAAACTTAGAGATAATGCCAGCATATTTCTGACCAAAGAGCATGAGTTGATCGGTGACTAAGGTATAGCTTTGAGGCGTGAGGGTACCTACTAGTTGATGATTGATGGTGATCTGGCAGTTTTTGGTAATTTGATAATCGGTGATGCCTAGTGAGGCAAACAAAGTAGCAAGAGAGTTTGAGCTACCTATGACAGTGAGCAGTCGACCCTCTAAATAGGCAGAATTGTTTTTGCGGAAGACTTTGCCAATTTCGAAAATTTCCACATCAGTTATTTTGTGTTTCTTGTAGGTAGAGAGTACGTGAATGAGACCTGAAACAAGAGCAGTGCGGAGCGCATTTTGATCGCTAGTTAAAGCATTGACCAAGGTAACTTGGTTGGGATCTGCTGACGACTGTGTCAAGGAGTTGGTGATATGCTCATGGAGTCCTTGAGCTATTAGGAGATCGCGTAGATGGTCCTCGAAGCGATAAATAGGTGGTGTAATATCACGTGGCACTGCGGTTGAGAGTACTGACAAAGGAATTTGGTTGTAGTTGTTGATACGTAAGATGTCTGAGACTAGATCATCCTCGACTTCCACATCGGTGCGGAAGTAGGGAACTTCGACAATGATCTTGCCCTCCCCTTCTTCAATAATTGAATACTCTAGAGATTTGAGTATTTTTTTAACCGTGTAAAGAGGAATATCCATACCAGAAATGAGGGCGAGACGAGAGAGTCGAAGAGTCATGGTCTGGGGAACTACAGGATGAGGGTAGTAATCATCATTTTCGTAATATTCACCACCAGCAAGATTCAAGATTAAATCAGTGGCTCTCACTATGGCTAGGTCGATTGTGCGAGGGTCTAGAAATTTTTCATTGCGACTCACTGATTCGTTGATAATCTTGAGCCCTCGTGAGACTTTGCGAATAACCCTTGAGTCGTAATGACCTGAGTCAAGGATAATATCGGTAGTTGTCTCACTTACTCCCGTATCTTTGCCACCTACTATGCCACCGATCACGGTCACGTGCCCGCCTGAGGTTAAGACAAAAGCGTCTTGATTGAGAATAACCTCGGTACCTAAGAGGGTGGTGAGTTTTTCACCATCTTTGGCCTGACGAATAGTGATATCTCGCCCTTTGAGACGCGCAATATCTTGGGCATGGAGAGTTTGACCATATTCGACCATAACATAGTTGGTAACATCGACGATGTTGTTGATTGAGTCCATACCGTATGATTGGAGACGTTCTACTAGCCAACTAGGAGATGGACCAACTTTGATATTCTTGATTTGTCGGGTACGGAAACGAGAAACGGCGGGAGTCTCAACAATGATTTGTATTTTGTCTTTTGCCACAATTGACTTGCCTTGCTTGGAGATCAGTTTGGGTAGCTTAAGTTTGATCTCTTCAAACGCTGCGAGGTCACGGGCGCAGCCAATGATGGACAAAAGATCGGAGCGGTTGAGACGTTGTTCGAGATCGAGAACGTTACTACTATCTAGTGGTTTGTCGAGCATGAGGCCGAGCTGGGTAAAGTCAACCGCCACCTCTTGGATAGGCTTGTTGATTTCTAGATAGTCTTTGAGCCAAAGTAATGGTATCTTCATATATGTTTTTGTGTTGGGGGTCCGTCCCCTAGGTATATTTGTTACGCCTAGGGGACGGACCCCTAGGTACTACGTATAAACAATATCTCCTCCATATAATTTGCGTATGTCAGTGATACAAAATTTTGACATCACGAGACGATCTAGTCCAAGGCCAAATGAATAACCAGTATAAACTTCTGGATCTATGCCACATGCCTTGTAGCAGTTGTAGTGAGTCATGCCGGAGCCTAAGGTTTCAATCCAGCCGCGGTATTTGCAGATTTGACAACCCTTCCCTAGGCAGAACTGACACTCCATGTCGACTCCCACACCAGGGCTGACTTCGGGGTAGTATTTGTAGCGAAAACGAAGCTTGATGTTTTTCCCAAATAAGAACTGGTGAAGATTGGTAAGCATATCTTTTAGGTGGCCAATGTTGATACCTTTATCGACAACAAATCCTTGGTATTGGTAAAAGAATGCTCCGTTTGTAGAGTTGGTGGTTTCGTTACGGTAACACTTGCCGGGGACGACAACGCGGAGGGGTGGTTTGTGTGTAGAGAGTATGCGAGTCTGAATCGAAGAGGTGTGAGTACGTAGGAGCAAGTTTGGTTCTTCGATAAAAAGAGAATCTTGTAAGTCTGTTGCGGGGTGACCATCGGGCAAGTTGAGACGGCGAAAGTTGTACTCGACATCTTCGATCTCTGGTCCTTCACCAATAGAGAAGCCCTGCCTGGTAAAGAATTCGTTCATTTCGCGAATGATTACGGTCGTAGGGTGCAATCGGCCGATTGGTTTCATCTGACCAGGAATGGTCAAATCGGATCGTAGATCGTAGATAGTAGATAGTAGATGAGAGGATTTGTCTTTCATAGTTTTATCCTGAGATTGTTTGAGCTCGTTTAGGAGTGGGCCGTACTTTTGCTTGTCCTGCAGGGCCAGGCCCTGCAGGCTCTTGAGGAGGATCGTGGTTGTACCTTTTTTGCCGAGATATTTGAGATAAATCGCATCTAGATCCGCTTGAGTCTTGACTAAGTCTAGATCGGAAGTGAATTGAGTTTGAAGTTCGCCTATCGACGAAGACAAATTAGTAGAAATAGTTCGATGGTTCGAACCATTAGACTTTTTTTCTTGAGTTGGAAGAGTTACTGTGTAGTGAACCAAGGTGGAGTTTGAGGTGTGCTCAAGGATGGTTACAGAAATGGGCCAGATGGACTCGCCCGTTTTGAGCTGAGTGCCGCCGTCAGGGATGTGGTAGGTTTTGTTGATACTAAGGACACGGAGCTTTTTACTGGTAGGGAGATGTTCTGGGAGCCAAGCAGACATGGCCTTGAGCTCAGCGAGGGTGACAAATTGGGTTTTGATAGCTGGTTTTGAGGCTACGAGTTCGGTTAGCTGATGATTTAGCTCAAATAGGTCTAGATCATTGATATCTTCATATTCAATAAAAAGTTTTTTGCCGATCCCATGCATACCGCGAATGGGAATAAGATTTGGATAAACTTGCCGAACAATCAAATCTAAGAGATGTCCTGCAGTATGTAACTGCATATTCTTAAGGCGAAGTGGCCATTCGATCTCTAGTTTTACTTGATCACCTACGACAAAAGTACCCTTGATAGTACCTACGTGCTTGATCTCTCCCCCGTTGTATTCAACGGATTTGACGTTGAGCTGTGCGGATTCTGACTTGATAAATCCTTTATCCGATGGTTGGCCACCTCCGAGTGGGTAGAAGATGGTTTGGTCCAGAATGAGGTAACTATCCCCTACTGCTGTCACCTTGGCAGTGGCAGAGGTTTGGTATGAATCGGTTAAATATAATGCTTCGGTCATGTAATTCATTTTACAATAAAAAAACCCGCTTATTATGCGGGTCTTGTGTATTGCTTTATAAATAATTTACTACGCAACAAAAGCCCCGCTGGTAAAGGGGGTAAATTGCTCTTTGCCTTCGAGCTTATCAACTCGATCTTTAGTTATGGCAGCAAGATTCATTGCACTAGAGGTAAGTTCAATGAGATCAGTAATATCAATTTGCATCTTATCAACTTTGGTTTCTAATCGATCTACTTTAACATCAATTTTATTAAGCTTGACTTCGAGTTGATTAAGCTTGACTTCGAGTTGATTAAGCTTGACTTCGAGTTTGGTAAATTTGACTTCGAGTTGATTAAGCTTAATTGCAAAAATATCTAACTTTTTGTCAAAGTCTGATAATCTAGAAATGATTAGGTCTAACTTCTGATCAGTGGTAAGATTTTGGGTAGTCATATTTTTAATATAGTCCTTTGATACGCCAAAAGCAACCTCCCTGCCAGAGAATCCTTATTAGTGGAAACCTGCGGATGGTTGCTCCTCGCGAAATGAGACTATACACTAGGGGACTGAACCTTGTCAACTACTAGTTTGAAGGTTTGAGGATCGGAAACTGCTAGATCAGCTAGAATTTTGCGATCGAGGATGACATTCTTTTTGGTCATAGCATTGATAAAGCGACCATAGGTATAACTTGGATCAAGTAATCGCAGGGCGGCGTTGATGCGGACAATCCAGAGTGTACGGAAGTTACTCTTGCGATCTTTGCGCCCTTGGAAGGAGTAATCGAGAGCGTGGAGATAAGCTTCGTGGGCGACTTTCCAGAGGCGATGTTTGGACATGCGGAAACCTTTGGTACGGCTCAGAACCACTTTGTGGCGGGCACGTTTGGCGGGACCATTGGTAACTCTAGTCATATTAGATTAGTCCTAGTATTTTTTTAATGCGACGGGCAGTGCCAAGCGTCAAGAATTTGGTAGCTTTCATCCGTCTGATCTGAGCTTTGCCTTTGTGGGCGCGGCGATGACGCATATTTTGGGTGCGACGGATTACTTTGCCAGTTGCAGTCACTTTGACGCGACGAGTGAGGGATCTTTTGCTTCGACGTTTGGTTGTTTTCATATAAATTGGCTCATGGCAAATAGCACATGGCTAATAGCTAATAATTATTATTTTTTTGTTGTGTTCGCTTTTTTGGACGGATTGAGGATGAGGAATAACTGTTTGCCCTGGAGCTTGGCGACTCCATCGGCGGTAGCCATACCCTCAAGACCAGACATAATCTTTTTGATCAAATCATGTCCAAACTCGACCTTGGTAATTTGGCGACCGGTGAATTTTACCACAATCTTAACGCGGTCGCCATCTCCCAAAATATCTTTGATTCGCTCAAGTCTGGTATCCATGTCACCTTGACCGATAAAGGGTGAGAAACGGATTTCTTTGATTTCGACTTTGCCACTGGCGGCTTTGCCATCTCGATCCTTTTTGGCTTCGAGATACTTGAATTTCTTAAAATCAATAATCTTGGCGACAGGAGGCTTGGCCATCGGCGCAATCTCTACAAGATCAAGGCCACGACCCTGCGCAATCTTGAGTGCCTCGCTCTTGGACATGAGTCCCACTTGTTTGCCAGTTTCGTCGACCACTCTCATTTCTAGTGCTTTGATAAATTGATTGGTGGCGTAGAATTTCATAAATATGAATAAACGGGCGGATACAGGGATCCGTCCCTACAAGATCACATTATACCTTACTAATGATCTCTTGTTTCAATTTGGTAATTACTTCGTCAAGCGTAAGAGTAATTTGCTCGCCCGCTCTATTTTTGATAGTGATAGTCTTGTTCTGTACCTCTTGTTTGCCAAGAATCGCCATATATGGAACTTTTTGTTCGCGAGCACGTACCATCTTTTTGCCAAGGGTATTGGCGCTCTCGTCTAGTGCGACCCGAATACCTTCGAATTTGAGTGCTTTTTCGATTGTTTTGGCGTATTCGAGTTCGTGTTCTGAAATGGGTAGCAGTGCTACCTGGACTGGTGCTAGCCACAGCGGGAAGGCCCCGGCGTATTGCTCGATCAAGATAGCCAAGAAACGATCGATGGAACCAAGGATAGCAATATGGAGAACAGCGGGCCGCTCCTTCTCTCCTTTTTCGTTAGTGTAAAACATGTCAAAGTTTTCGGGTTGGTTAAAATCGAGCTGAACCGTCGTGAGCTGCCACTCCCTGCCGATTGCGTCTTTGACCATGACGTCGATCTTGGGGCCGTAAAAAGCGGCTTCACCCTCACCTATGAAGTAAGGAATGTCGTGTCGCTTGACAGCTTCTTCTAAAGATTTCTCGGCTTGGTCCCATACTTCTGGTTTCCCCAGATATTTTTGCGGATTTTTGGGGTCGCGAGTAGAAATACGCGCTTTGTACGACGTAAAGCCGAAAGTTGCATAAGTAAGCTTGACGAGCTCGATAATGGCATCAATCTCTGCAGAAATTTGACTGTGGCGGACGAAAGTGTGGGTATCGTCTTGAGTAAGTGAGCGAACGCGGAGGAGTCCATTGACCTCGCCGGCTTTCTCGTAGCGATAGACGGTGGCATTTTCGGCTAGGCGCAGCGGGAGGTCGCGGTAAGAGTGAGGAGTCTCATTGTAGATCTGGAAATGATGAGGACAGTTCATGGGTTTGACAACGTATTTTTCGTCATCGATTTTCATGGGGCTCATCATGGCGTCGTATTTTTGCCAGTGACCTGACTGTTTATAGAGATCACTTTTGGCAACATGGGGTGTCCAGACGAAACTGTAGCCTCGTTTTTGCTTTTCGCTGATGATCCAGTCCTCGAGGGCGTGGCGGAGTAGCCAGCCATTTGGCATATAAAGCGGGAAACCAGCCCCAACTGAGGGATTCAGGAGGAATAGTTCGAGCTCCTTACCTAGTTTGCGATGGTCACGTTTTTTGGCTTCGGCTTGCATCTCGACATAGGCCGTGAGCTCGGCTTGCGTGGGGAAAGCTGTACCGTAGATGCGCGTAAGCATCTTGTTTTTCTCGTCGCCGTGCCAGTAGGCCCCAGCCACTGAGAGGAGTTTGAATGCTTTGATCTCGCCCGTGCTACCCACATGTGGGCCTTTGCAGAGGTCGACCATACTGCCACTATCTCCTGGTTTACCCGTCCAGTAGATCGTGACTTTTTCACCCTTGCCTTTGATCTCATCTATCCATTCTAGTTTGTAGGGATTGTCAATAAAGAGCTCACGCGCCTCTTTGACACTGATCTCGTGGCGAGTAATGGGAAGGTTACGCTTGATGAGTTCGCGCATGCGTTTTTCGATTTTGTCAAAGTTGGCGAGCGTAACATTGTCACCCTCAAAATCACAGTAAAATCCCTCGTTAGTGGCTGGTCCCATGGCAAGACGGATACTCGGGTAGAGCTCCTTTATAGCCTGGTGTAAGACATGCTCTGCACTATGGCGAAGGGCAAGCAAATCTTGTGACGTACGTTGTTGCATGTGGGTCTGATAGGGGTCGAACCCATTACCTCCACAATGTCAATGTGGCGCTCTAACCAGTTGAGCTACAGACCCAAGATAAAGGTATTTTATCAGAAAAATTATTATCCCGCACCCATCTGAACGTTGCGTTCGCTGGACATACTATATTTGGAACCTGATTTGGCTTCTTGGGCCCAGTAGTAACCCTTGGTTTTGCGACTGCCGGTGGCCTGGAGCCAAGCACTACTATCTTCTAGAGATTTGCGCATAAATTTGATCCAGGTTTTGAGTTTTTGGAAATAATTGAGGTGATAGACACCTCCCTCGACGATGTTGTCCATCATGGCCTGCTCTACCTGATCTTCGACTTTGTCCATGGTAGCTACCAACATCTGGAGCTCTTGGCGGACACCGTCGATCTCTTTCTTGAGACTTTCGTCGGCATAGGAGAAGAGGACTTTGTTTTCGGCCATCTTGTGAGTTTGGAAGGCGCGCTCCTGTATCTTGGCTTCTTGCGCAGCTGAGGTTTCTTTTTCGGCAATGTATTTGTCGAGGTCGGGATTGATGGCTTGGTCTGGGGTGGTGGGCATGCGGCCCGTTTTGGCACTGCCTAAGAGTTGATTAAAGATGCTTTGGGCTGTCCCTTTGACAACATCGTTCTTGAGGGATTTGACGACGGAGCCACCCATGTCGCGCATGGACTCGACAAAGCTATTATTGAGATTGGTCTTGGAGGCCGGCTTGGAAGCAGGCTTGGCGTTTAAAGGCTTAAAATTTTTGAAAGGATCGTTTGTCATAATGTGTGCCCTATTTACACACGTAGTATCCTATAATGCAGAGAGTTTGTCAAGTATCTTCTGATCGATTTGGCGTAATCCTCGACGAGTAGTGGAGCTACCTCAAACTTGATCCCACCTAGGAGTGTATCAAAAATTAAGTTTAGTTTTTTATCTTTAATTGAGGCAGGATTTGTCATATTTGCAGATTATATCATCCTTCGGCAGGCTCAGGACAGGGTTAGGTGCTCAGGGGGAGACTTGAACTCCCAAGCGTTTGACGGCACTAGCTCCTAAGGCTAGCGTGTTTACCATTTCACCACCTGAGCACAAGAGGATTATAACGTGATTGGCAACGAAGATACAGGGGCCGAGTAGGATTGTCAAGGGAGTGAAATTATAATGTGCCCATCTGGAGATCTTCGAGGAATTGGTTGACGCCTTTGGCCCAAGCACCACCAGGGGAAGTGGCGTTGTATTTGGTCATGATCTCCTCTGGAGTGCGCAGACCGTAGGCTAGATACTTTTCGGCTAAACCAGAGACAAAAGTATTGATCCCTTCGTTCCAGCTATCAAAGCAAAGAGTTCCTTCGGAGTGGATACCCCAACCCCAGGCGTTATGACAATTGGGGGGCATAAGTTTGCCGAGGTTGGATTCTTGTTGGGCAATCGCTACCACTATATAGGGATCGAGGTCGAAGCGATCGGAGACTTTGACGATGTAGTCACCCATCCCTGCCATGGGTGAATCGTAACGGGTCAAGTACTTGTTGATAACCAGTGGCCTAGCATCTTCTTTGGCGAGAGCAGTCTTGATCTCAAAAGTGATTTTGGGGAGAGTGGCAAAAGTGATGGGTTGGTTTTTGAAACCTGTCATTTCTTGGCGGATCAAGCCGTGAATACCTCTAGTTTGGGTGAGTTTGGAGTAGGTGGTAATGGTAAAGACCAGAGTGAGAACAGTTATGGGGAACCACAAAATAACCTTTAGAAGGGATTTCATGAATCCAGCTTACTACACTTTTAGTCTTTGTTCCACACGAGCCACTTTTCTTTGACTTCTTTTTCGAGATTGATCTTGTGGTGACGGGCTAGGAGTAGGACGTGACAAAAAACATCGGCCATCTCCTCTTGGAGTTTGAGAAGATACCAGTTGGCGTCGCGACGGATACCATATTTTTTGGCGTAGATATCGGAGACTTTTTTGATCTGCCTGGTGACTTTGTGGACGTTCATGAAAGGGATTATAACACTCCTTGAGCTAGTTTGAGATGGTTGTGCTATTACTAATCTGTTGCCGGGCTAGGATTCGAACCTAGATAGCGGGATTCAAAGTCCCGAGTCCTACCATTAGACGACCCGGCAAAGGTAGATAGAGTTGTATTTTACTACAAAAATGGTTGACGAGTGCGGAAATGATTGTTATTCTATGTGAATGACTACCATGAAAAATGATCATGATGAGCCTGGCGGCAATGGGTATTTACTCCCCAAGTTTGTGGGATTGATTCATAGCGAAGTAAAGCGAGAATATTTTCCTACCGAAACCCAGTATTTGACGGAGAAGGACGCAGAGCATGAGGCC
>Ga0100399_1002509_pt1 | contig 13115 bp, 8 predicted proteins | sample CryGeymeta201523_FD_81545 | JGI IMG/M metagenome (GOLD analysis project Ga0100399, IMG submission 81545) | Groundwater microbial communities from Crystal Geyser aquifers in Utah, USA - Crystal Geyser metaG 2015-23 | ecosystem: Environmental > Aquatic > Deep subsurface > Groundwater | place: USA...
AAACCCGAAACTCAAAACCCGAAACTCGAAACTCAAAACTATAAACTATAAACTTTTCTGAACTATAAACTTTTTTGAACTATAAACTTTTCTGAACTATAAACTTTTTTGAGTTATAAATCAACCCCCTCAATTATATCTGGATTTACATTCTTTTCATCGTCTTTACTGCAATCAACATTTACTTTAATATTTTTTGGTTTTTCAAAAACATCTTTTATTAGATAATTTAACGTTTTATCTTCATGAACTTTATTCATATAATACGCCCAAATTGGAAGTGCCAAACTTGCACCTTGTCCATATTCAAGAGTGCTAAAATGTATTGCTCTGTCTTCGCCGCCAACCCATACACCGGTCATTAAATGTGGGGTTAAACCCATGTACCAGCCGTCCGATTGATTTTGAGTTGTACCAGTTTTAGCAGCAATATCACCTTCAACTTTATAAACGCCTTTAACCCTCCAGCTTGTTCCAAAAGCCACAACTCCACGCAATAACTCAATCATTAAATAAGCTGTTTCTTCGCTAATTGCTTCTGTTCGGGTAGGTTTAAAATTAGCAAGAACATTTCCGTTTTTATCAGTAATCTTTGTTACAAATATTGGCTGAGTATAAATACCGCGATTACTAAAAGTGCTGAATGCTGCCGTCATTTCTGCAACTGACAATTCTGGTGTTCCGAGACATATTGCAGGGACAGCATCAATTTTACTTCTAACCCCCATTTTTCTAACAATATTTATAACAGCATAAGGATTATATCGTTTCATTAACCAGGCAGATATAAAATTAATTGAATTTGCCAAAGCCCATTTTAAAGTTACTAATTGTCCGTCTTTTTTTGTTTTACCGCTGTTCCTTGGCGTCCAGCTATTGCCATCAGGAAGTTCAAATGTTACAGGAATATCGGGTACTTCATAACATGGCGAATAACCCTCTTGCATAGCCAAAGTATATAAAAAAGGTTTAAATGTTGACCCAACTTGTCTTTTACCTCCTTTAACCATATCATACTGGAAATGCTTAAAATTAATTCCTCCTACATAAGCTCTTACAAATCCTGTTTGTGGCTCCATTGACATTAAACCAGCCCGCAAATAAAATTTATAATATCGTAATGAATCCCATGGTGTAAGAATCGTATCAATATCTCCTTTCCATGAAAATACAGACATTTGAGTAGGTTCATTAAATGTTTTTTTAATTTGCGAAGCTGACAACCCTTTTAATTTTAAAACCCTGTACCTTTCGCTTCTTCTCATTGATTGCTCCATTATCTCATCAATTTGTTGAGCATTAACATTCCATGCAAAGGGAGCTTTTTCCCTTCCTTTCTGTTCTTTAAAAAACTTAACCTGCATCTCATCTTTTAAATGTCTTGTTACAGCATATTCTGCATATTTCTGCATTTTAGAATTAATTGTACAATATATTTTTAATCCGTCTTTGTATATATCATAAGCACTTCCGTCTGGCTTCATATTTTTATTACTCCACCCATAAAGCGGGTTTGTTTCCCAGTCAAGTGAATCTTCGTAGTATTTTTGTTTATCAATATAATCATCAGATATTGGTTTATTTGCTCCCATTATTATGCGTATATATTCTCTGAAGTATGTTGCAATTCCTTCTTTATGGTCAACTTTTTGAAATTTAACTCCTAAAGATATTTTTTTTAACGAATCGTATTGTTCGCTTGTAATATAATCGTATTTTTTCATCTGATTTAATACCACATTTCTTCTTTGCATTGTTAATTCTTCCCTTCGTAATGGATTGTAAAGCGATGGATTTTTTGCCATGCCCACTAACATCGCTGCTTGTTCAATTTTTAAAGAATCGGGTTCGGTATTAAAATAAACTTTGGCAGCCGATTTAATTCCTACCGCTAAATTTAAAAAATCGAACTTATTAAAATACATAGTTATAATTTCTTCTTTAGTATAACGCTTTTCTAGTTTAATTGCCATTACCCACTCACGAAGTTTTCTTAAAATTTTTGAAAAAAAGTTAGAAAAATCTTCGCGTGGAAAAAGCATTTTGGCTAATTGCTGCGAAATTGTACTTCCACCTCCTTTTCGCCCTGTACCAAACAAAGCACGACCAATAGCTCTGGCATCAACACCCGAATGCGAATAAAACCGAACATCTTCGGTAGCAACTAATGCTTTTACAAGCTCTGGCGATAAATTTTCGAATTTTATATTTGAACGGTTTTCTTTAAAATATGTGCCTAAAACTACTCCATCACTCGAAATAACTTCGGAAGCTTGATTGTTTTTTGGGTTTTCCATCTCGCTAAAACTTGGCATATAACCTAAATAACCTTGCGAAATACAAAAAAACAAGATAAAGAGCGAAATAATTGGGAAAATAAAAAGAAACCATAAAATTTTCATAAAAAATTTATTGTTCTTATTATCAGTGCCTTCTGGCGTTTTTTCTTTCATAACAAATTAAATAATTATGTTTTTAACAACAAAAAAAGTTCATAAAATTAATCTTAAAAATAAAATATATAAATTGCACGCCAAAATTATATAAAAAAGATGGAAGAAAATTTAGTAATAGTAGAATCTCCTGCAAAAGCCAAAACCATTGAGAAATTTCTTGGTGAAGGGTACATTGTAAAGTCGAGTTTTGGGCATATACGCGACCTCTCAAAAAAGAAACTTGGTGTCGAAATTGAAGATAATTTCAAACCTAACTACGAAATTCCGGAAGATAAACTCAAAACGGTAGCCGAATTAAAAAAGTTTTCTAAAAAAGTTAAAACAGTTTGGTTAGCATCTGATGAAGACCGCGAAGGAGAGGCAATAGCATGGCATTTATTCGAGACTCTCGATTTAAAAAAAACCTCTACAAAAAGAATTGTATTTCACGAAATTACAAAAGAAGCAATTCAAAATGCTATTAAAAATCCTAGAGGAATTGATTATAATTTAGTTAATGCTCAGCAAGCACGTAGAATTCTTGACCGATTAGTTGGCTTTGAACTTTCACCATTATTATGGAAAAAAATCAGACCAAGTTTATCGGCAGGCAGAGTTCAGTCGGTTGCTGTTAGATTAATTGTTGAAAGAGAACGTGAAATTTTTGCCTTTAAACCTGTTTCGCAATATAAAATTTCCGGAATATTTATTATTACTGACAAAAACAACAAAAAATATGAAGTAAAAGCAGACATACAAAAAGGGTTCACAACAAAAAAAGAAGCAATTGATTTTCTCGAAAAATGCAAAAGAGCAACTTTTACAATTTCAGATATTCAAGTAAAACCATCAACAAAATCGCCTGCACCTCCATTTACAACATCTACATTGCAACAGGAAGCAAGTCGCAAACTTGGTTTCTCGGTATTGCAAACAATGACATTAGCACAAAAATTATACGAAGCTGGACACATTACATATATGCGTACCGATTCGGTTCATCTTTCCGATTTGGCAATAGCAACATCAAAAAAAGAAATTAACGAAAAATATGGCAAGCAATATAGTAAAACACGCCAATTTCAAACAAAATCAAAAGGAGCACAGGAAGCACACGAAGCAATTCGGCCTACATATTTTTCGAGCAACACCGTTTCGGCTTCGGCTAATGAAAAACGGATTTACGAATTAATCTGGAAAAGAGCTATTGCTTCGCAAATGAGCGATGCCGCAATCGAAAAAACTATTGTAACAATTAATATTTCAAATGCTTCTGAACAATTTATTATAACAGGAGAGGTTATAAAATTTGATGGATTTTTAAAAGTATATATGGAATCAACCGATGACGATGCCGAAGAACAAGGCGTTTCGCTACTTCCACCTATGCAGAAAAATCAAAAAATGGAAATGAAAAGTATTAGTGCCGACGAAAAATTCAGTCATCATCCTGCACGATACTCCGAAGCAAGTCTTGTTAGAAAAATGGAAGAATTAGGCATTGGACGCCCATCTACTTATGCACCAACAATATCTACAATAATTAAACGCGAATATGTTGTAAAAGAAGACAGAGCAGGAAAAGAACGTCAGGTTATTTCTATTACCTTAACAAATAATACTATTAAAGAATCTTCAAAATCTGAAAATTACGGGTACGAAAAATCGAAACTTTTTCCAACTGAAATAGGCATGGTTGTTAATGACTATTTAGTTGAAAATTTTTCTAATATTATTGATTTTAATTTTACCGCATCTGTTGAATTAGAATTTGATGAAATAGCCGAAGGAAAAACCGAATGGGTAAAAATGTTAAAAAAATTCTATGAAAAATTTCATTCTAAAATTGATGAAAGTTCAAAGAAAATAGAAAAAAAGAAAAGCGAAAGATTATTAGGAAAAGACCCAAAAACAGGCAAACCGGTTTATGTAAAGTTCGGTAGATATGGACCATTTGTACAAATGGGCGAAAAAACCGAAAACGAAAAACCAAAATACGCAAGTCTCAAAAAAAGCCAGTATCTCGAAACTATTAAACTCGAGGAAGCATTAGAACTATTTATTTTGCCACGTAAACTTGGATTATATAAAGATAAGGAAATTGTTGCAAATATTGGTCGCTTTGGACCTTATGCTATGCACGATGGTAAATTTTATTCATTAAAAAAAGGCATAGATGACCCATATACAATTGTGTTAGACAGAGCAATTGAGTTAATTATTGAGAAACAAAATCAGGTTGCAAATAGTTGTTTAAAAGCATTTAAAGAAGATACTAATTTAAAAATAGTAAAAGGCAGATACGGTGCATATATTAAATTTAATGATTTGAATTATCGCATTCCACCTAATACAGATTGGAATACATTAACGTATAAAGATGTTGATGAAATAATAAAACAAAGCCCAGAAAAAAAACCAAAAATCACAAAAACTAAAACTGTTCATAAGAACGCAAAAACAACAAAAAAAGTTAACAAAAAGAAATAGATAGGGGTAGAATATGTTTGGTTTTTGGCTATTGGCTGTTAGCTGTTGGCTGTAACCAAAAACTCTAAACTCTAAACTGGAAACTCTAAACTGGAAACTCTAAACTGGAAACTCTAAACTGGAAACTCTAAACTGGAAACTCTAAACTGGAAACTGGAAACTCTAAACTAAATATGGAGCAACTGTTTGATTTTTTTAATCCAATTGATTTAAAAAACATAGTTAAAAAAAACTATGACGAAAAAACACGTTTTGCTAATAAAATTAGTTCATATACAACAAATAACAAATTAATTGAAATTAGCAAAGCGAAAATTGCAATTTTTGGGGTATTTAGCGAAACAGAAGATAATAAAACTCATCTTAGCGATAAAATAAGAGAATGTCTATACTCATTATTTACACCTTTTAATAATGATGTCGTTGATTTAGGAAATTTAAAAAAAGGAAATAATCCCAATGATATAATTTATGGCATTCGCGAAGTATTAAACATTCTACATAAAAAAAAAATAACAACAATCATAATTGGAGACAATAACAATATTCCCTTTGGTTCATATCTTGCTTACGAAGAAATTAATAAACCAATAAATATAGTTTCGGTTGAGAACAATATTAATTTGAAACACAAAAATATTGTTCAACAAAATATTCATTTCTTACCTAAAATAATATTGCGTAAAAATAATTGCATTTTCAATTTCTCATTGTTAGCATTTCAGTCATATTTTGTTTCTCAGGAAGAATTAAATATTCTTTCACACTTATATTTCGACACAATTCGTTTAGGAATAGTGCAATCAGATATTACTGAAACAGAACCATTTTTTCGGGATTCCGATTTAACGTGTTTAAATATTAATTCAATAAAAGGAACTGTTTTAGATAAAAATGTTATTTCACCAAATGGTTTAGAAGCACGGGAATTTTGTCAGCTTGCAAAATATGCTGGGGTTAGTGACAGGTTAACTAATGTATGTTTTTATGGTAATAGTTTTAATAATATAGAAGCAATGATTATTGCACAGGCAATATGGTATTTTTTAGAAGGATTTTCGCAACGTAAAATTGAGAATCCTCAAAAAAAATCAAATTATATTGTTAAATTTTATGTTGAAGTAGGTAAAGACTCATCAATAACATTCTATAAAAGTAAAATTAGCGAAAGATGGTGGATGGACATTCCATATCCAAAATCAAAGTTTGAAAAACATTTAACAGTATCTTGCTCATATTCTGATTATAAGAAGGCTTGCTCTGGTAATGTACCAGATAGATGGTGGAAATTTTTTCAAAAAATATGTTAATCTACATTAAATATAATATTTTTCTTAATTTTGCGTTAACAATAATTAAGATTTGAGAATTAACAATTTTGCATTAAAAAAAATAAAAATTTAAAAACAAAATATAACTTTATTTATTTATGTTCGTATAAAGTTGTAATATTAAAAAATTATTGAAAAAAAAATAAAAAATTTGTTTTTAATTAATATTTTTATTTACTTTACGCTGTGATAAAGTGGAATTTAAACATAAACCTAGAGAAGTAAACATCTGAATATGAGGAAAATAATTTCTCTTTTAGCTATAATAATGTTGGGAATTAATCTTCTTGCACAGCAAGACCCACAATTAAGCTTAAATAAATATAACATTTTACCAGTAAACCCGGGATTTGCTGGAAGCAACGAAGCGATTTGTACATCAGTACTTTATCGTTCGCAATGGATGGGTTTTGAAGGAGCTCCAAAAACTATGATATTTAGCGGAGATATGGCAATATCCAGCATTAGCAGTGGTATAGGTATAAATATTTTAAGCGATAATGTTGGTTTCGAAAAAAATATGTACTTAAATTTGGCTTATGCTTATAGATTACAAATAGGTACCGGCTCATTAGGTTTGGGATTAGGTCTTGGCTTTGTTAATAAATCATTAAATGGAGAATGGGTAACACCCGACAAATTAAATAATGTTCCCGGAGCTTCAAATCCCTATACAGACCCTGCAATTCCACATTCCGAGAATAAATATGTGTTCGATGCAAACTTTGGTTTATTTTATCGTGCAAAAGACGATAAAATATATGGTGGAATATCATCAACTCACCTTACCCAACCCGATTTAAAATATGAATCTGGTAAAATGCCTTTTATAGCAAGACATTATTATATAGTAGCAGGTTCTTATATTAATTTACCTGATAAAAACTGGGGACTAAACCCTTCAGCTTTTATTAAATCGGACGGCAGAACAAACCAGTATGACCTTAACCTGTTGCTCGAATTTCGTCGTCAGTTTCGTGGAGGATTATCATATCGTTTTGGCGATGCAATAGTTGTAATGGTTGGTTTTACTACTCAATCAAATATTACTTTTGCATTAGCTTATGATTTAACGACATCTAAATTAAGGGCTTATGAAAAAGGTTCTTTTGAATTTATGGCTAAATACTGCTTTAATATAACTAAAGCAGGACCAAGAGGAAAATATGGAAGTGTTAGATTTTTATAATAAAAATGGAAATAACAAGTTCTCATAATAAATAAATGCCGTATGAAAACTTTAGTAGCAGTTTTAATTTTATTCATTGCTTTAACTGGATTAAACAGTTGTTCTAATTCCGGTAATGGCGAACTAGTTGGAGTTCCCAATAGAGAATCATGGTTTGAAGCTCCACCCTATGGTATGTTGTTCATACAAAGTGGTAGCTATAACATGGGTCCTGATGACCAGGATGTTCCTTGGGCTATGACAGCAGAAACAAAAACAGTAACAATTCCTCCATTTTGGATGGATGAAACAGAAATTACAAATAACGAGTATCGTCAATTTGTAGAGTGGGTTCGCGATTCTATTGCAGCTAAACTTTTAGGTGCAGAGTTAGAGGAGTTTTTAATTACCGAAAATGAATATGGCGAAGAATTAAACCCACCTTTTATTAATTGGGAAGAAAAAATAAAATGGGAAAACGACGAACAACGTGAAATACTTAATGAACTATTCCTCCCCGAACAAGAACGATTCTATCGTCGTAAAGAGTTGGATACCAGAAAATTAAATTTTGAATATTTTTGGATTGACTTGCGTCAGGCAGCAAAAAAATACGACTTTAATAATGAATCACGCCGTGCATGGAATGCTGATGAAAATAAATATGATGGTGAAGTTACCGACTATAATTATAAAAGTGCTACAAAAGGACAAAGAATCCAAGTTAAAGACCGCTCTTCTTATATAGTTAGAGATGTTGTAAATGTATATCCCGATACACTTTGTTGGGTTAGCGACTTTACCTATTCATTTAATGAACCTTATGCAAATTACTTTTGGCACCCTGCATTCGACTACTACCCTGTTGTTGGAATTACCTGGAGACAAGCCCGCGCATTTTGTGTTTGGAGAACTCAATTATTGAATAGCTCCTTTTTAGCATCTATGGACGAAACATTTGTTCAGGATTATAGATTACCAAGCGAGTCGGAATGGGAATATGCAGCTCGTGGCGGCTTAAAAGGTGCCATGTATCCATGGGGAGGTTATTATACACAAAACTATAAAGGATGCTATATTGCAAACTTTAAACCAATGCGTGGTAATTATTCTGCCGATGGTGGCGTTTACACATTAATTGTTGCAAGTAACGACCCTAACGAATGGGGATTATATGATATGGGCGGAAATGTTTCGGAATGGACAAATAACGCTTTTGATGAATCGGCTTACAGTTGGACAGATGATTTAAGTCCGGATTATCAATACGAAGCTCTACCCGATGACCCACCTGTTCGTAAACGAAAAATTATTCGTGGTGGTTCATGGAAAGATATTTCATATTATATGCAGTGCGGTACTCGTTCTTATGAGTATCAGGATACTGCAAAATCATACATAGGTTTCCGTTGCGTAAGGTCATATTTAGGACGCGACGTAAGCGATGGTGGTTCCGGTTCACAAATTTATTAATTATTGTCTTTAATATTAACATTTAAAATTTAAAAAAATGGGATTTAGTATCAACGAACTTGTTGAAACCAGAGGTTGGAAAAAGTTCATGGCAAAAGTTTATGGATGGGGAGCATCCGTAGTATTAGTTGGAGCTATGTTTAAAATTATGCACTGGCCTGGTGCAGGTCCAATGATTGTAATGGGTCTTAGTACCGAGGCATTTATCTTTTTTACTTCTGCTTTTGAGCCACTTTATGTCGAGTGGGATTGGAGTTTAGCATACCCTGTATTAGCAGGTATGGATGATGAAATAGATGAAGATTTAAAGGGAAAAGATAAAATTTCTAAAAAAAGTGCTTCCGAGAGGTTTGATGAACTTATTAATAGTGCAGACATTACTCCTGAACTTTTCGAAAAATTAGGTCTTGGTTTACGTTCTTTGAACAAAACTACTGAAAAACTTTCGGATGTTTCTGATGCAAGTGTAGCAACAAATAACTATATTACCAGTTTCGATAAAGCATCATCAAAAGTAAGTGAATTTGCCGATTTATATGGACAATCTGCTCAATCATTAAATAATTCAGCTAACAGTCTTTCAAAATCATACGAAAAATCTGCCGAACTTGTTTCGGGAAGTATCACAAGTTTTACCGAAACTATTTCACAAAGCGGAAATAAAGTTTCAAGTATGATTACTAACTCAGGTAAGCAACTTTCTGAAGTTATTAATAGCAGTGCTACATCTTTTGCAGATAATATGAACAGCAGCGGAAACGAAATTGCAAATAATATTACCAACTCAGGCAAAAAACTTTCTGAAGTAATAGACAGTAGTGTTAATTCATTTTCAAACACAATTACAAACAGTGGTAGCGAAATTGCTAAAACGATAACTAACTCAGGTACAAAGCTTTCTGAAGTTATTAATAGCAGTACTGCATCTTTTGCAGATACTATGACAAATAGCGGAAGTGAAATAGCTAAGATGGTAACTGATTCAGGTACAAAACTTTCTGAATCGTACAGTCAGTTAGCTGAAATAATGAGTTCAGAATTAGAAAACACAAAATCCGGCTCAAAGAGTTATGGCGAACAATTACAAATGATGTCTAAGAACCTTATAGCATTAAATTCCATTTTTGAGTTGCAATTACAAGATTCTAATGAGCATCTTGAATCAACAAAAAAATTATATACCGGAATGGAAGATATTATTGATAACATGAAAAATTCTGCCAACGATGTCAAGAAATATCGTGAAGAAATTTCTAAATTAAGTCAAAACTTAAGTGCAATGAATACAATTTATGGCAATATGCTTTCGGCTATGAATTTTTCAAAATAACCTAAAAAGATGATTTGTTTTTATTATTATAAAGTATATTAGAATATGGGTGCAATAAATTGTAAGGAAACTCCGAGGCAGAAAATGATAGGTATGATGTATCTTTTTTTAACGGCTATGCTTGCCTTAAATGTTTCAAAAGATATTCTTGATGCTTTCGTTATTGTTAACGAAGGGATGGAGAAAACAAATACTAACTTCTCATTAAAAAATAGTTTTACTTATGACGCTTTTGTTGTTGCAAATCAAAACGACCCGATAAAAGTAGCTCCATACTATCGGGCGGCAATGAATATAAAAAAATATTCAAAAGATTTGGATACATATATAAAAAAATTAAAGGCTGAATTAATAACTAGAATAGAAGGAACTGAGAAAGCCCCTGCTGCCATAAAAGATATGAGAAATTTTGATGGAAAAGATGATCGCGATGTGCCTCATAATTTTATGTTAGGCGAAAGTGAAGATGGTTCGCAGGGTAGTGCCAGAGAATTGAAAAATAAACTAATAGAGTTTAAGAAAAATTTATTTGCAGAGTTAAAAAAATCTGACATTTCTTTACCAAATAAAGAGCTTTCTATTAGAGGGTTGGGCGATTTGGGAATTAACACAGAAAATAACCCTAAAGCAAGCGCCGATGAACCTGACCAAAAATATTGGGAAACAGCCTTGTTTGCCGAAATTCCTGCTGCTGCAACAATTACATTGCTATCGCAAATTCAAAATCAAGTTAAAAATGCTGAAGCTACTGTAATTCAAACATTGTTAGGTGGTATTGGTGCAACTGATTTTAAATTTGATACTGTTGCTCCACGTGTAATTCCTAAAAGCAGTTTTTTGATTTCCGGTGATAAGTATGAAGCAGATTTATTTATTGCAGCATTCAGTTCTACCGATACTGCTTCAAAAGTTTTAATTGGTGATAGTTACGATTCGATAAATGGTAAACTTTTAGGAAATGTAAAAACTTTGAATATTCAACATGGTATGGGAAAGTATGTTGTTGAAGGTGCAGGACAAGGCAATCATTCTTATGCTTCTATAATAAAGGTATTTAACTCTTCAACCGGACTGTTTACCGATTATCCTGTAAAATCAGGTGGTAAATACAATATCGAATATACTGTTGCCCCTCCTATGGCAGTAGTTTCTCCTACAAAAATGAATGTATTATATATTGGCGTTGATAATCCTATGGAAATTTCTGTTCCTGGTTTTAGAGATGATCAGGTAAGTGCCAGTTGTTCGGGAGGATCACTTTTTAAATCAGGAAAAGGTTGGATTGCCCGTGTATCAAAGGTTGGAAAATGTAATATTAGCGTAAACGCTAAAGATGATAAAGGTACTTCGAGAAGTATGGGCTCAAAAGAATTCAGAATAAAAAGAGTTCCGAATCCAGTACCAATGTGCGGAGGGCAAAAGGGTGGAAATATTGCTAAAGGTTTGTTAACAGTTCAAGTTGGTCCTGCTGCAACTCTTGAAAACTTTGATTTTGAATTAAAATTTTCGGTAGTAAGTTTTGTTGTATCGGCAACAATTGGTGGTTTTGACCAAGACCCGGCATCAAAAAGCGGAAGATTTACTCCTGAACAAATTGCTTTAATAAATAAGGTGCAAAAAGGTAAAAGAGTTCGTATTGAAAATGTTAGAGCTAGAGGTCCCGATGGTACAGTTACTGATATAGGAACAATTTCATTTAAACTCCAATAATATTTAAATTTTTGGTTATGAAAAAAATAATAATAATTTTAACAGTTTCCATCTTTTTCGCTCCTTTTGCAAAAGCTCAGGTTAGCGATGTATTAGATGGAGTTTACGTAAAAGAACATGTTCTGGCACGTAAACCAATTCCCTATCATCATCTTCGCGAAGCAGATATGATGTGGTCGAAAAAAATGTGGAGAATGCTTGATTTGCGTGAAAAAATAAATCATCCATTGTATTTCCCTACCACAAAAATGGATGACAGATATAGTTTAATTGATTTAATACTATATGGCGTAGCTCAGGAAGGTTTAGTAGTTTACGATGATAGCGATGATGAATTTACAACACCAATGACAGCATCCCAAATTGATATAAAATTTGATGTAAGAGCTGATACTACTTATGTAGATGACCCTGAAACCGGCGAAACAAAACCAGTAATTGTTCAACATGACAGAACTACTTCGGAAGTGAAACGATTATTATTAAAAGAAGTTTGGTATTTCGATAAACAGCGTGCAATGCTTGAAGTTAGAATTGTTGGTTTATGCCCTATCAGGATGTATGAAAAAACAGCAGCATTAAATCAAGAAATACAAGTCTCAGAAGATACTACAGAGGAGAAAGAATTTTCGATGAAACAAGTTTGCTGGGTTTACTTTCCAGCAGTCCGACCGCTTTTAGCAAATCACGAAGTGTTTAACCCAAATAATGACGCTGAACGCCGTACTTTCGATGATGTTTTCTTTAAACGTCGTTTTAGTAGTTATATTTTTAAGGAAACAAATGTTTACGATAACCGTCTTATTGACGAATATCAACATGGTTTAGATGCTTTGATTGAATCGGATAAAATAAAAGATTTTGTGTTTAAGTTTGAACACGACTTATGGGAATATTAAAAAAACGCCTCTTTTAAAAACGCAAGTTTAAAGTTTCGAGTTTTTAGTTTCAAGTTTAAAGTTTCGAGTTTCAGGTTTGAAGTTTCAGGTTTTCAAAACCATAAACTAAAAACTCTAAACTAAAAACTTTTTTGAACAATGAACATAGAACCTGCAACCGTCCACTTTAAGTACCATCAGATATAATCCTCCCCTTTTTTAATTTTTATATCATTTACAATTTGTCTTATTTGCTGTTCATCCGATTTTTTACAAATCAATAATGAATCGGTAGTATCA
>Ga0100399_1002521_pt1 | contig 13072 bp, 5 predicted proteins | sample CryGeymeta201523_FD_81545 | JGI IMG/M metagenome (GOLD analysis project Ga0100399, IMG submission 81545) | Groundwater microbial communities from Crystal Geyser aquifers in Utah, USA - Crystal Geyser metaG 2015-23 | ecosystem: Environmental > Aquatic > Deep subsurface > Groundwater | place: USA...
GAAAAAGGTGCTTATGTACCTCTTAAAATGTTGAATTTTGACACGGCTTACGTAGATATTACAGTAAATGATAAAATCTATTTGGAAGTAATTGCAGAAAATGGTATCACGGCTATAGTATATCAATTGCTTCCCAGTTCTTCAGAAAAAGATGCGTTTGTTCTTTCTAATGTTTACAATGTTAGCCAAAAGAACCAGGTAATACAATTTATCCCACGGGGAACAATTCCGGAAAACTTTCTTGCTAACTTAATTCCGGCAACGGGAGCTACTTTAAAACTGGTTGACAAGTTAGGCAGTGAGCGAACTGACGGACAGGTTTTCCAGGACGATAAGCTTATTGTAACAGCGGCTGATGGTGTTACAGTTAAAGTTTATTATTTAGGTATGCTGGCCACACAAACACATCCTGAAACCACTTATCTTGCCTATGTCACTTCAAGCTTTTATACTGTTGACCAGTTAGGTAAGGTAATAACTGGCCCAACGGGAAGTACACCTCTTTCTGAATTCTTCAGCAGAATTACGGCGGTATTTGGCGCTGTTCCTGAAGTTGTGGATATTAGCGGGAATGTAAAAACCTCGGGAGACTTAAACGATGGGGATATGCTTAAAGTAACGTCTGCTGATGGAAAAACAGAAGTGATGTATGAATTGGCACTCGACCTTACTGCTGTTGATTTATTGTCAGACCGGGAGATTGTATTATATCCAAACCCAACAACAAATAAAGTTAACATCAATGGTTTGGAAACTGGATCGAGGGTTCAGGTTTTTAATTCAATGGGGGCGGTTATAAGTGAAAAAATTACGAGTAAAAATATCGAAATTATTTCACTTGATATCCAGTCATCGGGCATATACATAATAACGATTACCAACAAAAATAAATTTATAGGGAGTTACAAAGTGATAAAAAAATAGGTTTTTAGTAAAAAAGTATGAACCTCAAAAAATCAGGTTCATACTTTCCTTTTTTAAATATAAAGCAGAAGTTCATCTCTATTCTACAATTGTATATCGTATTTAATAATGTTGGTTTTGTTTTAATGATTTGAAAAACGAAATCGCACAAGTAATTTTCTGTTAACTAATTTTACAGAATGTCTAAAGTTAATCAATTTATTTTCTTCGCTTTTTTTAGTATTGTCTTCTTAAGTTGTAAAGATGAAGCAATAGATAAGTATTCGAGGCCAGATTGGCTGGCAGGAAAAATTTACACACAGATTCTTTTGGAACCTGAATTGTCAACTTTTGCACAATGCCTTGAGTTAACAGGTTATGATTCTATAGTAAATTCGTCAGGGGACTATACAGTTTTTGCCCCAACGAATGAAGCATTTGACACTTATTTTGCTTCCAATTCAAATCACAATTCGATAAATGATATACCACTAACCGAATTGGTAAAAATAGTGAAGTATCATATACTTATAAACTCATGGACGAAAAGTCAATTAAGGTCACTTGATGTATTTGGTTGGATTGATACATTAGACATTGCAAATAACAAACCTAAAGGTTTTAAGCGGCAGACTTTATTACTTAATGAAAACCGAAAATTTGGTGTTGCTCCAAAAAATAGTGGTACTTACGGTATAGGTGACAACGGATTACTTATTGTGGATACATTAAATTCCAATTGGCACCGGAGAGTTATAACCGATTCAAAAAAATTTGCACCTATTTTTTACAAGGAATATTTTGATATATACGAACTTGAATTAAGTGATTATGAATTCTATTTTAACAGGACAGTTAATAGCATCGGTGATATTTATTTTGCAAATGGGAGGATTAGTAGTGATGAAATTTTTGCTGAAAATGGAATTATATACATTATTGACCAGGTTGTGGAACCTTTAAAAAACGTTTATGATATATTGGAAAATAAAAACACTCGTCAAGAATATTCACAATTTCTAAATCTAATAAATAGTTTTCCAAAATTTGAATATAATGTGCAACAAACGTATAAACAACCTGGCGCTGATCAAGGATTGGTGGTTGATTCTCTTTTTGATTTATCGTTTCCGGAATTGGCCTTTGATATTTACAGTGAAAAAACAAATGCCCCTCCCAGAGTAACAGGTTTGCCCCAAAATGTTACTGTAAGATACCATCATGGATTAATGGTGCCTACAAACGAAGCGTTTAATCAATTTATTGACAATTATATTAATATTCCCAATGGTTGGGGAGACCTTAACCAAACCCCAACTAATATCAAAAGAATAATTGCAAATACACACATGTCATTAAGTCCCGTTTACCCTAGCAATTATAGCAAAGGTTTTTACAATGGAGAAGCAGACTTAATAAAACTTGAAGATATCAATATTGAAGAAAAACAGTTTGGAAGCAATGGCACTTTTATCGGCTTAAATAAAGCAATTGTGCCACGGGCGTTTAAGAGTATTACAGGCGCTGTGTACCTAAATCGGGGCTTTTCTGCAATTATGAATGCCATAGAAAAAACGAAGCTACTGCCGGCGCTTAAACTGGAAAATAAAGACTATATGTTTTTCGTGGAGCATGATCAGAATCTTGCAATAGATTCATCTTTGTTTTACAACAGGATAACGGAAAAATTTTCTGCCTTCTTTTTAGCTGGCGAAGAAGGAAGTGCCCTTGAAATCAAGTTAACCATTGACGATATTAGAACATTGATATTTAACCATATTGCACTGGCAAGGGCCAAAGGTATAGCAAGAAAAGAGTATATCCCCAATATGGCAGGCAACTTTCTTGTTTTTAATAATGAAACAGGAGAGGTATCAGGAACTGCACCAACAACTTTTGGTTTTAATGGAAGTGAAAGAGCTCCTGAATATCCCCGGTTAATTCCAATTGAGTTTGATAATGGGGCTTCTTATGAAATAAACAACTGGTTTAGTTTTGTAGTTGCCGACATTTTTACAAAAATTAAAACAGACTATCCCTATTTTCATGATTTATTAAGAAAGGCAGGTTTAACCAATGACAAAGAGTTCAGGTACACATTTATTTCAAATAGCGAAAATTATACCATTTTCGTACCCTCGCAAAAGGCTCTTCAGGGATTAAATACAGATTCATATAGTTTAGAAGAATTGCAAAGGTTTTTATTGTTGCATTTCATTCAGGGTAATTTCATTTTTACTGATGGAAATATGCCTAACGGATATTATGAAACTTTAAGGATTGATGAAAAATCAACAGAGCTGTCAAAGGTTTTTACTAAAGTTTATATAGAACCAGACATAGATTTAATTAGGTTTAAATTTAAAGACGGAACTAAATATTATGATCTTAATGAATCGGGATCAACGAATATTTTAACAGGAATAAATTTAAACAAAGGGCAGGAGGTAATAGGTAATTTTAGAAACAATGCAGTTATTCACGTAATAGACAAGCCTTTGCTTTTTGATGAACTACAAACGAAATAAGCTGCAATAATTTTAAAATATTGAACTAAGGATTAGTGAAAAATGAATTTAAAAAAAATATATCTAATTTGCTTCTTATTGCTTGGTATAATTGTTACTTCAATTGCGCAACAAAATACCATTATTCGGGGCCGGGTAGTTGATAAAGCTGATAAAACAACTATTATTGGAGCCAATATTGTTGAATACGATTCGGAAGACAGGGTGGTAAATGGTACAATTACAGATGTAAACGGCGACTTTGTCCTGCAAATGATAAATCAATCAAACACTGTTAGGGTAAGAGTTATTGGCTATAACACAGAAGTTGTAAAAGTTGACCCTTTAAAAGTAAGCATAATTGAGATCGAATCTTCGGATGTGGCTCTTGGAGAAGTTACTGTAATTGCTGAATCAAGGTCAGTAAATAGCCTTACAAACATTGATGATCGCGACAAAGCTTCTTCCTCCGTGAAGGTGGACTTAATGGACATGCAAGAAGTTGGGGTTATTTCAGCAGCCGATGCACTACAAGGTAAAATTAGTGGATTAGACATTATTAGTGCCTCAGGGGACCCTGGCTCAGGTTCACAAATTGTAATTAGGGGGCTTAGTTCAATGGGAAACAACCAGCCATTGATTGTGATTGACGGAATCCCTCAATTCAGGATTTCTCAGAGTTTCGATTTAAGTTCGGCTGACTCGGAAGATATAAGTAATTTGATAAACATTGCTTTACAAGATATTAAATCAATTGAAGTTTTAAAAGATGCAGCCTCTACTGCAATTTATGGTTCACAAGGGGCTGATGGTGTTTTACTTATCGAAACCAAAAAAGGCAGGATGGGGAAAGTGCAGTTTGACTATCAATACAAAGCAAGTTTAAATATTCAACCCCCTCCTATTCCGATGCTAAACGGAGATGAGTATATAACGTTACAGCTTAAAGAGTGGCACAATAGCGATGCAATATATAAAATACCCCCGGAAATAGCGTATGACAAGGATTACGCCGATTTTTTCAACTATTCTGCAAATACCAACTGGATTAATGAAATTACCAAAAACGGAAATATTCAGGATCACTATTTTAGTGTATCAGGTGGAGGCGAAAAAACAAGGTTTTTTACTTCATTCAGTTATATTAATGAAGAAGGGACTACGATTAACACTGAATCGAAACGTTTTTCAACCAACATAAACCTTGACTATTTTTTATCCAGGAACCTTTTATTTCAAATTAAATTCAATTACATAAAAAATGAAATTAACGGAAATATAAGTATTCGGGGTAGGAATATTAGGGAAATGGCATACATAAAAGCTCCAAATATGAGTATTTGGGAATACGACCTTGTTGGTTTGCCGACAGGTGAATATTTTACCCCAATTACGAGTTACCAGGGGAATGGGACAACTTATTTCAATCCGGTAGCTGTTGCTAATTTGGGTAGAGATGGAAGATTAGAGAACCATTTTAGAAATACTTTTATGCTTCAATACCGTTTAAACGATTGGTTAATTTTCAGAGAAACAGCATCATTTCAATCTCAGGGCACAAAAAATAAAAGCTTTCTCCCCTATAATGCGATTGGGGCTGATTGGTTAAATTACCAAATTAACCTTTCAAAAGCAACAAGCAGAGTTAACCAGGGAATACACACTGAAACTCAAGTAGCATTTACATCGCCATTTAAAAATGAAGATCATCAGTTATCCGGTGCGATTACATGGGTAACAGACCGATCGGGGTATCAATGGATGAATATTCAGAGTGCAAAAAACCCCAGCGTTGATATTCAGGTTCCCTCAATTTCAGGGCAAGTAGCCTACATTGCAACAAATTCGGGAGAAGGCAAAATGGTCAGTGGATTGGGGAATGTTAATTATAAATATCTTGATCGCTACCTTGTTCAAACAATATTAAGAGCAGACGCACATTCTTCTTTTGGAGAAAATAACCGTTGGGGCTTGTTTAAGGGTATATCTCTTGGATGGAGATTTTCAAGCGAAGATTTTTTAAGCTCCCTTGATTTTTTGGGTGAAAGTATGTTGCGGGTTAGCTGGGGAGTTGCAGGCCGTCAGCCAAATGATGTTTATGCCAGGTTTGCTACATACGAATCTACGGGTACGGGAAGTTATACTTTTAATCCGGCCATATCGCCAATTAGTATTCAGTTAGATAGACTCATGTGGGAGACAATTACTTCATATAATATAGGTGCGGAACTTAATTTGTTTAAGGATCGGCTCTATCTGGAAGGGGATATTTATTATAAAATTACATCCGATATATTGTTCAAAGATTACTCGCTACCTGTCTCTTCCGGATTCAATGTATTAAAGTATTTTAATGGAGGGCAAATGACAAATACTGGTTGGGAATTAATGGCTGATGCAAGACTAATCAGAACTAATGATTTACTCGTGTCAGTTAATTTTAATGCTTCTCAGAATATTAATTCATTTAAAAAATTACCTGAAAATTTCAATGCAGAGCGTTCGACCTCAATTGGTAATGGACAATATCCTCAAAGAGTAGTTGAAGGCGAACCAATAGGCTCATTTTTTGGCTTCAGGTATCTGGGTGTTTGGGCAAGCGATAAGGATGTTGTTGCCAAAGATGTCGATGGTAACGTTTTGAAAGATTCGTATGGCAATAAATTACCATTGCAATATGCTGATAGTTATATATTTAAAGGAGGAGATCCTATTTATGATGATATAAATCATGATGGAAAAATTGATTTGAATGATGTGGTTTACCTCGGCGACTCCAATCCTAAATTTATAGGTGGCTTTGGAACAACTGTTAAATTTAAAAACTTTGACTTTTCTGCAAATTTTCATTACCGCTTAAAATTTGATATTATAAACGGGGTGGCCATTCAAACTGAAGGGATGAATAACCGAAACAACCAAAGCAAGGCGGTGTTGCGCCGTTGGCGGGTAGAAGGACAAAATGAGCCGGGAATGTTGCCACGTGCATACATGAACCATCCTGCCAATAATCTTGGTTCGGACCGATATGTTGAAAAAGGGGATTACCTTAGATTGAACAACGTAAAAGTTTCCTATGAACTAAATAAAAATTTGTGCAACAAGATTGGTGTCAGAAAGGCAAATTTAACGCTTAGTGCACGCAAACTTTTTACGCTTACAAACTATTCCGGGCAGGATCCTGAAGTAAGTCAGGATGCAAGCAATCCTTTCTGGATTGGAGTGGATAATGCCCGCACACCGCCTCCTAAAGTTTATACATTAAGTTTGGCTGTTGGGTTTTAAACAAACGATTAAATATGAAATTGAAAGTAAAATATAGCGTAATCTTATTTATATTGTTAATGCAAATTTCTTGTAACAACTGGCTTGAATCGTTACCTCCCAATGGGTTGATAAGAGAAGAATTCTGGCAATCCAAAGAAGATGTTGAGGCAGTTTTGATGGCTGCTTATGAGTTATTTGCAAGCATGGACCGTACACTCTTTCTTCAAGGGGAACTTAGGGGTGATTTATTATTTGGAGGTTCAAATCAACCGTCCAGGGAAAGGAGTATAGCGGAAAATAATATATACCCCGATAACAACTATTGCGACTGGACCCCTTATTATAAAATAATCAACCACTGCAACGAAGTAATTAAAAATGCACCTCTGGTTCAGGGAATAGACAACACTTTTACAGATTTCAGAAAGCAGAGTTTAATGGCAGAAGCATATTTTATAAGGAGTTTGGCTTATTTTTATCTTGTTCGTATATATAATGAAGTACCATTAGTATTAGAACCATCTGAGACAGACAATTCAGATTTTTATATTCCTAAATCAACAGAGTCGGAGGTGCTAAACAAAGTTGTAATAGATTTAAAACAGTATCGCGAATTTGCCCCCTCTGGTGGTTTTTCAACAATAATAGAAAATAAAGGAAGAGCTTCAAAACCTGCGTTTGATGCACTCCTGGCAGACATTGCCCTTTGGAGGTTTGAATACGATGAAGTTTTGGAACATGTTGAAAAAATTGAAAACAGTGGAGAAATTGAATTAATGAAGGGGGGCGAATGGTTTCAGATTTTTAATCCAGGAAATTCAATTGAAGGAATTTTTGAATTTCAGTTCGATGGGAATCTTAATCAAAGAAATGGCACATTTGGATTAACGCAAAGGTTTAGTAACCTATATTTTCCCAGTCAAAAAGCAACTGAAATGTTTGGGAAGGAAAATGCTAATGAACTGGTTAGGGGAGAAAATGCTTCCATTGCCAAAATAGGTGAAGATGACTTTATTATTTGGAAATATGTGGGGCAATTTCCTGATGGTCAGTCATTCCGTTCAGGGAATGATCAATACAGTTGCAACTGGATTGTTTATCGATATGCAGATGTACTACTCATGAAAGCTGAAGCATTATCTCAAACCGGAAGATATGCAGAAGCATTGGCGATATTAAATAAAACCAGGGAGAGAGCCAATTTACAACCTAAAAATATCGTATTTAATGCAGCTGCATTTGAAGATGCAATAATGGAAGAAAGAGCACTTGAGTTTGCTTATGAAGGAAAACGATGGTTTGATCTTCTGCGTTTAGGGCGCCGTAATAATTTTAGCAGGAAAAACAAACTTATTGAAGTAATAATTAGCAACGTACCTTCCAACCAGAAAAGGATATTGGCCGTTAAATTAACCAATCCGCTGGGCTGGTATTTGCCAATTTACGAATCAGAAATTGAGCGTAATAAAAATTTGAATCAAAATCAATATTATGAGTTTTGAAATGAAAATAGTTAAATGCATCGCTTTGTTTTTTATTGTTATACTTTCCTGTTCGTGTGAGAAAAATGTTCTGGAAGCTAATTTTGAAGATGTTGAAAAAAAATCCATTTACGATTACTTAATTGAAAACAAAGATGAATTCTCTGGTTTTATTTCTATTTTGGAAAAAGGGGGCATTGATAAAACGCTGAGCGCTTATAATCCAAATGGTACTGGATATACATTGTTTGCACCAAATAATCTTGCTCTCGAACAATTTATTAAACAAAGTCAACAATTCACATCACTAAACGACATTTTAAAGGATCAGGAATTTGTAGATGTTTTTAGCAGGTATCATGTTGTTAGCATGAAAGCTAACACGAATGAATTCCCATTTGGATCTTTTGCGCAACCTACACTTTCCGATGACTATTTAACAGTTAGCTTTTTTGTTGAAAAAGATACTTCTTATTATAAGATTAATAATCAGGCAACTGTAATTAAACCAAATATTGAAGTTTCAAACGGATATGTACACCATATTCAAACTGCTTTAAAACCAATAACTTATACGACATACGAATGGCTGGGAAAAAATCAGGGCTTTACCATATTCAAAAATGCTGTTGATTTAACCGGATTACAACCTTTGATTGATATTAACTTGAAGGAATCGGAAACTTTGGAACCAATTACTTTACTGCTTGAACATGACTCTGTTTTTTATAAAAAGGGGATTAACTCAATATCAGATCTCAAAAAAGCAATAAGTCCCGGTAAGGAAAATTACACTGATGTTTCTAATCCTTTGTATAATTTTGTTGCCTATCATATATTAACCGGCAGGTTTTATATCGACGATTTTTTTGAAGTAGCTACTAATTATTCTACTTTTTCCGAAGCTCCATTGAATATAAATGGTTTAGGTTTAGATTTAATTATTAATAAAGGGAAAGAGGTATTTGATACCATTATTAACCAATCCGATACTACAATCATCGATTACATCAGGTTTTTGTATGACGAGAGTAATGCAATAACTCAAAGTGGCCCGATTCATTTTATCGACCAGATTATGAAACAGCAACTACCGTCGCGTGCCAACCGAATTTTTGAATTTAAAGAAGAAATCTCATTTTTTAACTACCGGCAAAAAAGTTTAGGGCTATTACAAATTGAAGACAAAACTATACTCAATTACCTTGAATGGAGTGGTTCAGACTTGTTTTACGTTAATGCAGGCGAACAAAATTCCACCTCAAGAAATGGAGATTATTTACAGCTCGATGGTACTTTTTCAATTTCATATTCAATTTCAAAAATTGTACAGGGAAGGTACAGGATATTTCTTGGAGCGGATGCATTTAGTAAAGAAAATGCCTTTGTAGAATTGTTGGTCGATGGGAAAAAAGTAGGTGGCTTGGTTGATCTTACTTCTGGTGGAACTTCGGCGCGACCATTCCAAAAAATTGAAATTGGAACGATTGATTTCAACAGGTATTCGGAACATGTTGTAAAAATAAACTCGGTAATTCCTGGCCGCTTTTTGTGGGATTATGTGCAATTTGAACCATATTAAAAATTGGGATATGAATAAATTTACAATATATATAATAGTTTTTGTACTACTTATTGTTCATGCATGTACAAAAGATTGGGACAACTATTATGGAGTTTATCCAGAGAAAGTTGATCAAAATGTTTGGGAAGCCATTCAGCTCGATGACGAAATATCGGAATTTGTCCGGGTTATTAAGGAGTTTAAATACGATACTCTTTTTCAGTCGGATATTCCATATACCGTGTTTATTCCTACAAATGATGCATTTTTAGAGTTTACAGGAAAAAATATTCTGGACAAACAGCTTTTGGACTATCACTTTTCTTTGCATTTTATTCAATCCGGTAATATTCCTGATAAGAGAAAAATTCAAACTCTGGGAAAAAAATATGCCGTTTTTGAAAAATCAGGAAACAAATTAAAACTTGATGATATAAATATATTAAAGGAAAGCCAACTTTATAAAAATGGAAAATATTATATTCTGGAGAAGGTTGCCAAACCCCTGCCAAATTTATATGAATATTTTGTATTGAATAACCCGATGCTAAGGGAGTATATTGACAGCAAAGATTCTATTATCCTTGATAAAGCTCAAAGTATCCCAATTGGGTATGATGAAAATGGGAATACCGTGTACGACACGGTATCTATCCTCTACAACGAATTTGAAGATTTATACTTTCCTGTGCGGACAGAGTTCAGAAATAAAACTGCCACCATTGTATTTCCAATAAGGGCGGATTATGAAAACGCTCTTACTGTTATGGCACAAAATCTTGGTGGAGATTATAACGATTACAATGATATACCGTTTGGGTGGCAACAGGATATATTGGTACCATACCTGTTAAATCAAGGAGTATTTGAAAATTCATTAGAACCAGAAGAATTTATATGGAAATCAAGTTTAGATACTTTAAAACTGAAAAATATTTTAGGAGACAGTATCCCTATTTTTTATACTCCAAGTGAAAAAGCATTTTGCAGTAATGGTTACGCTTATAATTATGATAATTTTATAATTCCTGATTCACTTTATTTGGGTGCTAATATTACTGAAGCCGAATGGTTATTGGATAAAATTGGGATAAACAAATACTTTTGGAATAAAGAGGTAAAAGTAATTAACGACCAGTATTTCGAACCAAAACAGGAATATATAAATTCCGCATCAAACGACTCTGTTATAAGTGTTTTATTCACAAAGGGATATTCTGGAAAATACAGTCTGGAATTTTATTCTGAAAATCTTTTCCCCAGGAAATATACAATGGTTATAGGGACACACATGGATATAGGTGGCGTATTTGATATTTATGTGAATGATGAACTTGTGAAATCATTCGATTATTACGATTTCGTCAGATTCAGGGGCATTATGACTAGTGTAACAGGAGAAAGATATCTTCCTGTGGGAAGGTTTAATAAATTTGATATGTGGGTAGATAATATCCGGGAATATGGTAGGGCTAAAATACGCATAGAATATAAGGAACCTGGCAGGGTGTTAGACAATGGACTGGTAATTGATTTCATTAGTTTTATACCTGCCAATGGTTAGCCAATAATACATTAAAGTAAAACACAAATTTACGAATGAAAAAAACTTACAATATAATACCCTGTTTAATCCGCCATAAAAAAATCTTTGTTAGGCGATTAAAAAATAAAACCATTTGTGCTTTTGAAAAGAACTTTTTATCATTCATCATCTTAGCATTCGGCTCTTTTTACGAATGGTTAAAAGAAATGAATTTTATTCTAAGGTTAGTTAAATTGCAAAGAATTATCCTGATATCGGGCTTTTTAATTTTTGGTATTTTTACTGTCAGTTCTCAGGTAAATGATTCTATATTGGTAAAAGGTAAGGTAGTAAGCTCCACTAATGTTCCTGTTGCTAATGTTGCCGTGGCCGTTGAAGGATCCCCTGAATTACCCTCAATAACAAATGATTCAGGTGAATTTACAGTAAAAACATTTTCAGGAAATGAGTGGTTGAAAATTGCACCATCCAACTTATATAAGACTAAACGGGTGTTCTTAAATAACCGGAAGGAAATACTAATTTATTTAACCGAGGATGATGTTGCTTCAGGTTTTGATGAAATTAGTGTTTTATCACAACAAAAAACTAAAAGAAATATTGTTGCATCTTTTTCAGCATTAAATACAGAAAATATTAGGCTTTCACCAGCGCTAACTATTGATCAGTATATGCAGGGACGTGTATCCGGCTTACATGTAATGAACCGTTCAGGTAATCCAGGTAGTGGAACATATACAATTCTGAGAGGAATAAATTCAATAAATTCATCAAGCCAACCTACTTATATTGTTGATGGGATACCTGTTCCTTCTTTCGGGATTTTCGGATCTAACCTCGAAGGATATTTTTACAATCCATTGTTAATTTTAAATAATCTTGATGTTTCCAAAGTAGCTGTGTTTAAGGATCCAGTCATAACAGCTGCTTATGGTTCAAAGGCTTCTAATGGGCTAGTTGTGGTGGAAACACTTGCACCCACGGCAACTCAAACTGTTATCGAGTTAGATTTAAGAAGCGGATATTCTCTTTCGCCATCAAATTTAATTCCTCAATTAGATGCGCAACACCATAAAACTTTAGTTAGCGAACTGTTATTCTCTTCAGGGAAACACGAAGAACTAATACAGGAAGAGTATTCCAATTTGTACCTTTCTCCAGGGGATGATCGTTTTATTGACTATCAGCATAATACGAATTGGCAGGAAATTATTTTTAATAATGCTTTTTTTTCAAATCTCAATATAAATGTAAAAGGAGGCGATGAAATTGCCAGATATGGCCTGTCATTTGGATATACAAATGCCAATGGAGTTATTAAAAATACAGGATACAATGGATACAATCTGAGGTTTGTAAGCCTTTTGAATATATTTACATGGCTTAAAATGGACGCAGGTGTCTCTCTAAATTACAATAATGCCCAGTTGAAAGAATCTGCAAAAGTACCTCAGACAAATCCGATTATTACAAGCCTGGGTAAGTCGCCCATGTTAAACCCATTTGAATATGACGAAGAAGGAAATCAACTTATTAATTTAGCTTCTGTTGATGAACTTGGTGTTAGCAATCCGAAGGCAGTTACTGACAATTATGAAGCGTCAAATAGTAGTTTCCTGTTGATCTCGTCTCTTGGCCTTGAGGCATCTTTAAAAGAAAATCTTGCGATAAACACTAAATTCGGATTAACTTATAATACCCTAAACGAATTAATTTTTATGCCAAACAAAGGCATGGAACTTTACTATAACTCCGAAGCGATTAATGTTTCTAAAGGAACCGATAATTCCTTAAGTTCTTTTTA
>Ga0100399_1002535_pt1 | contig 13032 bp, 12 predicted proteins | sample CryGeymeta201523_FD_81545 | JGI IMG/M metagenome (GOLD analysis project Ga0100399, IMG submission 81545) | Groundwater microbial communities from Crystal Geyser aquifers in Utah, USA - Crystal Geyser metaG 2015-23 | ecosystem: Environmental > Aquatic > Deep subsurface > Groundwater | place: USA...
AGTATACTATGATACTGATCAGTACTATGGTATACTTCCTGTCTTTATTAACATTTAATCTAATTTCACTGCGTCCTCAATTTTATACTTGCCTATTTTTGTTCGTCTCAATTTACTCAAAGTAGCAGGAAAACCAAGCTTTCTCCCAATCTCCTCCGCGATAGACCTTATGTAAGTGCCGCTCGTAACTTCAAGGACTAACTCCAAGACATAACAACTTTCCGACTTAGAACATCTTTTAAACACTACGTTCAGAACCTCCATCTCTTTCACGGGCGGATTAACTTGCTTGCCCGCTCGCGCCAATTTATAAAGTCTTTCTCCCTTCACCTTGACAGCGGAGTAGATTGGCACCCTAAGAAGCAGTTTCCCTTTTAAATTATCAACAACTTCCTTAGCTTTTTTGATATCCAAATCGGTAACCTTTTTACTCTCTAAAATTTCTCCTTCTAAATCGCCTGTTGCCGTCCTTACTCCCAAAAGAACACTCGCTTCATAAGTTTTGGGCAATCCGATAAGTTCTTTGAGCTTTTTAGTTCCGGCATCAACCCCTATAATCATAAGTCCGGTGGCTAAGGGATCTAAGGTGCCCGAATGCCCCATACGCCAGCCTGCGGAGCCGCGTTTCGCGCCTGTTTTTTTTCTTAAGAAACGAATAATATCAAAGGAGCTCATGCCTTTGGGTTTATCTATTAAAATTATTTCCCTTCGCTCCATACTTCTTATATTATATAAGATATACATTGAGAAAAGGTTAATATGACTTTGGGCATGTTTTCAAACATATAAATATAAAAAGATGATAAAAACATTTTAAAAAGCCCGTCTACGTTGTAATAATAGTCGCGATAATTATTGTTGGCGCCTATTTCCTGTTTGGCAGGGGCGGTGGCCCGAGTTATGAGTTCGTGGTTGCAACAAGGGGCACGGTAGCTCAAGAGGTGAGCATCACCGGAAACGTAAAGCCGGTGGAGAATGTCAATTTGGCATTTGAAAAAAGCGATACGCAAGAAAGAGCTTCAGTTCACCCCAAAGCTTAAACCGGGGCAAAGTATCTTAAACAGAGTAAGCCCACAGAGGTAAGGACGAAAAACCTTTTTTAGTAATCGGCAAGAAACGGCTGGAAGCTATTATTGATTTTGATTTTAATCGGCTCTACGCTTTCTATTTTCTTATCCTTCACGATCGCTCTAAGGATTATTCCCCTCATGGTTTCCTCTGAAAAATTCTGGTCAAAAACGAAATTCCCCAAGCTATAAGCTATAAATCCGTTGCCATACTTTTCCACCCCTTGAACGATGTGCGGATGATGGCCAATAATTAAATCGGCTCCTGCGTCAATAAGCGCGTGCGCCATTGTTTTTTGGTAATCATCCGGTACGGTATCGTATTCATTGCCCCAATGGAAAGAAACGATGACTATGTCCGCTAAGGTCTTAGAGGTTTGTATGTCCGCTACGGCAGTTTCAATTTCTAAAAACGATGTGGCGGGCGTTGCCTCTTTAGAACCTGAAATTGGCGGCACAAGACCGGTATACGCCAAATAAGCTAATTTGGTGTCTCCCACGACTTTAATCGCCGGCTCATGAGCTTTTTTATAGTTAAGTCCGCCGCCGACGGGACTTATGCCAATAGATTCCAAAATCTGGATAGTATCTATAAAGGCTTCTCTGCCATAATCCCAAATATGATTATTAGCCAAAGAAAGAACGTCAAAACCGGCGTAAACGAGTCCTTCTGCAACTTTAGGATTAGCTCTAAATGAGTAAATACTGCCTACATTAGTTCCATGAGAAGAAATGGGGCCTTCCAAATTACCGAAGGTGAGATCAGCGCTCCTCAAGAATTCAGCGGTCTCTAGAAAGGGATATTCCCAATTGCCTGATTTTTCCATCATAGCGCCCACAGCCCTGCTTAACATAATATCTCCTACAAAAAGGAGGGTTATTTTTTTAGTAAGGATGTCTTTCTGAACTACTTCGGCAACAAATTTATCATTACGTACGGACTCCGCTCCGCCGGGCAATAATAAAACAACTAATACGAGGATAACCGAAAGTCCTAAAAATATTAGTGAATTTCTTCTTTCTTTTCTTTTAAGAAAGTCCTCCATTGTTCAAAAAATTCCACGAAAACTTGAATAGGAGTTTCAATAAGAAAATTAAAAATAAAAATTATGGCGTTGTAGCGAACGAGCTGGCGAGAAGACCATCTGCCGACCTCAATAACAGGAAGAAAAAAGAAATCTAGCATACCAAAGATAAAACCTGTCTTTACTTCTCCTATCATAAGTTCCCTGCCGCGTTGCTGGATTTTGGTGCCGGCGAAAGCCACGAGAGAAATAAAGAAAAGAAAAACTATAATGGAGAACGGTCCAAAGCTAAAGCGCCACAGGAACCATGATATTAAACCGAAAGACAAGAGAAAGCTCGCCAGGTAAAAAAGCTTGAAAAAAGCTTTTGCAAAGAACCTTTGCCTTTTAGGCAAAGCAACATAATGAGCGCTTCTTTCTCCGCCGCTTATCAAAGCCTTAACCTCGCCTTTTACCTTCTCAAAATTATCATTAGAAGTCACCTTCACGGTGTTAATAAGAAACACCATCAAAAGAGGCGGGACTAAAACGCTTACCGATATGGCCGTATAATTGAAAGACCCTTGCAGATACTTGTCTATCGGAAGCTCCAGAGCCAAGACCGTAAGCACTTTAGTAAGGAAAATAGAAACCGTGCTGTAGAATGCGGCTCTTCTTATCCTCCCTTTTAACCTTGCTAACCTGGCTTTATAAGCCTCGTTAATTTTAACGTCCAGTTTATCCGGCACCTCGGCAACTTCCTCAAAACCTTGAGGATTTTTGGAGATCACGTCTCCTAAAATAAGATACGGCGTGTCGTAACGCTCTGCCGCCTTATAAAAGTTTTCGGCTAAAGGATGTTTCAGCGTCCTCGTAATAACGTCTCTAACCTCTAAAATATGGGCAGCCACGTGTAAAAGAGTCGGCTCCGAAGGAGTATGCCAATCACGATAAAGCCTTTCAAAAAGGTGGTAACTCACAACGGCATCGTCCATCTTGAATAAGGCGCGATGAACCGCAACGTGAACCTGCAGCTTCAATTCGTCTTCTCCAATGATTTTCTTGTCTTCCTCGCGCAGTTTTATCCGCCCCAGAAGATCTTCAGTCATAAACATAATAAGACCGATCTCTTTTTCGTGCGGATCAAGAGTAATTTCAATCTCATAGGAGGCCATCTGCATAAACCAGTTTTCAAGTTTTGCCTTATCCTTGCCTCCGCTAACCAATCCCTTCTCTAAAATAAAAACGTATTTATTGATAACATTTCTGGTTTCCTCGATTTTGCTTATAGGAATTGTTCCGTTAGGAAAATGGCCTCCTCTCACGAGTTCTTTCAAAAACTGTTCAGACGCGTCTTCCCCATCACTCTCCAAAAGCAAACCCTTTTTAAAAAGCATCCTTCTTTTTAAGACGCGCTCAATTGCGGTCTTCCTGAGGACATGTTCTTCCCGCCAATCCACGATGCCTCTTATCCTTTCATAGAATGATGCGACTCTAGCGGCCACCTCATCTACAATAATCACTTCCGTCTCACTTTGAGGCAAGTTTTTTTGGCTCGCAGTTTTATTAATTTCTACTAATTTCTTTATAGAATCGGATAAATTGCCCATAAAAATACGTGTTTAACACGCCTTTACAGTTTAACGTTAAAAGCCCGATTAGCCAATTTATTGGTTATAGACACCGGCTGAAACCACAACTTTTACAACTAATGCATCCTTCAGCCATAACTAAGGGCGAGCCGCAGTCAGGGCAACCGGGCATAAACCCGTAATCAGCGATAGTTTTATTTTTTATTTCAGGATGTCCTCCGCTCAATGAAGGAAACGAATTGGTCTGTTCTTTGTTAACGGTTACTTCCACGGGATTGATTTCAAAAAGTCTCGCGCCGTTATTTTTAACGTGTTCTTCCAAAATTTGTCCGATAGCATCGGGCAAGGAAAGAATTGTGCCCTTGGCAGTCAAAGTCGGCATCGGTCCGCGAATGCCCTTAAGGTCGCTTATAATTTCTTCCACTTTAATGCCGGAACGCAAGGCTAAAGAAATTAGCCGACAGATAGCTTCGGATTGCTCTTGGAAAAAGCCGCCGCTCTTGCCGATTGTGGCAAAAATTTCGAATGGTATTCCGTTATCGTCATTATTCACGGTGATGTAAAGATTGCCGTAACCTGTTTTTACCTTGTAAGTTTTGCCTGATAAAGTTTCCGGTCTTACCCTGGGCTCAAGACGGTCTCTATCAATTGCCAAATCAAGCGATTGTTCTTTTTCTTTTTCTTTTTTCCGCGGGTCTGCTGTAGTGGAAGTAATATTCTCGCCAGTTCCTAAATTCAATATTTGAACATTACGGCTGCCATCGCGATAAACCGTGCAACTCTTGCATCCCGATTTCCAAGCCATAAAGTAGGCGTTCTTAACATCTTCGCGAGTGGCGCTGTTCGGAAAATTAACGGTTTTAGAAATTGAGTTGTCAACGTGCTTTTGGAAAGCCGCCTGCATTTCCACGTGGTCAACCCCAGACATATCCATCGAAATAACAAAAGTATCACGCAAGTTCTGCGGTAAATCTGATAAATGCTGAATACTCCCGGTACGCACAATTTCTTCTCTTACCTTGGTAATGGTTGCCTCATCAAACTTGTAACGGCGCAATTCGTCTTCAAAATATTTATTCAAATAATGATATTGAACGCCGTCCTTGTCTTGCTTCACGTAAGCCAAAGCAAAATTCGGTTCTATGCCGGAGGAAGTATCATACATCATGGAAATAGAACCGGTCGGCGCTACGGTTGTGAGCGCGGCATTCCTCATTTTAACCTTCTTTTTCGCGAAAACGCTCATTTGACAGTTTGGAAAAGCGCGTTTTCCCTTGGCAAGCTCCTCGGACATCTCGTGGGCAGCCTTATTTATAAAAGACATCACTTTCTCGCCCATGGCGTATCCCTCCTTGGAGTTATATTTAATGCCTAACTGATAAAGCATATCGGCAAAACCCATTATACCCAATCCTATTCTTCGGTTCTTTTGGGCCAACTCGGTTACCTGCGGGACGGGAAAATCAAACTCATCAATGACGTTATCAAGTATTCTGGTAGCGGTCCTCGTGACAAACTTCAAACGCTGCCAATTAATCTTGCCGTCCTTAACAAAAACGGCCAAGTTTAAAGAACCTAAGTTGCAGTTGTCGTAAGGATGCAAGAACTGTTCGCCGCAAGGATTGGAACATTCTATTACCCCCAGTCCCGGCAAAGGATTGGTTCGGTTAACGGTATCAATGTAAACTATTCCCGGCTCACCGTTTAACCAAGCGTAACTAACTATTTCATCCAACATCTCCAGAGCGGTAATATCTAGTTCCTCACGGCCGTAAACGCTTCCGTTGGAATGCCTCAAAATTTTTCTCGGCTTAACTTTCTCGCCTTTCCAAGTGGCATACCACTGTTTCTCCGGTTCTTGGAACGCCTGACGCATAAATTCATCGGTCACCTTCACGGAAATGTTAAAGTTCCTGATTTCTCCCTCAACCTCTTTGGAACGTATAAAATCTAAAATATCAGGATGGTCGACGCTCATCATCGCCATGTTAGCGCCATGCCGTCCTTGCTGTTTTATGGTGCTGAATGCTTCATTATAAACTTTAAGAAAAGAAATTGGTCCGGAAGAAACTCCGCGCGATTTTTTAGTCGGCGACATCGCCGGACGAAGTTCATCTAAAGCGAAACCCAAACCGGATCCGGCCTGCTGCAGAAGAGCGGCCTCCTTTAAGGTCTGAAAAATACTTTCCATGGAGTCGTGAATCGGTAAAACGATGCAATTAGCCACCAGTGCGGTGCCGGCACCGGCATTAGTGAGGGTTCTTCCGGCAGGAGTAAACTCCTTGCTGGACATAACATCAAAGAATTCCTCTTCAACTTTCTTAATAAACTTAGAATCGCGGCTATATTTTTTTTCTACTACCGCTAAAGCTCGAGCGACTCGATGAAACATATCTGCCGGCATTTCTTGTTTGCCTTTTTCATCTACGACAAGATACCTTTTGCGCATCATCTTCAAGGCATTTTCCGAGAAAGACTTATTTACCAACTCGTCCTGCTTGGCCACGACTTTTTTCATAGTTTCTAAGTTTAAAATTTAACGACTCCTTTTTGTTATCTTAACACGGCGGTTGTGGATAACCTTTATGGAGCCGAAACACCTCATTCAAAACCCTTGAAAATAGACGAGCTTTTTGAGCAAAACAATAACTTGACACGTTTTGGCAAGCCCCGCACCGAGCCGAGCACTTCGCTTTCTACAACGTCTTTTGATAGACAATGTCTTTCAAGTATAACTTTGGCTTGCTAATAATTAACGTTCTAGTTAAGAAAAGCGGCTGAACGTTGTAGTGCTCGATCTGGTGACGGGGCAAGAAACAAAAACCGGCTATAAAATCGCCGGTTTTTACAAAATTCTCGCTTAGGTGAAGCCTAGTATCTAAAAATTCTTATTTTTTCCTTTTTCTTAAGAACGTGGGTATATCCCAGACGTCATCATCTTTCTTGGTATTCTCCGGAATAACTTTTTTGGGTTTCTCTGTGGTCGAAACATCGGTCTTGACGTCTATTCGCCCTTCGTTCATCCCCACAATCTGTTTAGGATGGTCTCCGCCGGAAAACAAGCTTAAAGAATCATCGCGTTTAATTGATAAGCCGTTAAAACCGGTAGCTATAAGAATAACTTTGAGTTGTCCGGCTTTTAATTTGCGGTCATTATAAGCTCCGAAAATTATTTTCGCTCCGGGATCAATGTTCTCGGTGATAATTTTAGCAATCTCGCTTATTTCCACCATTTTAAGATCGCGGCCTCCGGAAATGCAGAAGAGCACTCCTTTCGCTCCATCAATTGAAGTTTCCAAGAGTGGCGAGTTAACAGCTTGGGTGGCGGCTTTAATAGATCTTTCTTTTCCTTCCGAAATACCAACGCCGACAACCGCCGTTCCCGAATCAACCATGATAGCCCGGACGTCTGCAAAGTCAACATTAACTAATCCCGCAGAGGCAATAACTTCCGCAACTCCCGATACTGCGCTTTTTAAAATATCATCAATTTTTTCAAAAGCCTTAAGAATTGGCGTCTCGTTATCAATCACGCTGAAAATTCTATCGTTAGGAATAACAAGCATCGCATCAACTTTATCCTTCAACCTTAGAATTCCCTCTTCGGCTATTCTCATACGCTGTGAACCTTCAAAAGTAAATGGCTTAGTAACAACCGCCACTATAAGCGCTCCCGTTTCTCTTGCAATGTCGGCAACAACCGGAGTTGCCCCGCTGCCAGTCCCACCGCCAAAACCGGCAGTTAGAAAAATCATATCGCTGTCTTTAAGCGCTTCGGAGATATCAGCTTGATTTTCTTCGGCAGCCTGACGGCCGAGATCGGGGTTCATGCCCGCCCCCATACCGCGAGTAGCCATTCTGCCTATATGAATTTTATACTTAGCGTCGCAGTGATCTAAATCCTGCGCATCGGTGTTTATGGCTATAAACTCAACGCCCCTGACAAAGTCCCTGCCCATGCGGGTAATAATATTACCGCCGGCGCCTCCTACACCGACTACCTTAATGCGAACATTCGGGCTGTTTTTGGCCTTTTCTCCGCTAATAGAAGCTTTGGGGGACGCTCGTTTTCTCTTTTTAGGCATACCAGGTAGTGAAACTGCGATTGCAAGTTATTTGATTAACTCGTCGCTTAATGGTTTATTCATGACCTTTAATTTATTTTTGTCTGGCTATTAGACTTACGATAACTTGAGTTAATCTTATCGCAGTTCTACTACCTGGCATAGGTTTATGGTAAAAGACTCTTTAAGAATTTAATAAGAAAGTTTCCGCTCGCTAAACCCTGGCGGGACGGTTGCAACTCTCTGCCCCATGATAATAATCCCAAAACCGAAACGTACTCAGGCGACTCCAACATATCCGATACTCCCGGAACGCTAGCCACAAAAAATCCGGAGATTGGCAACCCAATCTGAGCTGACAATTTAAGCTCATCGCGAAAAAGTTCTTGAATACCCGGGAGCTTTGCGCCACCCCCGGCGAGCACCGCCCCTCCAGGTAATCGCCCCGCTTTACCAATTAATCTTAACTCATTATTGATAAGCTCGCAAATCTCGCTTAAGCGCGCCTCAATAATTTCCGCAACATATTTTCTCGAGGGCGCACCTTTAAGATTGGCATCAATCTTCTTTAAATCGATACTTTCCTTGTGAGCCACCTCTTTGGCTAACGCATAGCCGTAAGATACTTTTAATTTTTCAGCCGCTTCTACGGGAATTTTTAGGGCCACCGCTAGATCGTTAGTAATATGACCAGCACCCACGGGAAATACGGTTGTATGTAAAAGTTTATTTTCTTCGTAAATAGCGATTCCTGTTGTCCCGTATCCTATATCAATTGAAATAACTCCCAACTCTTTCTGGCTTTTGCTTAGAATAGACATGGAAGAAGCAAGCGGACTGAATATCAAGCCAGAGATGCTTCCGCCGCCCAACTCTACGCATTTCATTAAATTTTTAACGGCTGGTTCAAAAGCGTCTATGATAACGCTTACTACTTCCAGTCTCACTCCCACCATGCCTAATGGATCTCGAATGTCGCCAACCCCGTCGACAATGAATTCGCGAGTGATGGTATGTAATATCATTCTATTTGACGGCAAGTGTACCGCCTCCGATGCCTGAATCGCCCGCGACACGTCGTCACGATGTATCTCGGAGCTCGCACGCGAGACAGCAATAATTCCGCGCGAGATCTGCGAATGAACGTTAGCGCTACCGACGTTTAAATAAATATTATTAATAGCGCTCTTCGAAAAATTTTTAACTTCCTGCAGAACGGCATTCACGGCCGAGGCGGCATCCTCCATGTCTACAACTACTCCTTTGCGCAAGCCTCGCGAAGGTCTTTCTATGCTGTAAAGCAGGGAAATTTTGTTGTTCTCGGCCGGTTCTGCCACCACCGCCTTCACGGAACCGGAACCAACGTCTAATCCTAAAATCTGATTTTTTGCCATCGTAAAAGTTTCTTTTCTAGTCTCGCCATCTTTATTCTATCATCATATCGCTCGTGCTCGAAACCTAACAAGTGGAGAACTCCGTGTATGAGAAGGTGTTCAATATTTTCGCCCTTGCGTCTGATGTATGCCGAATCCAGATAAATCTCCCCTAAAAATCGCCGGTGACTCGCCTTAGGAAGCTTAGGAAAAGCTTTTGGAGCCTCAAAAGACAAAATGTTAGTGGAAGAATTTTTGCCTCTAAATTTACGATTTAAAGAGCGCATAACTGCGCTCTTAACCAGATTGACTTCGATAAAAGAATCTTTAACCTCAAGAAATTCAAGGACTTCTTGGGCCAAAATGAAAAGTTTTTTCTCCGCGGACGCCATCCCAACTTATGCCGCTATAACTTTTTTAATTAATTCGCTTATTTTTTTTGACTCCGCGCGTCCCTTAATCTCTTTCATAACTTCTTTCATGGCACTCCCGAAATCCTTTTTTTCGAGACGCACAACTCGCCTCACAATTTTTTCTATCTCTTCTTCGCTTAACTCCGGCGGCAGATAAAATTGGAGAATTCCCAATTCGGCAGCTTCTTTTTCTTTCAAATCATTTCTTCCGGCATTGCTGTAGATTTCAATAGCTTCTCTACGTTTCTTAATTTCTTTTCTTAGAACATCAATTACCTCCTCGTCGGTAAGCGGCTCTTTGCTTTTAACTCTTTTCTCAATCTCGCGATTATGAGCCGCGGCTAAAGCCATCCGCAGCGTACTCACCTTAAGAGATGCTCCTGCTTTTAGCGCCTCTTTCAAATCACTATTAACTTTTTCTAAGAGGGCCATAAGTTATATAAGACCCTGTTTTCTTTCTTTTAATATTTTTGCGCTCATGCCCGCCTTGTAAATCGCGGAATCATGCCTCTTATTCCTTGTTACTCTTCTGCGGCTAAAACGTCTTTTTTTAGCTTCACGCAAAACCCCGCTCTGTTGAATCTTTTTGGTAAAGCGGTAAATGAGAGACATGGGCTGTTCTCCGTCCCTTCTTTTGACTATTATTCCCATTTATAGTACTTAAGTATTTTGTTTTTTATTTCTTGAATTGATTCTTTAGGGCGGTTTGAAACTACCGCATGCAGCGAACTGCCTCCATCACCCTCAAACCTAGGGATGATGTGAACGTGAAGATGATCTATCGCTTGCCCGCTTACTTTACCGTGATTTATGCCTATTGTAAAGCCCTGGGGGTCAAAAACGGCATTTAAAACGCTTGTCACCTTTTTTACGGCTTCAAAAAGCGGACCGATCTTGTCGTCGCTCAAATCAAGAATATTCTCTGCATGGATACGAGGGATTATTATGGTGTGTCCTGGAGCCAGGGGATGAATATCCAAAAACCCTAAAACTCTATCGTCTTCATAAACGATATCTGCTGGAATTTCCTTGCTGGCTATTTTACAAAACAAACAATCCATAAATAATTTAAAATGTAAATATCAAAATGTAAAATGACAAATTAAAATGTTAAAATCATCTTTAAATTTTACATTGTCACTTTGATTTTTGATTTTTTAATTTTGACTTATTTCAACCTTTTTCTCACCTCCTCAACTACTTTACTAAGGGGCACCGATTCTTGTACGCCAGTCTCCATATCTCTTAAGATTATACTTTCCTCGTAAGCTTCTTTTTGCCCGAGGATAAGAGCAATCGGCGATTTCATACTGCTAGCCCGCTCAAGCTGTGCCGAAAGCGAGTCTTTGCCCAATGCCTCAACCACGGCCAGGTTCTCTCTCCTGAATTCTTCTATAAGAGCAAGTCCTTTCTTTTTAGTAACTTCACCCACGTGAATAAGAAAAATTTTAAGTTTTGTCTTATGGCTTTGATAGCTGGGCTCCAATCTCACAATTTCGGTAATTCTTTCCAAGCCCGCGGCCACCCCAGTCGCCGGTGTTGCGCGCCCGCCGAGCATCTCTGCCAAGTAATCGTAACGCCCGCCGGAAGCTATAGCCAAACCATTTCCTTCGGTGAAGATTTCAAAAACGGTCCTATTATAATAATCCAATCCGCGCACTAAATGAGGATTTAAGGAATACGGGATGCCGACTTCGTCTAAAAACTCCAGAACCTCCTTGAAATGACTTTTGCAGGTAACGCACAAACTGTCCAAGATGCTTGGACTCCCAAGTTTTAAGAGCGCGCACAATTCATTTTTACAATCAAGCAAACGCATAGGATTCTTTTCCAAGCGCCTCACGCAATCCGGGCAAATATTTTGCTTTTTATAATAATCAACCAGACGGCGGCGATAATTCGGGCGGCATACACGACAACCGATGCTGTTTATCTGAACCATAAGATTTTTGATTTTAACCTCTTCTAAAAATCTGTACGTCACAATAATGGACTGCGCGTCATAAAGCGGGTCTCCCTCGCCGCCCACGATCTCAAACCCTAATTGGTTAAACTGCCTATATCTGCCTGCCTGCGGTTTTTCGTGCCTGAAAACCTGGCCAGTGTAGTAAAGCTTTAGCGGCTGTGGCAGGCGATGCAAACCGTGCTGCAGATAACTTCTAATAACAGAAGCCGTAATCTCTGGACGCAACGCCAATTTATCTCCTCCCTTGGTACGCAAAACAAACATCTCTTTCTCGACTATATCGGTCGCCTCGCCAACGCCTCTTATAAACAAATCAACATTTTCTAAAATGGGAGTTTCTATTCTGGAAAAATTGTAGAAATCCGTTATATCCTTAATGGCTTTGTTTATCTTCTCCCAAATAGGCCATTCAGATGGCAAAATATCATGCATTCCCTTGGGAGACTGAAATAGCTCTATTTTATTCTCCTTCTTCAAAGATTCTTTTTTGTGGGAAATAGACATTTTAAGAGTAATTATAATTCAATGCTCCTCGAAAAATATTGATTTTACCAAACGGCCAAAATCTCAAACGAACCGTACCTATAATTTCGTTTCGTTTCAACGCTCCCCAACTCCTCGAATCAAAACTTTGCGGTCTATTGTCTCCCATCACAAAATATTCGTCATCGCTTAAATCAAAAACACGTTCGCCGGTAACAGTGTAATTTACGGGCAAATATTCCTCCGAAAGCGGTTCGCCGTTTATCTTAACAACATCACCGCTTACTATCACCTCTTCACCGGGCAAACCTATAACTCTCTTAATATAAAATTCGGATTCATTTCTGGGATTCATAAAAACTATCACTTCACCTCGCTGCGGTTCGCGGAATCTATAAGTTATCTCATCGATTAAAATATAATCGCGGTCGGAGAAATTGGGTTCCATGCTGTCCCCTTGAACAATGAAAGGTTGAGCTATAAAGGTGTATATTATGAAAAGGGAGACTAGGGCAATGGCTAGAGTTTCTGCAACTTCCCAGAAAGGCAGAAGAAATTGTTTCATTTGGAGCATTTTAATATAATAAACTTATGGGCGCAAGCCCCGTTAGAAAGGGAAATTGCACAAAAACCAGGATGGTTATAGTGTACATACATATATACAAAACTTATGATAAAACAATCAAAATTTTCTAACGGGGCAAGTTCAAAATATAAGCTAATCTTGGGATTGGGAAACTCCGGTAAAGATTATGAGCACTCTTATCATAACGCCGGCTTTCTCTTCTTAGATTCGCTTTTAGGCGAATTGAAGTTAAAACGCGTCAAAAGTTTTGCATACGCAAAAATAGATGGCGCCACCATAGTAAAACCTCTTACCTTTATGAATGAGTCGGGCAAAGCGGTAAAGCAGGCCATAAAATACTTCCGTCTTCAGCCGGAAGAAATAGTCATAGTTCACGACGACTCTGATGTACAACTAGGGAAATATAAACTTTCTATAAGTAGGGGCTCGGCCGGACATAGAGGGGTTGAATCCATAATCAAATCTTTAGGAACAAAAAACTTTG